>Ga0208414_1000279_pt1 | contig 58317 bp, 43 predicted proteins | sample AntAceMetag02UKE_FD_184770 | JGI IMG/M metagenome (GOLD analysis project Ga0208414, IMG submission 184770) | Saline lake microbial communities from Ace Lake, Antarctica - Antarctic Ace Lake Metagenome 02UKE (SPAdes) (version 2) | ecosystem: Environmental > Aquatic > Non-marine Saline and... | reverse complement strand
GGGCGGGATCGTTTAGATAGAGGTATTATGTCGACTGATGCCCGTCTTGATTTGATTGAACGTCCCCGTCGTTTGCGCCGCACAGCGGGGCTGCGCTCGATGGTGGAGGAGACGGTGTTGAGGCCGGCTGATTTTATTGCGCCGTTGTTTGTGGTGGAAGGGAAGGCTGGCCCGGAAGAGATCAGTTCGATGCCGGGAGTGTTCCGTCATAATGTGAAGGATCTCATCAAAGAGTGTCGGGCGCTGTATAAGTTAGGCGTGCCGGCGGTCGCGCTGTTTCCGAAACTCGATGCGAAGTTGAAGGACGAGATGGGAACGGGGGCGCTCGATGAAGATGGGCTGATTTTGCGCACGGTGCGGGCAGTAAAGAAGGCGTTGCCGGATCTCATCGTGATCACCGATGTGGCGCTTGATCCGTATACGACCCACGGGCATGACGGCGTATTGAATGAGGCGGGAGACGACGTGGACAATGATCGTTCGGTGGAAATTTTGGCGGAGATGGCAGTGCTACAAGCGGCCGCAGGCGTCGATATCGTGGCGCCGTCCGATATGATGGATGGTCGGATCGGTGCGATTCGCGAGGAGCTGGACGCGCACGATTTTACCTCGACCGCGATCATGGCGTATTCGGCGAAGTTTAATTCGGCCTACTACGGTCCGTTCCGGGATGCGGTGGGGAGCTCAAAGGCGGCGGGAACGCGGTTGTTGAGCAAGGCGACTTACCAGCTCAATCCGGCGAACCGGCGCGAGGCGCTCAATGAGGCGGCGCTGGATGAAGATGAGGGCGCCGATTTCATTATGGTGAAACCGGCAGGGGCGTATCTGGACATCATTCGCGATGTGCGGGAGGCGACGAAAAAGCCGGTGGCGGCTTATCAGGTTTCGGGCGAGTATGCGCAGATCCAAGCGGCGGCGAAGTTGGGTTGGCTGGATCTGGCGCGCTGCCGCCATGAGTCGCTGCTGGCGATCAAGCGGGCGGGGGCGGATTTGATTCTGACCTATTTCGCGAAGGATATGGCCAAGCTGCTGCGCTGATTGAGGTCCGATGCGATGAAACAGCCGGCGACATGGAAGCTTTTACTGGCAGCGTTCATCCTGATGGTCGCGAGCGGTGGGGTGGCGTTTTGGCTGCAGTGGAGTGGGCTGCGGGCGGAGTTTGCGACACGGGTGCCGGAGCGACCGGTTGACATGACGGAATGGGGACCGGAATTTGCAGGAGCGGAGTCGAGAGCATTGGCGGGAAACGTCGATGGGCTGTCGGACTTGGGCGGATATTACCAACTGGCGGGTTACCACGAAGAGGCGCTTTATTGTTTCGAAGGGGCGGTTGCACGTGATCCGCAAAACGCGGAACGGTTGCTCTTAGTGGCGAAGTTACAGGCGGTGCTGGGCCAGCACTCGAGTGCGGAACACAATCTCAATAGGGCGATTCAACTCGGTTTCGCGGAGGGTTGGTTTTGGGGCGGAGTCGGAGAGGTTTGGCAGTTATTGAGTAAACCGATCGAGGCATTGGAGGAATTTAATCGAGCGGTGCAGTTGGATCCGACGCTAGATGGGGCTTGGCATCAGCTTTACCTTATTCACCGGTCGCAGAAAGATGACGAGTTATCGGTCAAAACTCTCGATGCTGGGTTGGCCGTTAATCCTGACTCTGTGCAATTATTGATTGACCGAGGCGGATGGTTTTCAGCGCAAGAACAGTGGGACGAGGCACTGGTCGCATTCGAAAGAACAATCGAAGTAGATCCGAAGTGTATTGATGCTTATTTTGGAGCCGCGGTGGTGTTGATGAGAGATTTTCGCGAAAAAGAGGTGAGCGAATATCTCACTGCGGCATGGGAAATCGAACCGAAGAACCAAAAGATTCTTTCGTTGCTGTGTATCGAAGCGATGCGGTTTTGGCGGGAAGACGATGCCCTGCGATGGTTCGCCGCGCTAGACGAGTTACCTGAATTTAGTCCGAATGATCGGAGCGCGCTGCGTCAACTGTTCCAGCAGCAGTTTGGCGAGCCATTGCCGGAGTAGCTAGAACGCAGAGCGGTCGACTTGAATGGAGTCGCCGGGGAGGAGGCGGGGATCTTCGCTGGGGCTGCGGCGGGCGAGCTTGGCGTCGAGGGTGTAGGCCTTGCGATCTCGCACGACGTTTACGGCGGTTTCCTTGGCGTAGAGCGTGAATCCGCCCGCGGTTTGAATTGCTTTGCCCATGGTGAGGTCGGGGGTCCAGGTGATGCGGCCGGGGCGCTGCACTTCACCGCCGACGTAGACGAAGCGTTCGGTGACGCTCACCGACACATTGATTGTTTTGTAGAAGTCGCGGGAGATGTAGGTCTCGCGGATGCTCGCAGAAAGGTCCGAGGCGGTGAGACCGGCGGCAGTGACGCCGTCGATGTAGGGCATAGAGATGATGCCTTGGTCGTCAATTTGGACGTCGTGGGTGGTCGGGGTAGGGATGCCCTGCAGGACGATGCCAAGGCTATCACCGGGCCGGAGGAGGGCGGAGGAGGCAGCCTCGGGTATTTTGGGGTTCACGCGGGCGGTGGCCCCGCCGGTAGATTCGCACCCACTGGTAAATCCGAGCAAGGTAACGCAAAGGAGGCTGGCGGTGATTCGGAACGACCTTTGAAGCATGGCCCAAGTTCAGGGCAGGGGCGTTGGGAAGAAAGCAAAAAGCGCGACCCGGAATCGGATCGCGCTTGAAATTACAGGGAGCGGACGGAGGGCGACTTATTTGTCCTTTTTGTCGGAGTCGGCATCCTCGTCCTCATCGTCGTCGTCATCCCATTTCAAGGAGGAGTCACCTTTGAGGGTCTTTTCGTCCTCTTCGTCGACGTCGGGTAGGTCCTCGTCGCCGATGTCTTCTTCGTCGTCGTCATCTCGGTCGTCGTCGTCGTCTTCCGTTTCCCAACCAGCGGGAACGTAGTCGAGGATGGCGGAGAGCTCGTCGAACGAGTGGATCGCTTTACCTTCGATGAAACTGGCGTTCTGGTCTTCGCGGATTTCCTCTTCGACCTCGTCGACGGTGAGCTTCGATTCGAATTCGAAAATATCGTTGAGCATCTTAACCCGGGCGCGGGTGATATAGTCGAGTAGGTCGGCGTAGGGGCCGTTCTCGTCGTCGATGATGTCAGCTAGAGCGAAGAGCTTTTCGTCACTCTCGGAGAGCGAGTCCTTGACCCGCTTCACCCGGATCTGACCGTCGGCGACTTCCTTTTCGATGCGGAAGGGAATGAACGCGGCGTCGAAGCTGTCTTGATCGAAGCCATAGTCACGCAACGGTTCGCAGAGTTCAACGAGGTGGCTGACTTGCCGTGGGTCGATGATGCTAAGGCCATCGGTGTCCCAGCGCACAGGGTCACTGACTTCGTTGACCCACCAGTTGTGGTCTTCACCAAGACGAACGATACACCATTCAAGAGTTACGGATGATTTTGCCATATTGCAGAGAGCTAAGTTGTCGCAGGAGAAAGGGGCGGTTGAGTGCGAGTCAAACCACGAAAGTAACTTTCTGTTATTTTTATTTTCTCCCGACCAATAACGAGGGGGAATAACGGGGTAAGTTCTTACAGTCTCAAGGCATAAATAGGCCTCATTTTTAGGGGTGACCCCGAGGAGTGGCGCGAAGAGGTCGGGTCTGGCACTTGCATTTTTAAAGGCCCGTTTCAGTGTCCGCGGTGAATGGATTTTTTCTACGAGAAACTGGTGAGACCCCTGTTGTTTAAACTCGATTCGGAGCGAGCGCATGAATTGGGCGTGAGCGCGATGGCGGCTTTGGGGTGGGTGAAGCCGGTGTGCCGGCTCATGGAATCGTGGAATAAATTACCGGAATCGCAGTTTCGTCCGGTAGAGGCATTTGGCCTAAAATTTCCCAATGCAGTCGGGTTGGCGGCGGGGTTTGATAAAAATGCCCGGGCGTGGCCGGCGGCGGCGGCGATGGGTTTTGGTCATGTTGAGATCGGGACGGTCACGGCGCTGGCTCAGCCGGGGAATCCGCAACCCCGGATGTTTCGCTACCCGGAAGAAGAGGCGGTCATTAATCGGATGGGATTTAACAACCAAGGGGCGGACTTGGTGGCGCAGCGGTTGGCGAAGCAGCCGGGAATCGGTCACCGGCGGATCCCTTTGGGCGTGAACTTGGGGAAATCCAAGGCGGCAGATTTGGATCGGGCGGTGGAAGATTATCTGCGTAGTTTTGGCAAGTTAGCTGAATTCGCCGATTACATCGTGCTGAATGTTTCTAGTCCCAATACGCCGGATCTGCGAAAACTGCAGGACGAGTCGAGATTGCGTGAGTTGCTCGGGGCGGTGAGTCGCGCCAACACTGCTCGGGGGGCGAGCCGAAGGCCGCTGCTGCTGAAGATCGCACCGGATTTGACGTTCGGACAGATCGACCGGGTGTTGAGCGTGATCGATGAATTTGGGCTCGATGGCATTATTTCTTCTAACACGACGTTGGCTCGGCCGGGTCGATTTAAGGAGGTCGAGGAAAACGGGGGATTGAGCGGAGCGCCGTTGCGGCAGCGATCGACCAAGATCATCAATTACATCGCGCGGGCGATGGGTGGACGGTTACCGATTATCGGGGTAGGCGGTATCACTGACACCGCGGGGGCGGGGGAAAAACTGGATGCGGGAGCGACGCTGGTGCAGGTCTACAGCGGCATGATTTATCGCGGGCCGTTCTTTGCGGCGGAGTTGGCCCGAGGCATGGCTGATCGCCAGCGCCGTTGAGTGGATTGACGCGACGCGGGGCGCTTCAACCTGTGACCCGGGAAAGAACGAAGGCTCCTAGGTTCGGGGCTAAATCGACCAGTCGGATGCAGCGTCGGCTACTTTCTTTCGGCTGCCCTGATCGCGGACGACGGAGGTGCGGTCACCCTCGTAGTAAACGATGCTATGCGGGGCGACGGATTTCATGAGCCAAACGTTGGAGCCAATGATTGATCCGCGACCGATGACGGTTTTCCCCCCCAGCACCGTGGCGCTGGGGTAGATCGTAACGTTGTCCTCGATGTCGGGATGACGTTTCACGCCCTTTACGGGGTTGCCGTCCTCATCGAGTTCAAACGATTTCGCGCCGAGGGTGACGTTTTGATAGATTTTCACGTGATTGCCGATGCGCGCGGTTTCGCCAATCACGACGCCGGTGCAATGATCGATGAAGAAGTGGGTGCCGATCTGCGCTCCAGGATGAAGATCAGTGCCAGTTCGCTCGTGGGCATACTCAGTGAGCATCCGGGGGAGGAGCGGGACCTGCAGGCGGTAGAGCTCGTGGGCGATGCGTTGCAGCGAGATCACCAGCACACAGGGGTAGGCGAGGATAATTTCTTCCACGCTACGGGCGGCAGGATCCCCTTCGTAGGCCGCTTGAACATCCGTTTGGCAAATGTCGCGAATGGCCGGAAGTTTCATCAGGAGCTGGCACGCGATTTCGTCGGCGTGTCCGGCGGGATGCGGGTCGCCGGCAAAACTCAGACTTTTCGCGATTTCTTCCTCCAATCGTTGGCATACATTCTTGAGTCGTGCTGCCGTCACGGCGGCTACGTCGCTCTTAGCGAGAGGTTTGCTTTCGAAAAATCCGGGAAAGATCAAGTGCATGATCTCGGCGGCGAGGCTGTTGATCGAGGCGTCTGACGGCAGGTTGCTGCCATCGATATGATTGATACCACCTTGGCTTTCGTAGGAGGCGAGGAGGGAGCTTTGAATGTCGGCAAGAGTCATGAGCGAGGGGAAGGGAAACGACGGTTATGGGATCGCCGGACCAAGATCGAATCAAGAATCCAAATTTCGGGGCTTTACAAGGTGCGGAGCATCTTTCTTAGTCCGCCTTCCCTCTTTTAGGAATGCTCAGGTGGTGGAATTGGTAGACACGCACGCTTGAGGGGCGTGTGCCGAAAGGTGTAAGGGTTCGAGTCCCTTCCTGAGCACCAATTTTTTTTGACGGATTTTGGCGAGTTTCAGCGGGTGGCGGCCTCTCATGTCGCACCCCTGAGCCAGGCGCGCTTTAATTGATTTCAGCTCGCTTTTGCTAGGGTGTGTTCACGAATTACGAGCAAAGATAAAAGCGGCGACGATATGAGTCATGGCGAGAAAGGTGAAAGCGTATTTTTCAAAACGCGTAGCAATGCGTCGGAATTGCTTGAGCTTGTTGAAGAACCTTTCGACGCGATTCCGCTGTTTGTATTTAATTACATCATACGCAATGGGCTCAGTGCGGTTGGAGCGTGCAGGGATTACTGGCTCGATACCATCGAGGGATAGACGGGCGCGGATTGCGTTGGTATCGTAGGCCCCGTCGAGGGCAGCGGACTCGAGGACGTTTTCCTCGGGTAATGCCTGGTAGAGAGATTCGAATTGCGCGCAATCGCTGGCCTGGCCGGGGGTAAGCTGAACAACAACGGCCTGATTTTCGTTCAAGGTGGCGGCGTGTATCTTGGTTGTCAGTCCGCCACGCGAGCGGCCCAACGCCGCATCGATCGCGTTTTTTTTGGCGCGCCGGATGCATGCTGATGCGCCCGCACCGTGGTTGAATCCACGAACAGTGCCCTGGCTTCATCCAGTTGCTCTTGCTGCAGGCTCGCCCAGAAGCGTTGCCACACCCCGGCAGCTTCCCAGCGACGGAACCTCATATACACGCTATGCCAGCGACCTAACTGCGGCGGCAGATCTCGCCATGGACTCCCGGTTCGTGCCTCCCAGATCAGTGCCTCCAAAAAATCGCGATTACTCTGCGTCGCTGGTTTGCCGGCCTTGGAGTGCTTGGCCGCTTCCAACGCCGGCTCCATGACCGCCCAGCATTCATCCGATATCCATCTGCGCACCGTGTTTTCTTGCATCCCTATTCTAGGACATAGCCTTATTGCAAAGTACAGTACTTAACGACCTGTTCGCCAAATTAGTGAACAGCTCCTAGTAAAAACCGGTTTGGCTCAGATTTTACACCGAATGGTTGCCCTAAAGTTTCTGGGAAAGTGCCACTGCTTTGAAGAGAGCAGTGGCTTTACTGATGGTTTCCCGAAATTCCGAGGCGGGCACACTATCCGCAACGACGCCAGCACCGGCCTGAATATGAATCTGCCCATCTTTAATGAGGGAGGTACGAAGCATGATGCAGGAGTCCAAGTTACCGTCGTAGCCAAAATAGCCGAGGGCACCAGCGTAGAAACCACGTTGGACGGGTTCCTTTTGAGCGATGATCTGCATGGCGCGAACCTTGGGGGCCCCGGAAACTGTTCCGGCAGGGAAGGTGGCTCGCATCAAATCGTAGGCAGTCTTGCCGGAGGCGATTTTACCCTCCACTTGCGATACGATATGCATGACGTGAGAGTAGCGCTCAATGACGTTTCGCTCGGGCACATGAACACTGCCAAATTCGCAAACCCGTCCGATATCGTTTCGGGCGAGATCCACGAGCATCAGATGCTCGGCGAGTTCCTTCTCATCCGCCAACAGATCCTGCTCGAGGGCCAGATCTTCGGCGTCGGTGAGGCCACGTTTGCGGGTTCCAGCGATGGGACGGATCTCTACGCGTTCGCCGGTCAATCGCACGTGCACTTCAGGGGACGCACCGACGATCGCATAATCGATCGTATCCAGAATGAACATGTAAGGGGAGGGATTCACCGTGCGCAGGGCGCGGTAGAGATCGAGAGGAGTGTGATCGAATGGTTGAGAGAATCGTTGGGAGGGAACGACCTGAATGATGTCTCCACTGCGGATATACTCCTTACATGATTCGACCAATTCTTCAAAATCGGGCTGGGTGAAGTTGCCCGCGGGCACGTTGATAGAATCGAGATCTGAGAGGGAAGCGGGAGTGAGCTGGCTGGGTAATTTTAGCAGGTCAGCGAGTTCGTTTATTTCTGCGACAGCGGAATCGTAAGCGGCGTCAGGATCGTCGCCGATGTGGGCATTTACACAGAGGCGCAAGGTCTGTTTCGCGCGATCGAAAATCGCGGCAGAGTCAACCAGCATGAAGTAGATGAGCGGAAGCTGATGTTCGTCGATCGGTGCGACCGGAACTGTTGTCTCGACTCGGGTGACGTACTCATAGCCGACGAAACCCACGGCACCGCCCGTGAAGCGAGGAAGGTCGGGCACGACAACGGGAGTGATTCCAGCCATCTCCGCCTCGATTAGTTTTAGCGGGTCAGCGGGAGTCGGCACGGTTTGTTCCTCGCTCTCGGGACTCCGAATAGTCGTAAACTCGGGACCACACGCGAAGATCTTTCGGGGCCTTACGCCGATAAAACTGTAGCGAGACAGGTGTTCGCCGCCCTCGACTGATTCGAGTAGAAACGAAGGCCCTGCTTTTTTGAGTTTCGCGTAGGCCGATACGGGCGTTTCCAAATCGGCCATCAGATCTGCGTAGACGGGCACTAAGTTTCCTTGGGCGCACAGGGCGATGAATTGATCTCGATTGGGCTGAATTTGCATGGGGCTTGGGGTAATCACGGCACGTCACCCGCAAGGGGCAACTCGAAATGTTGCCGAGTAGAACTGCCAAACTCGATATATCAGCGCCACAGATTTTACGGATAGCGCCTGAGCCTGAGGGATTGCGGCGGAGCCAACTTGGCTGAAGTAGGGGGGGGGCAACGTGTTTACCGAACTAGCAGATATGGCCAATTCGGGCGGTGGCTTGCAGGTCGTGATTCATCGAAGGCGACCCGCGCGCACCAGTACGTTGAGTTATAAGCGAGGTTTCCCGAAGTCATTTCGGATACCATTGGTCGATCGGTGACGGCAACAGCCTGCGCCTTGGCTGGGCGAGGGGGCGTTGGCTGCGACGCTTGCGCGATTGAATGGGGGGGGGGGATTTCACTCTCCGCCGAACCACGAGTCTGGCGAAGGTACTTGCCGGCCGATTATTCGACCGTAACCGACTTGGCGAGGTTACGCGGTTTGTCGACATCGCACCCTCGTTTTAGAGCCACATAATAGCTGAAAAGTTGGAGTGGAATGGTGGCGATGATGGGTAAAACGGCTTCGTGGCAGGCCGGTATGGTGATCACATCGTCCGCCAAGCCTTCGGGAAGTTCGGCGTCATCGGTGGTGATTGCGATGATAGGACCACCCCGCGCTTTAATCTCCTGCATGGACGAGATTACTTTATTAAAGAGCTCGTTGGCTGGGACGATGAACACGGTCGGGCACTCGGGGCTGATCAAGGCGATGGGGCCGTGTTTCATTTCTGCGGCCGGATAGGCTTCGGCGTGAATGTAAGAAATCTCTTTTAGTTTCAGCGCTCCCTCCATGGCGATAGGGAAGAGCTCTAATCTGCCGAGGAACAACATATCGTTGTAGCTGGAATAGCGCTCCGCAATGTCCTTAATATGATCGGCCTGTTTAAGCGTTTCGCGCACGAGATCCGGAGCAGCTTTTAGGGCGTTCACGTACTCGATGCCGTCGCGGAGGCTCATGTCACGCATGCGCCCGATATACAGAGCGAGCATGGCACCGATAAGGAGCTGTGACGTAAACGCTTTGGTTGAGGCCACGCCGATTTCGGGACCGACGTGTTGGTAGATGCCCCCATCTGCCTCTCGAGCGATGGTCGAGCCGACCACATTGTTGATAGCGAGAACCTTGAATCCTTTACGCTGGGCCTCTCGCATGGCCGCGAGAGTGTCGATGGTCTCACCGGATTGGCTGATGACAAAGAAGAGCGTGTTGGTGAATAAGGGGGTGTTGCGGTAACGAAACTCTGAGGCGTAGTCACACTCGGTGGGGACTCGGGCAAAACGTTCGATAAGATGCTCGGTGACGAGGCCTGCGTGTAAAGCCGTGCCGCAGGCGCAAAACATAACTCGGCCCATCCCACGGAGTTCGTTAGCGGTCATGTTCAGTCCACCGAAATTCGCGGTGGAACCGTCGTCGGCGAAGCGTCCTCGCATGGCGTTTTCAAGGGCAGCGGGTTGCTCGTAGATTTCCTTGAGCATGTAGTGGTCGAAGTCGCCCATGTCAGCGTCTTCGATGGTCCAGGTCACTCGATCGATGACGGGGGAAACCCCGACATCATCCATAGTCGAAATTTGAAAGGTATTTCCCTTAATGGCGACGAGTTCGCCGTCTTTAAGATAGACCACATTCTGAGTCCGGCTAACGAGAGCGGCGACATCGGAAGCGACCACGAGTTCGTCAGCGCCGACCCCTAAGATGAGCGGAGAGCCGCGGCGCGCGGCGATGAGTTCATCGGGGCAATCGACGGCCAAAACACAGAGTCCGAAGGTGCCTTGGACGTGAAGCAGGGTCTTTCGAACGCTAGTCAGCAGGCGCGAATCGCCATCATTTCCTTCAGGTTCTTTGGCAAAATGATAGGCGATGAGGTTGCAGAGCACCTCGGTATCGGTCTCGGACACGAACGTAAAGTCCTGGGTGAGCAGGAACTTTTTGATCGCATGGTAGTTTTCGATCACGCCGTTGTGGATGATCGCAATCTTGCCATCACTCGACACGTGAGGATGCGCGTTTTCGTCGGTGACACCACCGTGAGTAGCCCAGCGGGTGTGCCCGATACCGCGGGTTCCTTCGATTGGATTTTGGGCGACCCTTTTTTGCAGAGGGGCTACCCGGCCAATCTGTTTGGCCACGGTGAAGGCGCCCTCCGCCAATATGGCGACTCCCGCAGAGTCATAGCCTCGATATTCGAGACGCTTTAGTCCTTCCAAGATAATTGGGGCTGCCTTTGCATTGCCCACGTAGCCAACGATTCCGCACATAGTTTTAGTAAATTGTTATGGCAAAAATTCGTCTGACGTTATTGTTGGTGCAAGGCAATTGAACCCCCTAAAAGAATTCCTGATGAGATCTCATAAAAAAGTGGTGGCAGTGGTGATGGGCGGAGGTCGTGGCACACGGCTCCACCCCCTAACGAGCGAGCGTTGTAAACCAGCGGTGCCTCTTGCCGGTAAATACCGCTTGGTCGATATTCCGATCAGCAACTGCATCAATTCGGACATCAATCGGATCTTTATCCTCTCGCAGTTTCACACGGCCTCCCTGCATCGGCATATCCAAAATACCTACCACTTCGATCCGTTTGGTGGAGGATTTGTGGATATTCTCTCGGCCGAGCAAACCGACAAAAATAGTGATTGGTATCAGGGGACAGCCGATGCGGTGCGCCGAAACCTGCAGCACTTACGGAGTGAAGCACACGACTACGTGTTGATCTTGTCGGGCGACCAATTGTATCGGATGGACTTCGGTTTGATCATTCGCGAACACGTCGCGAGTGGGGCCGATGTTACGCTCGCGGCGATGCCTATTCCGGTCTCTAAAATCGAAGGGTTGGGTTTGATGGGAGTTGATGATAACCTAGTGATCACTCAGTTCGCCGAAAAACCAAAGGATCCCGCCGTGATAGATTCGCTCGCGATGGGCGTCGGACTGGAAGCAAAGCTGGGCAACAAGAACCCAGCTGAGAAGCGCTGCCTCGCGTCGATGGGTATTTATGTTTTCAACCGGAAAGCGCTGGTCGACGCGTTGGATAACGGGATGACCGACTTTGGTAAGGAAGTGATTCCAAGCCTGTTGGGCGCGAAAGGGCTCCATGCGTATGTGTTTGAGGGCTATTGGGAGGATATCGGGACGGTGAAGGCCTTTTTCGATACAAATCTCTCGATCACAGATGAAATGCCACCGTTTGATTTTTTCGACGAGAATGCGCCAATCTACACGCATAATCGGGCGCTTCCTCCCTCCAAAGTGAACGAATGCACGATTAATCGGGCGGTTATTGGCGATGGCTGCATTATTGAAGATTCGAAACTCACGCGATGCGTGATAAGCTCGCGGTCGTATGTTCGATCCGGTGCCGAATTGGATAATGTCGTGATGATGGGATCAGATTCGTATGAAACTGACGTCGAATTCGCGAAAAACGCGGCCGAGGGTATCCCAAATTTGGGAGTGGGACGAAATTGCCGGATCACTAGCTCGATTATCGATAAGAATACGCGGATCGGTGACGGCGTCGAACTTTCACCCGAAGGAAAAGAAGATGGGAATTACGATCATGGTATCGTGATCAGAGACGGCGTCCTGATCGTGCCTAAGGGGATCACCATTCCCGCGGGCCACAAATTGTAGGCGGAATTCGTTAAGTTTGTGCGATGGCTCGCTAGTCGGCGTTTTTCCCGGATCAAGGTGAACAGTGCTCAATCCGCGAACAGGAGTGCCAAGCTCGTACATTCTCGTTTGAGCGCTCACGTTGCCGAAGGTGAAAAAAACGAAACCTAGTGAAATGAGCAGTCTCCGATTCATATTATGGGAGATTTAGGAGGCAGGGCTGCTGCGCAAATTCTCGGGCTAAATATGGGTGGAGAGGATCTCTAATTCGAAGGTTGTCGGGTTCCATTCGACGTCCACTTCGCCGCGGGGTTCAATGCCGATGGCATCCGCCGCATGTCGAGATGCTAACGGCCACGCGGTCTCGAGCGAGAGGTCACCCCAGTGACAAGTGTTACGAACTGCGACGTCGAGGGTGAGAGCCGAACCCGCGAGGCTTTCGGTGCCCACCTGCGTGACTTTTCGTCGAGCATCGACTTGAATTTGCAGCGAAGCGAGTGAGTAGACCCCGACCGGAGCAGCGGCGGCGCAAACGGCGTCGGTCACGAGAATGCTCCGGGCCAAACCTTTGGCTCTGAGCATGGCTTTGAGAGTATCGGCGGGCAGGTGGTGCCCATCGGCAATAAATGCTCCGATGAGGCGATCGTCGGCCAGTTGGGGCCAAAGCACATTATGGTGTCGATCCATTTGCGCGAAACAGCCGTTGCCGAGGTGGGTGGAGATCGTGGCACCGGCTATCGCGGCATCGTGAATACACTGCGCTGAAGCACCGGAGTGTCCGATGCCGACCACGATGTTATTCTTCACCAAGTATTCAATGAGTGCTAACGCCCCGGGCACTTCGGGCGCGAGGGTGACGAGTTTAATTCGTCCGGCCGCAGCATCTTGACGGCGTTTGAAGTCTTCGATGTCCGCATCGATCACCGATTTTAGGGGATGGGCCCCGCGGGGCCCATCAATTGGCGAGATATAGGGCCCCTCCATATGGAGACCTGCTATCATTGGGTCACTCGATTTAATGATCTCTCTCGCGCAGGCGGCAAAATGTTCGGCGTCACTGGTGATGATGGTGGGCAGGCATCGCGTGACGCCCGTCGCCCGCATCGCCGCTAGCGACTCGCCGAGCCTATCCTCAGACAGGTCGGCGGAGTTGTAGTCGACCCCAGCAAAGCCGTTGACGTGAATGTCGACGAGTCCGGGCAGGGTATAGATCATACTTCGACGACGTGGCGTTCCCGATACTCCGCTGAGAGGAGCGAGGTCGCGTCTTGATCCATATAAAAGTGATTGCCGGGATGCCGACGCAGGATCGAAGCGGGGGCTTCCGGGGAAATAGGACCTTCCAAGCACTTTTTAACCGCAGCGGCTTTCCGAGTGTCAGGAACCACGGTGATGACGTTTTCGGCCTGAAGGAACTGCTGCACTGAAAGCGTCATGGCCTGTTTGGGCACGTCTGCCAAAGTAGGGAACCAGCCTTCGCCAAGCTGTTGCTGGCGACAGGCTTCATCGAGGTCGACCACCAAGTAAGGATCGTGAGACGTAAAATTTGCGGGGGGGTCATTAAAAGCGATGTGGCCGTTTTCCCCGATACCCGCGAACACGACATCAATGGGGCCCGATTGAAGTGCTGCGCCGACGGTGCGACAACTTTCCGCGGGATCAGTCTCTCCATCTAATAAATGATACTTGATGATACCCGCGGGTTTGATCAATCGATCGATCAGGAAACGGCGAAAACTCGCCGAGTGGTCGATCGACATGCCCACGTATTCATCGAGGTGAAACATTTCGACCTTCGCCCAATCTATTTCTTCGTTGGCGAGGAGTGCGGCGATGAAATCGAGTTGAGACGCACCAGTCGCTGCGATGATTCGCGCATGCCCTTTGGTATCGATGGCATCACAGATAATCTGGGCGGCATGTTTGGCCGCGGCGGTGGAGGCCGCTTTGCGATCGGGATAGACTTTAAGGATCGGAGAAACGGTTGCCATGGCCCGAACGGTATTGCGCTCGGGACTGATCTTCGCGAGGGGAAAATTGTCTATTTAGCCGATTTAGGAGATGAAATATCATTACCAGCGAATAACAGGTGAAGTTCGGTAGATCCCCGCGCTTGGACTCATAACCGAATGAAATTTCACGAATAAGGTATGGCTCGTTTTAAGCTCGCTCAAGCGAGGGCAAGGATGTGCCCTGCCGGGATGACGTTGATCGACTCAGGTGCCCACAAATTGCGGGGAAGAGGTGCTTTGGCGCGATTGCGAGATGGAGACACGGCGCCAATGGCGGATTGGCTTCGCGAGCACCTTTTTGAGCAGGTATTACCGTTTTGGGAGCCGTTGATCGACCAAGATCTGGGAGGGGTGTTTACCTGCGTGACCGACCGCGGAGAAATTGTGAGTCGGGAAAAGTGGCTTTGGAGTCAATGGCGCGCCGTTTGGGTGTTTTCTCGGATTTATAATTCATTGGATCCGTCTGATCGTTGGCGAGATCGAGCGGAGCAAATTGCACGGTTTTGTGTGAAGCATGGACGCATCGAAGGGGACGTGAGTTGGGCGCTATTGCTGGACGAAAAAGGAGCCGTGAAGCGAGGAGGGGAGAGCATTTACGTCGATGCGTTTGCGGTGTATGGATTGGTGGAACTGGCCGCTGCGACGGGTGATCGTAGTTGGTTAGCCCTGGCGGTTGAGACGGCGGACCGAGCAATAGTCAGCATTCGGACATTGGCAGAAAAATTGCCGCATTTTCCCTATCTGATTTGGAAGGGTGGAAAACCGCATGGCGTCCCGATGATTTGGTCGATCATTTTTGCCGGACTTGCGGTGGCTTCGGGCGACCAAAAATATGCCGAATTCGCGATCGAGATGACGAATGAGGTGTGGACTGACTTTTATGATAAGGACACCGACCGAGTGGTGGAGACGGTTAAGAAATCGGGGGGGCTTTATCCCGGATCACCTGGGGAGGTAACGCTGCCCGGTCACGTGATTGAAGGCCTGTGGTTTCAGCGTTTGATTACCGCGCAATTGGGCCGGGAAACTCATAACAAAGAGGAAACTTGGCGAGTAATGGCGCGACATTTTGATTTGGGTTGGGAGCAGGAATCGGGCGGGGGATTGTTGTTGGCAGTGAATCAGGAAGGGCAGCCGGTTCCGACGGAAGCGTGGCCGTTTGGTGAGACCAAACTGTGGTGGCCGCAAACGGAGGCGTTATTTGCGACGTTGCTAGGATGGCACGAGATGAGAGACTCGGAGTGGCTAGACCGTTACGAGAGCCTGTGGGAAGTGTGTTGGGCGCATTACGTGGACTGGGAGCACGGGGAGTGGCGCCAGAAGTTGGGCCGTGATTTTTCACCGTTGACCGAGACGATCGCACTCCCGGTGAAGGATCCATTTCATCTGCCGCGAAGTTTGATCATGCAGATCGAGCTCCTCGAAAACAAAACACCGCCGCGAGTAGCGACGGTGTTGAAATAGATCGAAGGAAGTGGAGGCGCCCGATTAGTTTGCGAATCGGAAAAGCGCTACGTCGCCGTCTTTGAAGACATATTCTTTGCCCTCGAGGCGATATTTGCCGGCGTCACGGGCTGCGGCGACGCTGCCGAGTGACGAGAGGTCGGCGTAGGAAACGACTTCGGCCTTGATGAAGCCTTTTTCAAAGTCGGTGTGAATTACGCCTGCGGCTTGCGGTGCTTTGCAGCCCTTAGTGATCGTCCAAGCGCGAACTTCTTTTTCTCCCGCAGTGAAATAAGTTTCTAATCCGAGCAGCGCGTAGGCTGCGCGGATGAGTGAAGAGACTCCGGAATCGGCGACGCCAAGATCGGCGAGGAATTCCTTTGCTTCGGCGAGTTCCAGATCGATGAGCTCGAATTCGATCTTCGCACTGATGGGCACGTAAGCGGCGTCGTGATGGGTGCGAACGAACTCCGCCACTTTTTGCACGAATTCATTGGCATCGGCGTCGGCGAGATCGTCTTCGGCGACGTTGCACGCATACAGAATCGGTTTTGCGCTGAGGAGTTGGAAATGCTTGAGCAGGAGGGCTTCCGCGTCGTCCATCTCGAGAATATTGGCGGGTTTACCCTCGTTAAGGTGAGGTTCGAGACGTTGCAGAAGGTCGAGCTCAGCTTGCGCCTCTTTGTCACCTCCCCGGGCTTTTTTGATGTTTTTCTCCTTTCGCTTGGCGACAGTTTCGTAGTCGGCGAGAATCAGTTCGGTGGTCACGACTTCGATATCGCGGACGGGATCGACGGAGCCCATGTTGTGGATCACGTCTTCATCGACGAAGCAGCGCACGACGTGGACGATGGCGTCTACCTCACGAATGTTGGCGAGGAATTGATTACCCAGGCCTTCGCCCTTACTGGCGCCGGCGACGAGGCCGGCGATATCGACGAACTCGATCACCGCCGGAATGACGACCTGAGTCTTGGCAATACCTTGGAGAACGGCCAAGCGTTCATCGGGCACCGTGACAACGCCCACGTTGGGGTCGATGGTGCAAAACGGATAGTTCGCTGCCTCCGCCTTGCGTGAGCGAGTGAGCGCGTTAAAGAGTGTGGACTTTCCCACGTTGGGTAAACCGACGATACCTGCTTTCATGAGCGCCGAGAAGAGCGGCGAGAGTCGGTGCTTGACAAGCCATTTGTGGTAAGGTCCATTTCTCAGCTTTTCTCAAGTAACTAGACCGTATCCGAAACAACTCACATGGCACTCAAGATCCGCCTCTCCCGCATCGGCACGACTCACGCTCCCGTCTATCACGTAGTGGTAGCCGAGGCGCGTTCACGTCGCGATGGCCGTCCGGCCGAACTTCTCGGCACCTACAACCCGCGCGCTGCTGGCAAGCAATTGACTCTTAAGGTTGACCGCGCCGACTATTGGATCAGCCAAGGAGCTAAGCCAACCGACACCGCGCTGTCGCTAATTAAGAAGGCCCGGAAGGAATTGGAAACTGCCGAGGTCGCTCCGGTCGCTGCGACCGAGCCAGCCGCAGAGGCTTGATTCTGGGCGTCACGTCCTAGATTTTTTTTAACGCCCCGGCTTTGTCCGGGGCGCTTTTGTTTAAATCCATCCCGATGCCACTCAAAATCGACGTGCTGACTCTGTTTCCGCGGATGCTCGACGGTTTTTTGAGTGAAAGTATTCTCGGCAAGGGAATCGAAAGGGGACTGCTGGAAGTCGCCACCCATGATTTGCGTAAGTGGTGCACAGACAAGCATCGCACGGCGGATGACCGACCTTTTGGGGGGGGGGCAGGGATGGTGCTCAAGGCGGAGCCTGCTATTACTGCAATTGAATCACTTCAGACTCCGGGGTGTCGTCGGATTTATCTGACTCCAGATGGGGAGCCCTTCAGCGAACCGCTAGCGCGGCAACTGTCGACCGAATCGCATCTTATTTTGTTGAGTGGGCACTACGAAGGAATCGACCAGCGTATCCGGGATGAGGTGATTGATATGGAAATCAGCATCGGGGATTATGTGCTGACCAACGGCACTTTGCCAGCGGCAGTTATGATCGATGCGATGGCTAGATTTATCCCCGGCGTATTAGGGGAGGAAAAGTCGTTGACGCACGAATCCTTCACCGGCAAGTTGCTCGACTTTCCTCAATACACACGACCGGCCGATTACCGAGGTAGCTCCGTTCCAGTCGTGTTGCTTTCAGGAAATCACGGTGAAATCGAGAAGTGGCGATTGGCGCGACAGATCGAGAAGACCCGAGCAGTTCGTCCAGATTTATTTAAAAACTATCGTCATGAATTCGATCATTAAAGAGATAAGCGATGCCCAGTTGAAGCAGGACCTCCCGTCCTTCCGAGTGGGAGATGGCGTGCGGGTGCACACTAAGGTTCGTGAAGGCGACAAAGAACGTATCCAGATTTTTGCGGGTATCGTTATTGCTCGAAAGGGCGGCGGTATTGGTGAGGCATTCACGGTTCGTCGTATCAGCTACGGCGAGGGCGTTGAGCGGGTTTTCCCGCTGAATTCGCCGAACATCGCCAAGATTGAAGTTGAGCGCGAATCGGTTCCGATGCGTGCTCGTCTTTATTACCTGCGTGGTCGCAAGGGTAAGGCAGCAATGGCTATCAAGGCTAAACGCAACGAGACTGCAAAAAAGTAGAGTTGAGCGTTAAGAGCGTCATCACGACGCACTTTTTACAATTTGAGGCGGATCGGAAACGGTCCGTCTTTTGTTTTTAACAACGGGAATAGGAATTCGGCGTTGCACCGCGCACTTGTGCTCGGTCGTCTAGTGGGCCCGGCATATCGTCCGGTCTTTTTAACCAGTCTTTACTGTCATACATGAAGTTGAATATCGAGATTCTCTCTCAGGCCGCAAACCAAGCTCGTGGTCTAGCCATCGACGCTGTCCACAAGTGCTCCTCCGGGCATTTAGGTCTGCCCTTGGGGGCAGCGGAAATTGGTGCCGTTCTTTACGGAAACGCCCTCGTGCACAACCCGGCCGAACCACGGTGGCTCAATCGCGATCGTTTCGTGCTATCGGCGGGCCATGGCTCGATGTTCCTCTACGGATGGCTGCATCTGAGTGGCTACGATGTTTCGTCGGAGGATCTGCAGTCTTTCCGTCAGTTGCATTCGAAGACACCGGGTCACCCGGAGTTTCGCGAAACCCCCGGCGTAGAAGCCACTACGGGACCTCTCGGGCAAGGCGTTGCTAATGCGGTGGGTTTTGCGATGTCCGGCAAAATGGCCGAGGCACGATTCAACACCGAGGAGCACACGATTTTTGATCATCACGTGGTCTGTTTGGCCGGTGACGGTTGCATGCAAGAAGGGGTGGCGATGGAGGCGATCTCGTTCGCGGGGCACCAACAACTCGATAACCTGATCCTCATTTATGATGCCAACGACGTCACCCTCGACGCGATGGCCGACAAGACGCAGAGCGAGAATCCAGCGGCGCGCTTCAAATCCCTAGGCTGGGATGTCGTTACCCTGACCGACGGTCATGACCTGACCGCTATCTTCAAAGCGGTTAATCGCGCCAAGAAAGGAAAGTCAGGTAAACCACAGCTCATCATCGCCAAGACCGAGATTGGCCGGGGTATTCCTGAAGTCGCTGGCACCGCTAAGGGCCACGGTGAGGGTGGGGCGAAGTTTGCGGATGCGGCTCGGGCCGGCATGGGTCTGCCGGCCGATCAGCACTTCTACGTCAGCGATGAGGTGAAGGAGTATTTCGCAGCGCACCAGAAGCGGATGGCTCGCGGGTTCAATCGCTGGAAAAAAACCTTAAAGGCTTGGACCGCAGCGAATCCTGAAAAGGCGGAGCTGCTGGCGAGTCGTGAAATCGAAATCAGTGCGGCGGATCTCGCAGCAAAGATTCCGGCATTTGCGGCTGATGCGAAGCTGGCGACTCGGGCAGCAGGCCGGGACGTGTTGCAACCGATCGCTGAGGCGTTGCCTTTGGCCGTTTCAGGCAGTGCCGACCTCTATGGGTCGACGCTCAACTACATCCAAGCTGATCAAGACTTTGATCCGGGCAATCGTGCAGGTCGGAACATCCGTTACGGAATCCGGGAGCATGCGATGGCCGCGATCAGTAACGGTGTCGCCTACGACGGAATTTTTAAAGCGTCCTGTGCCACCTTCTTGGTATTTGCGGATTACTCTCGGCCGTCGATGCGTCTCGCAGCGCTCGCAGGTCTGCCGGTTGTCTACATTTACACGCATGATTCTATTGGGGTGGGAGAAGATGGTCCGACTCATCAACCGGTAGAAACCATATCGGGATTACGGGTTATTCCGAATCTCGATGTCATTCGCCCAGGCGATCCTGAAGAAGTAGCGGGAGCCTTTGCGGCTGCATTCTCGCGCGATGACGGACCGACTCTGCTCGCGTTGAGTCGTCAAGCCATGCCTAACCAAAACGACATCGCACTCGATGCCCGCCGGGCAGGCGTGGGAAAGGGTGCTTATGTTGCAGTGCAGGAAACGGCCGAGCTCTCCCATATTCTTTTGGCGACCGGTTCTGAGCTGCAGCACGCGATCGAAGCGGCAAAGACTCTGGGGGCATCTACGCGGGTTGTTTCGGTTCCCTGTTTTGAGCGCTTCCAACGTCAATCGGCCGAATACCAGGCTTTGGTTCTCCCCAACAGTTGTCGGAAACGCGTCGCCATCGAGGCCGGCGTGACCGGACTATGGGCACAATTTGTGGGCCTTGATGGCAAAGTTGTCGGAATCGATCGCTTTGGTATTTCTGCACCCGGTGGCATTGCGATGAAAGAACTTGGCATTACGGCTGAGGCTGTCGTCGCCGCCGCCCAATCACTCGGCTGATTCGGTTCAGTCTTCAATCCCCCGGTTTAGTTGGTTCTGATCGGGTGAGGGGAGTTCGCCAAGGCGAACTCCCCTCTTTGTTTTTTGGACCTAATGCGACTTGAAATCCAATCGCTTTTCACTGGCGCGAGACGCCGAATGAACCGGTTATCAATGAATTAGACGCATGGGAGGTTGACTCTAATGCGTTAAGGAAAACAAAAAATCATCTAAGTGTAAAAACCACTTGCGGAAGATAGTTAGGGGGCTAACTAAATACTTCCGACGTTTTGCCATGCCACTTTTAATGCTCAAAGATCTCCCCCGTTATGAATGCCTTTTAGAGTGTTCAAAGCGTTTCCCGGACCTCGATCCGCATGCGGCGGGTCTTTTTATGCATTTGCTGCGGTCCGCGGATGAGCTGTTTGAATTTAAGGCGGACTACTTGAACCGGAACAATATTTCTAACGGTCGTTTTACGGTGCTGATGCTTTTGTCGACGCAAAATGACGAAGGAACCGCCACCCAAGGTTTGGTTCCGCGTAATCCGGCCGAACTAGCGGAAATGGCTGGAGTGACCCGAGCAACGATGACGGGTCTGGTCGACACGTTGGAAAAGGATGGTTTCGTTCGCCGCGAGGCCGATCCGCACGATCGCCGGGCGATGTTGGTGCATCTCACGCCGAAGGCGGAGACGTTCATGCAGAATTTACTGCCCGGGTATTTCAGGCAAGTTTCGGCGATTATGGCTCCACTCGACTCCCGGGAACAAGATGAGCTATTACGATTACTCACCAAAGTTCGAGTGGGCATTGCCACGGCGACGTCCGTGAACCTTTCTGCGCCTCAGGCCGGGTAAAAATTTAGCAGAATACCGATTATTATGATTAAGAGATTTACCATCGCCTTCGCGGGTTTCGCCGTCGTCGCCGCCGTTCTTGTTGCCGTTAAAGGGGCGCAACTCCAAGAAATGATGACGGCCAATCACTCGCCGCCGACCACCACAGTCTCGACGGCGAAGGTAGAGAAACAGCAGTGGTTTCCCGTCATCAACGCCATCGGCACTCTCGCCCCGATCCAAGGGGTGACCCTGAGTTCCGAGTTGGAAGGAGCGATCGTCAATATTGCTGCACCCAACGGCGCGAGGGTTAAAAAGGGCGATCTGCTGATCGAATTGGATACATCCGTCGAACGCGCCCAACTTGCGGCGGCCGCGGCTCGAACCGATCTGACTCGCCTCCAAGTTAACCGAGCGAGAGCGTTACGAGAAAAGGACACTATCAGCCAATCGGATCTAGATTCTGCGGCGGCGCAATACGCTCAGTCCCAAGCTGATTTTGCGGCTCTCCAAGCTAATATTGAAAAGAAGTCCATCCGAGCTCCGTTCGATGGTCGCGTCGGCATTCGGCTGGTAAACGAAGGGCAGTTTGTCTCGCGAGGCACGCCGCTAGTGCCGCTGCAAAAACTCGATTTAATGTTCGTTGATTTCTTCGTTCCGCAACGACAGTCCCCGCACATCAAGGCGGGACAGGATGTTAATATTACGGTTGATGCATTTCCTGACCAAATTTTCACCGCAAAAGTGAGTGCGGTGAATCCACAAGTCGATGTGATGACCCGCAATGTGGCGGTGCAGGCGACCTTTCCGAATCCGGGAGAGATGCTCCGGTCTGGGATGTTCGTGCAAGTCGAAGTCGTTTTGCCGACTCCTGAGAATGTAGTGGTCGTTCCAGCGACCGCCATTTCCTACGCCTCCTATGGCAACTCCGTTTTTGTGGTCGAAAATGTGAAGGGAGCGGATGGGTCTGACTACTTAGGGGTGCGCCAACAGCCGATCAAATTGGGTCGGACCCGAGGTGATCAAATTGCCGTGATCGAAGGCCTAAGCGGTGACGAAGAGGTGGTAAGCGCCGGCGTGTTCAAACTCCGGAACAATTTGCCGATCCGGATAAACAACGAGGTTACTCCTTCCAACGCCGCGGATCCCCGGCCCGCCAACACCTAAGTCACGGGGAGTCGTTCCTGTGTTTAATCCTTTTAGTCGGTTTCTGCCGTTATGCTGAAAAAAAGTTTTACCGATCTTTTCGTGCGCAAGCCCGTGATCGCTCTCGTGGTCAATATCGCGATCTTAGTGGTCGGCCTGGTTGCCTTTAATCAACTGAACACGCGCCAATATCCTCGGAGCGATAGCGCCGTGGTCAACGTTTCGACGGTTTATTTCGGCGCCAGCGCCGAGACGGTCCGAGGCTACATCACCACGCAATTAGAGCGCGTGATTTCTAGCGCGGACGGGATTGACTACATTGAGTCGGAGAGTTTCGCCGGCATGAGCACGATTCGGGTGTATTTACGGCTCAACTACGATACGAATGCGGCCCTCGCCCAAATCAGTGCGAAGATCGATCAGGTGCGCAACGAGTTGCCGACGGAATCTGAAGCACCGACCATCAGTGTGGAATCGAGCGATAACCAATTCGCTTCGATGTATCTGAGTTTCTACTCCGACACCCTCGATCAGAATCAGATTACGGATTACCTGAATCGCATGGTGCAGCCTCAATTGGCCTCGATCCCCGGGGTGCAGAAGGCTGACGTGTTGGGTGGTCGAGTTTACGCCATGCGGGTTTGGCTGAAGCCGGATCAACTGGCGGCCCGTGGTTTATCGCCCGCCCAAGTTCGCCAAGCCTTGGTCAACAACAACGCCCTCGCTGCCGTCGGCGCAACCAAAGGCAGCATGTTGCGAGTGAGTTTGGTCGCGAACACCAACCTGAAGGATGTCGAGGAATTTAAGGATCTGGTGGTGGCTCACAGTGGCGGTGCGATTGTGCGTCTATCGGATGTCGCAGACGTCGAGTTAGGCGCGGAGAATTACGACACCGAGGTTCGCTTTGGTGGCCAAACGGCCACGTTCATGGGCATCTGGGTGTTACCGTCGGAGAGCACCGTCGAGGTAATCAAACGAGTGCGGCTGGCGTTGCCTGACATCGAGCGCGCGTTACCGGCGGGGCTCAAAACGAAAATTGGTTACGATGCGACCAAGTATATCGATGATGCGTTGAGCGAAATTTTGGTCACGCTGATGGAGACGCTTTTGATCGTGATGATCGTGATTTTCATTTTCATGGGGTCGTTGCGATCGGTGTTGGTACCGATCGTGGCGATGCCCCTCTCTTTGATCGGAGCGATGTTTTTGATGTTGGTGATGGGCTTCACTATCAACTTGCTGACCTTGCTAGCGATCGTACTCGCCGTGGGCATCGTGGTCGATGATGCGATCGTGATGGTCGAGAATGTGGAGCGCCATATCCGCGAAGGACACACCCCCATTAATGCGGCGATCCTAGGGGCGAGAGAGTTGGTTAGCCCGGTAATCTCAATGACCATCACGTTGGCGGCGGTGTATGCCCCGATTGGTTTTCAAGGCGGATTGACGGGCGCGCTTTTCCGCGAGTTTGCCTTCACGCTCGCCGGGGCGGTGACGGTATCGGGCTTCGTGGCCCTCACCCTTTCTCCGATGATGAGCGGTTATTTATTGAAAGGCAAAGCGGCCGGGGAGAAGGGACTCTCAGGCTTCGTGAACCGAGTGTTCGATCGCGTCCGGGGTCGCTACGAGAAAATTGTGCGCGTGATGTTAGCTGAGCGGGAGCAGGCCAAACTGCCGTGGCTGTTACTGCTATGCTCACCATTGCTTGGGTTGGTCGCGGTGCCGATCATCCTCGTCGCCATGTGGTTTATGATGGGGGGAGATGCGGTCACCTTGGCGACCGCGAAGACCGTCACGATGGCGTCAATGGGAACAGCGTTCGTGGCGTCTCTCTTAGTTTTTCTCTTTGATTTGGCTCTGGGCCGACGCCTCAAGGTGCTGCCGGTGGTGCTTACTTTAGCGGTGCTCTTTGCGGTGCTGCTGGGGCCGTTTTTTATGTTCGCCAACAAAGAACTCGCACCGACCGAGGACCAAGGAGTGCTCTTCACGATCGTGCAGGGACCGCCGACATCGACCATCGAGCAGATGACGATGTATACGGAAGAGGTGGAGAAAATGTATCGGACGCAGGATGAGTATGACAGCTCGTTCCAGCTCACGTTTGGGAACTTTGGGTTCAGTGGAATGCTCCTCAAACCGTGGTCCGAACGTGATCGTGATGTTCTGGAGATATTAGAGGGGTTACAGGAGCAGGCTTCCCAAATATCCGGGATCAATACGATTCTCAACGCACCGGCGCCTTTGCCCTCCGGGGGCACCTTCCCCATTGAATTTGTGGTGCGATCGACGGCGGATCATCGCGAGATGCAAGACTACGCCAATCAGCTCGTGCTTTTCGCGAATACTGAGGCCAACGCCGGGGGCGGGGAACCGACGTTCTACTTCGCGGATAGCGATCTGAAATTCGATCTACCGCAAGTCACGGTCGACATCGACAAAGACAAAGTCGCTTCGATGGGACTCAACCTCACCGATGTGGCCCGAGATTTGGGATCCATGCTCGGCGGGGGATACGTGAATCGGTTCGTCAATGATGGACGAAGTTACCGCGTGATTCCTCAAGTCGAGCGCGGCGAGCGACTCAATGCTGAACAGCTGCTCGATTATCACGTGCGAGGGCCACAGGGACAATTGATCCCGCTGTCGACAATCGCGACGCTGCGTTCATCGGTTGAGCCTAGAGGACTCAATCGTTTCCAACAGCTCAATGCCGTAAAAATCACAGGAGTGGGGCCGAGTGTCGATGCGGCGCTCTCCAAACTCGAAGCCAAGGCGTTGGAGATTTTGCCCCCCGGTTACTCGATTGATTACGGAGGACAGTCTCGGCAGTTGCGCCTGGAGGGCAATGCGCTCTGGCAGGCGGGGGTATTGGCTTTGGTGCTGATTTTCCTCGTGCTCGCAGCGCAGTTTAACAGTTTTCGTGACCCGCTTATTATCCTGCTGGGCTCGGTGCCGTTGGCTCTGGTGGGGGCGATGATACCCATTTTTCTGTGGCAGACTTCGCTCAATATTTATTCGCAAATCGGTTTGATTACATTGGTCGGCTTGATCGCGAAGAACGGAATCTTGATCGTGGAGTTTGCCAACGGGCTACAAGAGCAGGGCGTGCAGAAACGTGATGCGATCCGGCGGGCGGCGGCGACTCGTTTGCGACCGGTTTTGATGACTTCTGCCGCGACGGTGTTTGGTCATATGATGCTCATTTTCGTCGATGGTCCGGGAGCCGCCGCTCGCAACAGCATCGGCTGGGTGCTCGTCGTGGGCATGGCGGTGGGCACATTTTTTACCCTCTTCGTCGTGCCTGCCTTCTACATGTTGATTGCTCGAGATCATAAAGGAATCGCGCTGAGAGAGCCGGAGCCGCCGCCCGAGTTGGAGTCAGCCACCAATTAAATTTCTACCGTTTGATGTAATGAATTTCACCCTACCATTTTTTTCCCGGCGCCAAGTCTGGCTGGACCGAGGAATTCTCCTGCTCACGGGGCTGGCGTTATCCGTTGGTCTCACGGCGGCTCCTCCCATTCCTGATACATTGGACATGGAGACGTCCATTCGATATGCGCTCGATAACAATTATGCCATTCGACAGGCGCGGGAACGGATTAAGGAACAGGAAGGATTGATTGTCGAAGTCGGCGGGCAAGCCCGGCCAAATGTCACGGTCAATTCGCGGTATTCGCGGGATGCCGATAGCCTCACCGCGGCCGGAAATAGTGAACAGTATTGGCAAATCGCTTTGCAGGTGCGACAACTCGTTTACTCGGGTGGCGCGGTGGGCGCAGCCCTAGATGCCCAACGCTTCTTGAGGGAATCGGCGCTGCTTGATTTGCAGACGGTGATCAACAACGAACTGCTCCAAGTTCGCACCAATTTCTATGATGTGCTTTTTGCTCGCGAGCAGATCGGCGTTGCCGAGGAGAATGTAAACTTGCTGGAAGAGCAGTTACAAACGGCGCGCAACCGCTTCGAAGCAGGGGCGGTTTCTAATTTCGACGTGCTCCGGGCGGAAGTCGAGTTGGCCAATGCCCAGCCGGCCCTCATCAGAGCCCGTAATAATTTGCGTAACTCGATCGATCAACTGCGATTTTCGCTGGGATTTGATAGTCGAGACCGGGCTGAATTGAGTCGGGTCCCCCGTTTTACCGGGGATCTCGAGGTGATACCGATGGCGATCGATTTAGCGGCAGCGATTGATCAAGCGCGCGCGAATCGTCCCGAGTTGATGCGCCTATCCACCATCTCGAAAGCCAGAGACGCGGGCATCCGAATCGCCAAGTCTGGTTCGCGCCCCACCGTAGCGGTCACGGGAGGTTATGAACTGCGCAAGGCGGGGGTGTCGGAGAGTTTTGGTCGTTCGCTTGATGGATGGACTCTTGGTTTGCAATCGAGCTGGGCGATATTCGACGGGAACACGACTCGAGGTCGAATCAGCCAAGCGTTGTCCCGAAAGGAGCAAGCTGAGCTCGCATTGGGAGAAGCGACGCTGGGGGTCGAGGTCGAGGTGCGCCGAGCGCTTTCTGCGTTGAGTGAAGCGACAGAGCTGGTTGATGCGGCAAGACAAGTGGTGGTGCAGGCGGAAGAAGCGCTCCGTCTCGCCAACGCTCGGTATGGTGCAGGCACCGCGACCCAGTTGGAATTGCTCTCCGCCCAAGTCGCGCTGACTCAAGCGAGGAACAATCAGTTGCAGGCCAGCTACAGTTACAATGTCGCGGCGGCAGTCGTCCGGCGGGCGATGGGCACAGCCGATGCGTTTTTAGTGGAGTAATCTGCTTTTCAACCTGCGCGGAACCGGGAAGTCTTTGTTCGATGAATAACGCGATCGAATTTATGGAAAGGGAATCTTGATGCGTCGCCCGTGGTTAGTCGCGGTAGGTAGTCTGGTCGCGATCATGATCGTCGCGGTGGTGACACTGTCCTTGTCGCCAGTCCAAACCTCGATCGCGCGAAAAATGCTGCCGGTAAAGCCAGGGCAAGCGATATCCTTTAACCAACTTTCGGTATCCCTGAATCGGATTCAGATTGAAGGACTTCAAGTGGTGGATGGTCCCGTCACGCTCAAAGTGCCGTCGATCGATGCAGCGGTCTCAGTTTGGGGACTCATCAACGGTGCCGTTCGGATTCAGCGCTTGGATGCGAAAGGTTGGACCGTGATTTGGGCTGGAGAAGAAGACTCCGCGGATGTTGCAGAAATCATGGCTGCCCCGAACCGGGTCGTCAGTGCGGGTTGGGGCGCACTTCTTGCCGTCGCGAGCGGGGAAGCAGGGGCAGATGTATTACCGGTTGAGACCCTGGCGAGCTGGCTGCAATTACCAGTCAAGCTAGACGTCGATGGCCTCGATTTGACGGGCTACGTGGAGTGGCGGAATGCAGGTCCGGGCGAGGATGGTCATGCCCACGTTTCGATTTCCGGGGGGGGAATCCGAGTTGGGCAAAAGAGTGCTATTTCTGTCATGGTGAAAGCCGAAAGTTCTGGGGGAGGTGGCGGGGGGATTCAGTCGTTGAATATCACCGCAGACCTTGGTATTGAGTTGGCTACGAGCGATCAGATCGAGGGGGTATGGATCGAATCGCAGTTGCATGGAAAGCGCGATGAGAACGCCAAATTCGACGTTTACGATTTTGATTTTGGGTTTGATGCCTCGGGTGATGTGCCCCGTCTGACATTTTCCTTGGCGAATGAATCTCAGCCACTGTTCTCCAGTGAAATTGATGCAGGAAAAGGGGAATTGGGATTAACTGGAGATTGGCGGTTATCGCTCACGGATGAGTCTGTGAGTAATTTGATGTTGGGCACGGCGTTGCCCCAGTTTGCCCTGAGTGGAAGCGGGAAGGTTCGTTCTGGTTATGAGTTCAGTAATCTTGAACTGGAAGGTGCCTTGGAATTCGAAGCGGATAACTTGGCAGTTGTGGAGCCGAAAGCTGGGGCGATTGGACGGCTCGCGGGAGAGTTAAAGTTTGCGGGTAAGCGGCTCGGCGAAGATCTGCGGGTGACCCAGTGGGAATTGGACCTCCGAGGAGCAGCGCCGGTCATGCAGGTGAAATTACTGCAGGGGGTGGAATTTGCGTTAGCCGGGTTGGAGGTGCGAGTGAAGCAGCCTTCGGATCCGGTGCTGGTATTGGATTTACAAGGGTTGCCGCTCAATTGGCTACAACCCTGGATGACTCCGTGGACACTCGATGGACGGCCGGTTAACGGTAAGATCGTCGCGATGGCAACGGCGGGCGGGCTTCGACTAGTGACCTCGGAGGCGTTACGATCTTCTGGTCTTGTTCTAGCCAAAGAGGGCACAACCCTCGTGGATAATTTGAATCTGGCCGTAGATTTTGGAACGGAAATTACGCAGGACGGTTGGCAGATCGAAATCGGTCGAATGGAGATTTCGGATGCAGAAGGAGTTTGGGTTGATATCTCGGCTCGCGGAGGGCAACTAATTGAGGACGAGAGTGTTTTAAAAGTGGCTGGAAGACTGGAGATGAACTTAACGGCTTTAGATCGCGTGCCACAATTTCGCGGTCGAAGTGGTCTTCGCTCGGGTAGATTAGAGAGTGAATTCGCGGTGGGCCTATCGGACCGAGTCGCGTTGGCGTTGGGAGCAGAGCTTAGTGGGCTGGTCACGAATGATGGAGAGGTTTTACCGGAATTACAGATCGATGGTCGATTGGATCTGTTGGCGGATGGATCGATTGAGACCCACCTGCCGATGCAATTTAGTCGAGAAGGTCGCCTATCGGAACTCACCCTTAATGCGCGGGTAAATCCGATTGCGGCGGGATGGGAATTGGCGGGAAGCTTGAGTGGCCCTCGGGCCTATCTCGCAGACGTTCAACTATTGGGGGCTGGGCTGGCGCAGCAGCCGTCTGTTGATGATGGCGATGCAGACAGCACGCCGAAATCGGACGAAAAACAGGGGCCAGTTTGGCAGGGGATCGGAGGAAAATTTGAAACCGCGATCGGTGTTTTGGAATTACCAAATGGGCTCATACTGAAGGACGTGAGGGGTGATTTGGTGATCACGCCGGAGGGGATTGGCCTGAGCGAAGTGCAAGTGGGGGTGGGAGAGAGGGGGAAAATCGACCTGCAGGCAGCGATTCGATATGATTCCGATGGAAATACGGGGTATGTGGCCACGGCTCGAATCACGGCGGACGAGGTGGAAGCGGGCCCTTTGCTCCGGGTTTTTGAAGTGAATCCGCCGCTGCCTTTTGAAGGACGCGTGAGTCTTGAGGCCGACTGGAAGAGCTCAGCTAAGGCGCTGGAGGGGTTGATTGAGGCCAGCGGACTGGAGGCAAATTTGACGAGTTCAGGCGGCGTTTTGCGGGTGCTGGGCGTCGAGGTTGATCAATACATCAAAACAGGAAAAACGGTGGCCGCTCTAGGCGGACTGTTGGCCTTGGCGACGGGAGATTCGCGCGCTCAACACTATGTCGGTCGAGCGCAGGCATTGACGGAAGTTGCTGAACAGTTGTCGGCTTTGGCGTTTGATCAGCTGAATCTTAAGCTGAAACGCATGCCGGCCGGAGATATCGAGCTCTCGGAGATATCCTTAATTTCTCCGAAGGTGCGCCTCTTAGGTAATGGTCGGATCAGCTATCGGCCGGGAGTGCCGGTTTGGAGCCAACCGCTAGCGGTGCAAATGCGATTCGCGGCACGGGATCAATTGGCGGAGAATCTTCGGGTTTTGAAACTCCTCAATGCCGAGGCAGATTCACTTGGTTATATCCCCTTGATTCGCGATATTTCGTTAGATGGTTCGTTGGCCAACGTGGGCACCGCTGAGTTGCAGCGCTTGCTTTCGCGGGCGATTGCGGGGCCCTAGGAGCCTGTCGGAAATACGTCGATGGTCTCCTAGGTCTTGCGGGGCGGACGGTAAGCCTCGCTGGGTCGGCGGTGACCGCGGCGGCGGGGGGGCCACTGCTCGTCTTCGCCTTGACCGGATTGGGTTTCACTCGCGCGAGCCATCGATCGATCTCTGAATTGGATCCGAAAGAGACCGGAAAAGTGTCGGAAAGAGTTGAAAATTTTCCCGGAGCAGATCGCCTGTTGTTAACCCCTTTTGCTTTTGGAATCACCTCGTTTTAAACGCTCTACGCTCCCATGGATACTTGAGATCATTGCCGCATCGATTGCGCGGTGCCTTTACCGGATAAAATCCTCCGGAGGGGAGCAGTTACCCGAGGGGGGAGCATTGATCGCGGCCAATCATCTTTCTTACGTGGATGTGGTGGCACTGCAGCTGGCATGTCCGCGGCCTTTGCGTTTCGTGGGTTATCGCGGGTTGATGAACTTCAATGGTTTCTACCGATGTCTCTTCAAGGTGAGTGGTGCGATTCCCATTTCCAAGGACGATGCATTGGCGAGCACTCGGGCGGTGGTGAAGCACTTGGAAGCGGGGGAGTATGTGGTGGTTTTTGTAGAGGGAGAAATCTCGCGAACGGGTCAACTGATGAAAATCCAACGGGGCTTTGAACTTATGGCGAAAAAAGCCAAGGTTCCGGTGGTCCCGGTGAGCCATGATGGACTTTGGGGATCGATTTTTTCGTTTTCAGGAAATCGCTATCTATTCAAGTCCCCTCGGATTATGAGGACGCATGTATTTGTCGCGTGGGGAAAGCCAGTGCCTCCGGTTGAGGTGACGCCGGAAAGGCTTCGACGGGAGTTACTCGATCTGGGTGAGATAGCATTTAATCAGCGGCCGCAGCTTAAACGAAATCTTGCGCGGGAAGTCGTGCGGGGATTGGCGCGACGACCGTGGCGCGTGGAAATCATCGATCGCACCGCCGAGCGAAAAGTAGTGAAAGCAGGTCAGCTTTTGGCGGTAGCGGCGGCATTGTCCCGACATATCAAACGCACGATTCCCGAAAGACGAGTGGGTATCGTATTACCACCGGGAGCGGGCGCGAGCATTGCGAATTTGGCGGTGTTGTGTGCGGGTAAAGTGCCGACTAATCTCAATTTCACGGCCGGTCGCGCGGCGATCGAATCGAGTCTCCGTTTAGGTGAAATTAGCACCGTGATTTCGGCGAAAGCGATGCAAGCCAAGGTAAAAGATTTCCCATGGCCGGAAAATACCCTCGATCTCGCGAGCGAGATCAAAGCCATGGGAGGCAAGAAGGCGATCTTGCCTTGGTTGATCGCTGCTTGGACGTTGCCGAACCAATGGTTGGCAAATATGCTGGGGCTTTCCAAGTATGGTGATCGAGTCGAGGCGGGATTGTTGTTCACCAGTGGGAGCTCGGGAGAGCCGAAAGGCGTCGCACTGACCCATCGCAATATTTTGTCCAATTGTTGGCAGATTTCGTCCCTGTGTATTTTACCCGATACGGCGACGATGTTGGCTTGTTTGCCCGTGTTTCATTCATTCGGTTTTACCGCGACATTGTGGTATCCGATGATGCGGGGTTGTCATGTGGTGACGGTCCCGAGTCCATTGGATACGCGACGAATCATCGACAGTATTCGCGAAGAGAAGGCGACGGTCTTTATGGGCGCTCCGACTTTTATGCGGCCGTTATTTAAGAAAGCAGAGCCGGCTGATTTTCGGTCGTTAGATCTGGTTATTTCGGGGGCGGAAAAGTTACCAATGGATCTCTACGACGAGGTGAAGGCGAAGTTTCATATCGAAATTCTGCAGGGCTACGGCCTCACCGAAATGACTCCGGCGGCGAGCATCAATCAACCGCATCCCGCACTGCCTAAGACGGGCACGGCTCTCCCGCAAGAGGCGAAGCGGCGAGGCTGGGTTGGGCGTATGTTGCCGGGGTTAACGACGAGGATTTTTCATCCCGATACCATGGAGGAATTGCCTCTCACCGAACAGGGGATCGTCGCCTTCAAGGGAGGGAATGTTTTTGAGGGATATCTTACCAATCCGGAAAAAACGGCGGAAGCATTCCACCATGGCTGGTTTCTGACCGGTGACCTGGGCCGGTTTGATGACGACGGCTTTTTGGTTATCGAAGGGCGGCTCTCCCGGTTCTCGAAAATTGGCGGTGAGATGGTGCCTCATGGCACGATCGAACAACGGATAATCGATACATTAAAATTGGATCAATCCATGGGCTACGTCGTCGCGGTGATGGGGGCACCTGATCCGGGTAAAGGGGAGGTCTTGGTCTTGCTCACGACTCAAGAAATTTCTCCGGTCGCGTTGCGAGAGCAACTGCTAGCGACCGGTCTGCCGAATCTATGGGTGCCGAGAATTATCAAATTGGTGGACGAAATTCCAGTGCTTGGCAGCGGTAAGCTCGACCTTAAGGGCTGTAAGGAACTCGTGCTCGCGGCGGTGGCGAAGTAGACGTCATTTATTCCGTTTGCCGCCGGTGATAGTGCGATCTCATATTGATAATGTGATTGCCAAGATTGCTCCTGCCGTGACCGCTAAACTTCTCCGAAAACTCGGTGCAGCCGTTGTTAAAACGGACCGTGAAAGTTGCTATCGGGCATCCTTCGATAGTGGTCGCATGTCGTTTTTACCGATTGCGGTCATCACCCCGTTGAAACGAGAACAAGTCGGGATCACGCTGGAGTTGGCCAATCAGCATGGCGTGCCCGTGACTCCGCGAGGACGAGGGACCACTTTAACGGGAGGAGCGTCTCCTCGGGCGGGGGGGTGGGTGCTCGATTTGACGAAATTGAATCGAGTGCGGATCGATCCTGAAGCTGGTTTCGCCCACGTGCAGGCCGGTGCAGTTGTCGCCAAGGTGCAGGATGCGGCCGCGGCGAAAGGTTGGTTCTATCCGCCAGACCCCTCCTCAAAAAATTTCTGCACTATCGGGGGCAATGTCGCCTGTAATGCGGGCGGGATGCACGGCGGTAAGTATGGCGTGACGCGTGACTTTGTCGTCGCACTCAAAGGCTATTTACCGACGGGTGAGTTTGTCGAATGGGGGACCGCGACGCGAAAGTTTGCGGCTGGCTTCAATCTTCGCGATTTGTGGATTGGGAGCGAAGGCATGCTGGGAGTCGTGACCGATGCGGTGTTGAGATTGATCCCGCAACCGGCTTCGCGTTGGACGCTGCTCAGTTCATTCGATGATGAAGTGAGTGCATTTCGGGCGGCTAGGGCGTTGTTTGCGACTCGGGTGCAGCCGGCTATCTGCGAGTTTTTGGATCGATATAGCGTCCGGTGTGCGGAGAGTGCGATGGAGACGACGATCTTTCCGGGGCAACCGGGGTGCCCTGTGATGTTGATCGAACTTGCCGGTAGTGTAGCCGAGGTAAAAGAAACCAAACGGGTCGTTTTGGAGTGGGCTAAAGCCAATGCCAAGGGGCACCGGGCGGCGAAGACAAGGGATGAGGCGGAGCAACTATGGACAGTGCGCCGAAAATGCTCTGGTGCGATGTTCCAGATGGGGGATGCCAAACTAAATGAAGACATCACGGTTCCACTCAAGGCCTATGAGCCGTTTGCTCGATTCCTAGATCGGCTGCGAAAATCTTCGGGTTTAGCCATTCCGACTTTCGGTCACCTCGCGGACGGCAACTTACATGTTAATATCATGTATAACCGGGATGACGCTGCGCAGCGCCACGCGGCAGAAACGGCAGTCCTAGCGCTGATGGAAAAGGTGGTCAGCCTAGGCGGTGCGATCAGCGGTGAGCATGGTATCGGGCTGGCAAAATCACCCTTTTTAAGGATTCAACATTCGGCCGCAGAAGTGAAAGCGATGCAGGCAGTGAAGACGGCATTGGATCCGTTGGGGATACTCAATCCAGGGAAGATGTTTGAAGTTTTCGAGGTTTGGAAGTGTCCCCGGGTCGAGGTTAGTTTTCCGTGGGACCACAAGTAGCCGCGGAACACCGTGCCGCTTAAGCTCTTGGGGTGTGGCTTGAGTCGCTAGTTTGGTCTGCCTAATGGTCAGGATTTTTTCAGGGCTTTCAGGACCTTGAGGCCTTTTTTACGGTGGGCGTGAGCGAGATCAATCTGCTGCTTCAGTTTTGCTACCGTCGGTTTATCCGATTCGGTTTTCAGCCGCTCGAGTAGAGATTTTTCCTGTTTCCGGAGTTTTTTGATGACGTGCTTTAAGCACTCCTTCTGCTCCTTGCGTTTACGTTTCTTGGCGTTGAATAGGGCCTCGGCTTTTATCAGGAGATGCTTAATTTTCATCGCTTCGATTGGGGTTCGGGCTGTTGGTTTCCTGCAGAAGCTCTTCGAGCTCTCGCTCGTCCAAAGAAACACTTCTTTCCGCTTCCCTCAACTGGGATTCACCAGTGGCGAAAAGAACTTCGCCCATTTTTACGAGATTCTTGGTGACGTGGTAGGCGTACCCACTGTCGTTCATCAGTGAAATCGACATCGGTGCGCTGATCAAACGGTCCCGGATTGAGGTGGTTAATCTGGCGTTGAGATCGTGATCGGATTGTTTCATGCCGATCTTGATCGAATCAAGGGAAAGGCTGACGTTGGCATCGCCTCCTTGTCGCCGCACGGTGTTGAGTTGACGGAGCGCGTTGGCGAGATTGGCCCGAATATTGTCGTATTCTTGGCGAATAGCTTCGTTTTCGCTGGTGAGGTAGTGGGAGAGGTTTTTCTGCAGATGCTTAGTGTCTTTGATGGCCTCTACGATATCCCGGCCTGCCGCCCGTAAGATGAAAAAATCGTTCGACTGGCTGGGCGATAGATCGGATTGAGCGTGGCTGATGAACTCCACTATTTTACTATACAGTTCTTTCACATTGAGGTCGTAACGCTCATCGATATCCAGATTTACCGGTTTTCTGGCCCGGGCGACAAGCTCGGCGATGGGACGATCTGAGAGAATATCTGAAAGGTTTAGACTGAGTCCTTCGGCGATGATTTCTGAGGCATTGTCATAGAGGCGCAGCGTTTCCATCCGCACAGCTTCGATCGCGGTGTCAGGGAGACCGATCGTAGATGAGTTCAGGTAGCGGGGCTCAGCCGTCGTGCGGGTGCGCGGTTTAATGACGCGCTGAAGAAAGCGAACCATGGGGTTTATCATGGGCAGCATAAGGACGATGCCCAACCCATTGAAGATGCTATGGAAGACGGCGAGCTTCAGCGCATAGTTGTCGCTCGCGATACCCAACCAAATGCTGATCGTATCGACTGCACGGATTAACTGATAAATGAATCCGATCGCGACGGACGCCGTGACTACGTTGAAAATAAGGTGGGCACCCGCTAACCGTCGTCCATCAACATTGGCACTGAGAGAGCCGATAATGGCCGTCACCGTTGTGCCGATATTTGCCCCAATCGCCAGGCCGAGGGCGTTTTCGTAAGTGATCTGTTGGGCGGCTAGGGCCGTCAGAATCAATACGAGCGTCGCATGACTGGACTGCATCACCACGGTAGCGACCACGCCTATCAGCGCGAAAAGTAAAATGCCGGGATACCCGCTGACCGCATACGCCGTCAGATCGAACGCATCTTTGAAAGTCTCGAATCCCTCCTTCATAAAGTGGATTCCGAGAAAGAGGCCGCCTAGGCCTGAGAGGATGAAACCAGAGCCTTTGAGCCCCTTGGCTTTCTGAAAAACCAGCACGAGGCCGAAGACCAACATCGGCATGGCGTAACCAGAGATTTTGACTTTGAGGCCAAGCCCGGCCACGCGCCAGTCGTCGTCCCCAGATTAGCCCCGAAGACAATCCCCACTCCGGCGACCATTGTGATCAGCCCGGCCGAGAGAAAAGAGATCGAGATGATCGACACCGCCGCGCTGGATTGCATCACCGTCGTGGAAACGACGCCGAAGCAGATACTTTTCCAGAGCTTGTCGGTGGTCTTACGTAGGAGCTTCTCGAGCACACCGCCGGTAAACATTCTAAACCCCTCTTCCATCGCGAGCATGCCGAACATTAAAATAGCTACTCCGGCGGAGATCTCCCGGAATTCTGGGCTAACCCAGAATCCATAGGCTAAAATCAAAAAAATTGATGGGAGAAAAAGTTTTCTAATCACGAGCTGGAGTTTGGGGCAGAGAGCGAGGCGATGCTGATCCAAATGAAGATCTCATTTCGAATTAACCCCAGTAGGCAGGGGGAACTTGCGGTAGATCCTGATTATCAAACTTGGAAACAATCGTTGTCCCGACCAAAAATTGATCGGGGGCAGAAAAACCTTCTGAGTGAGATCGAGGATGGAGCGGAGATAACGGAAATAGCGGGATTGCAGGCTAAAGGACGCCAAGTCGCCTGGTGGAAATATCCCGGGCGGCGCGCTATCGCTGGACCGATACAAATCAGTCCAGCATCGGTCTAGCCTATCGCGGTTCAAAAGCTGATGCTGATCTTTTGGGTCGAACGAGAGTCTGCGGAGCGACCAGCGGGTCCGGGAGACTAGGTTTAAGCGGGAAGGCAGATAATATAGTCTGGCGGTGGGTTTTCCATTGCGGGGGATTAAGACCACTCTTCAATCGGCTCTTTTCGCGCCCGCATGTATCTCAAAGCCCTTAAACTGCACGGTTTCAAATCGTTCGCTGACCCGACCACCCTCCGTTTTGAACCCGGCGTGACTGCGGTGGTGGGACCCAATGGTTGCGGAAAATCTAATATTGCTGATGGCATCCGATGGGTCTTGGGCGAACAGAGTGCTAAAGCGTTGCGGGGCGGGAAGATGCAAGATGTAATCTTCGAGGGCACCGATCACCGACGGGCGGCTCAGCTGTGTGAAGTGTCGCTGCTGTTGACCGAATGTGAGCAGCAATTGGGCAGTGAGTTTCACGAGATCGAAATCATGCGTCGAGTCCACCGGGATGGCGGCAGTGAGTATTTCTTTAACGGTCAGTCGTGTAGATTGAAGGATATCCAGAAACTTTTCATGGATACGGGAGTCGGGCGAACGAGCTACTCGATCATGGCTCAGGGACAAATTGATCAAATCTTGTCCTCTAAACCGGAGGAACGGCGGGCGGTATTCGAAGAAGCTGCGGGGATCACAAAATATAAGTCCCAGCGGCGGGAGGCCATGAACAAACTGGCCCTCACCGAGCAAAACCTTGCCCGCGTCGCCGACGTGATCACTGAAGTTGGACGTCAAATCGGAAGTTTGAAACGGCAAGCTTCGAAGGCATTGCGCTACAAGCGGATTAGTTTCCGGCTTCGTCACCTGAGCCTTGCGCACAGCGCCCATCAACATGCCAAATTGGCGATCTCAATCGCTGAACTTGAGGAAAAGTTATCGGGCTTGCGGCAAGCCGCCGAGGAGCGCCGCACCCGGCTCGAACGGGAGCAAGGCAATTTGGAGGAGATGAAGGCGGACCGATCTCGCCTCCATCAACGGGCGCAAGATTCACAGCAAGCGGTCTTCGACCTCAAATCTCAACGTGAACAAGCTGAAAATGGCGCAAATCTTGCCCAAATTAAGCGGTTGGGACTCGCCGACCGATTGGCTTCATCACGAGACAATTTGGGCGAGTTAGGTATGCAGATGCGCGAATTGTCGGATCAGGTCGACACCGGGGCGCAGGACAAAGAGGAGCAGTTAACCTTACTCGGATCGAGCGACGCGGTCTTCCAAAATCGGAACCGAGAACTTGCGGTGGTGGATGGCGAGCTCACCACGATCGAGGAGGAGTTGAAGCAGACCAAGTTCACGCTCCTGCAGATGGAAAGCACGATTGCCCGATTGCGGACAGATACGATGGGCTACGAAGTGGAGCAGCGGACATCGGTGCAGCGCCATGATTTACTCATGCAGCAATTTGAGGGGGCGCAACAAGAGCTGGCAGCGGCTGTCCGCATGGGGGAAGAAATTGATTTGCGGGCCGAGGAGGCGATGCAGGAGAAATCTAAATTCGAACAGGAGTCACAGGAGATTCAGCAAAAGATCTCCGAAACCACGCGCGAGTTTCGCGATGGGCAACGGGTCCTACAAGAAATTGATCGGGGACTGGCGCAACGCACCGCGCGGCTGAAGTTGCTGCAACAGTTGCAGGAGAAATGGGAAGGATTTGGTGCCGGAGCCAAGGCGGTTTTGCAAGGGCGTCTGAGTGAGGCGGTGGCGGATGCCAAGGTGACTCCCATTACGAAGAACCTCGAGGTCACCCCCCAGGCCGGCAAAGCAGTGGAAGCCCTGTTGGGCTCAGCGGTTGAGGCGATTCATGTGGCGGATATCACCACGGCTCGTCGAGTGCTCGCACAGCTGGAGCGCGATGAAATTGGCAGTGCGGTCTTTCAAGTTGATGGCATGGGGACACCAAGCTCTACGGCGACCGAATTGCCGCCATTTCTCCGGCCGGCAACGAGTGCATTGGTGAATATGGATGAGTCCCATCCGGCAGCGGCGTTGTTGTCTACGTGCTTTATTGCCGATGATCTCAATGCGTTCCTCGACTTCTGGCAGGCAAATCCAAGTTTCACTTTTCTGGCCGTCGCGACTCGGAAAGGTGAGTTGATTGATCGACGTGGATTGATTTTCGGGGGTTTCAACAAGAAACCTAAGAACAGTATTGTGCAGCGAGAAATCGATCTGCGGGAGACCGCTAAGGCGCTCGTGGAGGAGCAGCAGCAGCATGATGAGCAAAAGGGTTTAATCGATGAGTTAGCTGAACGTCTCGCTCAGACCGAGTCGGCTTTAGAAGAAAAGCGGGCCGATGTGCTGTCTTCGAGTCAGCAGGTGGCGGCGGTGCAGGCGGAACAGCGGAATGCGACCAAAGCACGAGGAGAGGGCGAAAACCGTATCGTTCGGATGGAACGAGAATTGGCTGGTTTGGAAGCTACGCGCAACGAAGCCCAATCACGTTTTGAGAAAGCTCAAATCGGGTTGGCCACGGCTGAAACCGAATCGAATGCAGCCCGTGAGCGAATCAACCAACTCGACGTGCGGGCGGTGGAGCATCGCACGGATCGGGATCTAAAAAGGGATACTTTAGCTCAAGCTCGATTAGAGTTGGCCGAGCGGCGGCAGAAGGTGGAGGTGCTTGATCGCGGCATCGCCGACATGGAAAAACGTCGAGGGCAACTCGCTGAAATACTCGCACTGCGACAACACGAAGTTGAGGTTTGGTCCGAGCAGATTGTTTCCTTGGAGCATCAAACTGAATCCCAGCAGGCGAAGGCGCGCCAGATCGGAGAGACTCTCGTCGTCGCTCAGGAACAGGTAGAAAAGGTTCGAGTGAAACTCTTCGAGGTGGAAAGTCACATTAATGAAGTCGAATCGGCTCAACAGGGACTTCGATCGGCATCGGATAGTGCGCAAGGAGAGTTGGGCCGTTCCGAAGTGCGACTAGCGGAAGCATCGCAGCGTGCTGAGTTTATCTCCGAGGATGTGACACGCGAGTATTCTGAAGCGGTGGCCAAATTGGATTGGAAGCAGTTGATGTGGAGATCCGATGATGAGCCACCTGATATGATGGTGCTCGACTTGAAGGAAGAGGAGGAGACGCCTGACCCCACCCCTGATGCGGATAGTGCGGACGCGGCAGCTCCCGCGCCGAAGCGACGAAAAAAGAAAAAGGAACCGAAGGGTGATCCAACGGAAGCAGATCTCACTGCGCTGGAGCAGACAGGGTGGGGTGAAGTGAAGGCCGAGGTTGATGCTCTGCGGCAGCGACTTAACTCGATGGGGGCAGTGAATTTGGTGGCGATTGAAGAATACGCCGACTTGAAGCAACGCTTCGATTTCTTGAAGGGCCAGAGTGATGATTTAATCAACGCTAAGACGGAATTACTCACGGCGATCGATGAGATTAATCGACTCTCGCAGGAGCAGTTCGCCATCACCTTTGAGCAGATTAAGAAGAACTTTAAATACACCTTCGAAACCTTATTTGGAGGAGGCGTAGCGAATCTCGAGTTGGCGATGGCTGACGATATTCTGGAAAGTGGAATCGAAATTACGGCGCAACCGCCGGGCACGAAACTGAAGAGTATCACCCTGCTCTCTGGCGGACAAAAGACGCTGACGGCGGTGGCACTATTGTTTGCTCTCTACATGGTGAAACCGTCGCCGTTTTGTTTGTTGGACGAATTGGACGCGCCATTGGACGAATCCAATATTAGCCGATTCACCGCGCTACTGAAGAAGTTCGTTGATGCCTCGCAATTCATCATCATCACCCACAACAAGCGGACGGTTTCGGCTGCGAGCGCAATTTATGGCGTGACGATGGAAGAGAGGGGCGTGTCTAAAACGGTGTCGATGCGGTTCAACCATGATCGAGGAGCACCGGAATCTGAGGCAGACGATGCCAATATTGCTGATGCGGTGCGGGGAACTAAAGCCACGGCACATTTAAATTAGACCAAGTGGGGCGTTCACGACAAAAAATAAAATTTGCCTGGAAGCCGACCCTCAGCGGACGGGAGCGTTGGCAGTGGGGGGTTTGGATGCGCGTTCCAAGTCGCAAAGGGCGAGACGGCGGCATCAAGTTAATGGCAAGAGGGATACTAATCTGGGCCTCTAGTTTAGCGATCTTAGCCTATGTGGCGATGGCATCAGCCTGGTTCTTTACGTTAAACCAGCGCCCGGGTAATTTGGTTACTTGGAGTGATTGTGTGTTGGCTCCATTGCGCTGGCAGGAAATTAGGAGCAAGCGGGGGGATGCTTACATTTCCGAGGGACTCGCCGCCATGGAAGCGAAGAAGTGGAATGACGCGATTCTCAAGATTCAGGCCGGACTGGGGATATCTCCAAATAACCGGCAGGGACGCCGACAGCTCGGATTGTTCTTTGTGGTGGTAGGGCAACGGGAACGCGGGTTGCAAATACTGTCTGGCGGGTTCGAAAACTACTACCCAGGCCGGGAAGATCTTGAACTGTTCATGCGCTTAGCGGTGGAGGGGGAAGATTTCGATCGGGCGATTCGAGTGATCGATAAATCACTCACCCATTCCGGACGGGCGGTGGATCGAGATCGGGTCTGGATCCATGACCAGATGGTTCGAGTTCTGATGTTGGCAAAGCGATACGAGGCGATTCTGCGATGGAGTGATGCACAGCAGGTGCCCACTGAAATCATGAGGGAATCTCGAGTTATTTCGTATATCGAACTAGGAGATTTCGGAAACGCCCGACTGGCTTTGGAAGCGTGGCAAAAAGAAGATGGTCGCTCAGGTGCGGTGCAGCGAATCCGCGTTAGATTGGCCCGAGAGGAACGATCACTGGATGAGATGAGAGCTACGCTGGCCGAAATGCGCGCGTTGGCGCCGACAGAACCTCAGTCGTGGGTCTACACGGTCATTCAAGAGTTTTTGGCTGAGGAACCTACGGCGGCAAATGCCGCGTTGGATTCCTTCCTGTTGAGATTTGGTGGTGTTTCAAATAACTTAATGATGATCGCCGAGCCGTTGGTGGAAATTGAGGCTTGGGCGCTTTTTGGAATAATTGAACAACGGTTTGTGGATCTGGGTGTTTCGGAGGCTAAATTTAATCGCCTTCGTTGCGAGGCAGCGATTGCGCGCGGCGATTTTGCGACGGCGAGGAAATGGTTGGAGATCTATGCGGAGGAAGGGAACGAATCACTCAGTGCGACCGATCAAAAATGGCTCGATACGACAAGTTCAATGGTGGGATTTTTAGCGACCGGGGAAGACGCTGATCGGGCAGAATTAATTGAGAGTCTCCGAAATACCCCGTTTTCGTTGGCGGTTTTAAAGGTGATCGCGGGCACCTTGACTGATCAGGGGAAAAAGACGGTGGCTTTGGAGGTTTTGGGACTCGCTCGTCAACGGTTCCCTCACAGCTCGTATCTGAATCTAGAATACCAAGCACTGGAGACGGAACTTGGGGCTCAAGTATTGGCTGAAGTGGCGATTCCGTTAGTGCAGGATGGGTCCTCGATCAACCTGGAAAGCGAGATTCTGACGATAGAGGAGAGCGAGAGACCTTCACTCGCGGTGCAAAGCGCGAGGCAATTTTTGGCCCAAAGTGAGCGAATGATAGTAAACAAAAGGTGGTCGGAACTGAGTGATGTTTTACGCGAAATTCGTCGAGTTCGTCCCGCTTGGGTTGGTGGCTACCGCGAAGAGATTACCCTGGGTGAAGTTGCCCTAAATACGGCGGAGAAGAACTGGCCGGCTTTAGTGAGTAACGTTCGTTTTCTGCTCGATGGAACAGTCCCGCGCGCGTTGACCGTAATGGGGATCGTCCGAGACCTTGATAACTTGGGTGAGCGCCAAATGGCGGAGTCGATATTAGCGGAAATTGAAGATCGGCATGCCGGGTTCCCTCCAGCTAGGCGCTTACGAGAAGATTGGGAGGCAAAAAGTGAGGCGGAAGATGCTGCGGGCACAGCAAAAGCGGCTCCGCCAAATTTGCCCTCCAGCTAGCTAAAACTAATCCCGACCGATCATATCGGGTGGCACGTTGGCTAGTGCCTCTTCGACGGTCGTGAGCCCTTGTTTTACTTTGAGGAATGAATCTTGGTGCAGCGTTTTCATACCGTCCTTCATCGCGATCCGCTTGAGACCGGCGACTTCGAGCTCCTTGTTGATTCCAGCGGTCAGTTCTTCGCTGTTTACCATGAGTTCGTGGATGCCGACACGGCCTTTATAGCCCATGCCGCCGCAGGTGGGGCAGCCTTGGGGGTTGGCTTTGTAAACCTCGCCGGTCCAGCCGAGAGCCCGTTCCATGAGCTCTGCTTCCCGACCTTCGGGCGTGTAGAGCGTTTTACAGTTCTTGCACACTCGACGCATCAGACGTTGGGCACATACGCAAAGAAGGGAGGCCGAGACGTTGAAGGCTTCTACGCCCATTTCTCCGATACGACTGATCGTGGAAGGAGCATCATTGGTGTGAAGGGTGGATACAAGTAAGTGACCCGTAAGCGCAGCCTCAACGGCGATACCGGCGGTCTCTGAGTCACGAATTTCGCCCACCAGAATGACGTCGGGATCCATCCGGAGGTAACACCGCAGGGCCCTCGCGAAGGTGAGTCCAATCTGTCGATTCATCTGCATCTGATTTAGGCCGGGAAGGGTATACTCAATGGGATCCTCCGCGGTCTGAATGTTGACATCCGGGTGGTTGATTTCCGCCAGTGCCGAATAAAGGGTCATTGATTTGCCCGAGCCCGTGGGACCACAGTGCAAAATCATGCCGTAGGGCTGCGTAATACATTTTCGGTATTTCTCTAAGTTTTCCTCCGAGAAACCGAGGGCAGGCAGAGGCAGGGTAGTCTTCGTCTTGTCGAGAATACGCATGACGACTTTTTCGCCGTGATTCATCGGACCGGTCGCGACACGTAAATCGATATCGATGTTCTTTTTGGTGTATTTCTTGAAGACGATACGTCCGTCCTGGGGCAGGCGGCGTTCTGCGATATCAAGATTGCACATGATCTTGAGGCGGGTGCAGAGCGCGTTGGCCACTTGTTTGGGCAGGCGAAGTTTTTCCGAGCACATCCCATCCACCCGGTAGCGGACGATCAGGTTGTGCTCCTGGGGCTCAATGTGAATATCAGAGGCCCCGGAAATATACGCATCTTCGATGATCCGATTTGCGAGCTGCACGATAGGTGCGGACTCTTCGCTCTCTAGGTCTTCGGCCCTGACATCGCCCTTGCCGCCATCGACGGAATAGGCATCGCCGATAACTTCGACTACCCCCGAGATGTCGACGTTGGTCTCTCCAGCGTCGGCTTCGGATGACTTGAAAAACTTTTTGACAAGACTCTCGATGAAGGAAGCGGATGCGACTCGGGTTTCTTCGATGGTGAGCTCGGTCGCGATCTGGAAGGACTCTCGTTTGGCGTAGTCGAGCGGATTGCTCATCAACACCGCCACGGTATTAGGCGAGAGTTGCTTGTGCGGAAATATACCCTCACGGCGGATAACCGCATCGCCAATGACTTGAACTAGTTTCTCGTCTATTTCGATTTCGGCTTCGGAGGTGACGAGCGGGGTATCGGTGAGCCGAGCAACAAATTTTGCGGTATCATCCGGGCTAAGGGCAAATTTTGGGTCCAGCATTCGCTGGATTAGCGTGGCGGAGTATTCGGCCACCTCGCCTAGCAGCTGCAGATCCTTATCAGTGAACTGACCATCAGTGCCGGCGATCGGCTCTTTGTTTAGAACCTGAATCGCGCCGATTACGGTGTTCCCCTTGAGAGGGACGGTGAGCATCGAACGAACATTGAATCCGATGTTCATTTTTTTCAGCGAGTCTCCTTCGGGGCCGTCGGCGTTGAAGAACATAGGTTCCCCGGTCTCGATGACCTTACCGACGTTTCCGGTTCCCAAAGGCAGTTTCAGTGCGAGTAGTTTTTCGGTGGTTTCCTTGAAGCCAGCCTCCTTGGAGGGGTCATCCCGCCACAGCGATGGGGAGTAGTAGATATTCTTAAAGGTGATGTCGTTGCCCTCGATGAGGTAAAAGGTCATCGATTGGGCCATGAGGGCCTCCACGACTTTGCTCGACGTGAGCTCAATCACCGACGCGACGTCTTCACGACTCGGTGTTGGCTTCGAGATTACTTTGATGAGCAAAGAGCGCCGCAGGGCGCCGGCTACGTTGGAAGCTGCCATAATCTATGAGTAGAACGAAAGACGGACGGAAGAGTGTTGGAACGACAAGACTCGCTATAAAGCGATGAAACTATTGGAGTGGAAAGCTACGATGTTGCGATCGTTTCTGAATAAATGGTTGAGTCAACGATCAGTGCCACCCAATCGCGGGGCACTAGGAGAGGGAATTGCCGAACGTTTTCTCGTCCGAGAACGAGGGATGCGTTTCGTCGCTCGGAATTGGCGGAACCCGAGGGATCGGCGGGAAGAAATTGATTTGGTGATGCGAGCTGGCGATATTATGGTCTTCGTGGAGGTTAAAACGCGATCATCCAAGGCTCTGGTGCCAGGGTTTTATGCGGTCGACGGCAAAAAGCGAAGAATTCTCAAACGAGGGATCAGGGCGTATCTGCGAGGACTGAAATCTCCTCCGCGGACCTACCGCTTCGACGTGGTGGAGATTTCGTGGCCATCGAAGGGGGAAGAGAGTGAACCCGGGGTTCGTCACTTTACCAACGTCGCTTTGTCTGGACGAAAATGATGGTTCAGGAAAATAATTTTCATCATTCGGGAGCGTTTTTCACTGGGTTCGGCCTTGCTTACCAGCGATTGAGCACTGTCAAATAAGTGCACTTATGGCCGAAACTTCCCGCCATCCTTTTCTCGAAGGTCTCAGCAAGCACCGGGGGGCACCGCCCACTGCGGTGGTGATCTTTGGTGCCTCGGGCGACTTAACTGCCCGTAAACTGATTCCCGCCGTCTACAATTTGGCCGTGGATAATCTGCTACCACCGGATTTTCATCTGATCGGCTATGGTCGTAAGGAAATTTCTAATGATGCTTTTCGGGAGCTCGCCGCTAAAGCGATCAAAGAGTTTTCTCGTCGAGAGTTGAAGGAGGATGTTTGGGACCGTATCTCGGCTCGCACGACTTATATCGCCGGCGGCTACGACGACCCCGCCGCGTTCCAGCGACTGGCCGATCACTTGGCCGCAATTGAAAGTAAAGTTGGCCGCGACATGCAGCCGCTGTTTTATGTTTCGACGCCGCCATCGGTTTTCGCACCGATCCTCATTAATCTGGGGAAATGTGGACTCGCGAGGAAGCATGCGAGTGAGTCTTACCACGCAAAAGTGATTATCGAAAAACCCTTTGGGCGAGATTTGGACTCAGCGCAGAAACTTAATCAGACCGTCAGTGGAGTGTTTGATGAGCATCAAGTGTATCGAATCGATCACTACCTCGGGAAAGAAACGGTGCAGGATCTTTTGGTCCAACGTTTTGCGAACGCTATTTTCGAACCGCTCTGGAATCGCAATTTTATCGATAATGTGCAGATCACCGTGGCGGAGGAAGTGGGAGTTGGCACGCGGGGTGGTTACTACGAGCAGAGTGGGGCGTTAAGGGATATGATTCAGAATCATACCATGCAATTGGTGGCGCTCACGGCGATGGAGCCGCCCGTTTCACTCGACGCGGAAGCAATCCGAGACGAGAAGGTGAAGTTGCTCCGAGCGATTCAACCGCTCGATTTGTCCGCTGGGGGAGATGTCGCCCGGGCCCAATACGCGTCGGGCATGATTGCCGGAAAACCGGAACCAGGATATCTCGAAGAAGAAGGAATTGCCGAGCAGTCGGGCACCGAGACCTACGCCGCGATTCGTCTTTCCATCAACAATTGGCGCTGGCAAGGCGTCCCGTTTTATTTGCGTTCAGGAAAGCGAATGGCGCGTCGAGTGACAGAGATTGCGGTGCAATTCAAACGCACGCCGGGAACGCTGTTCGCGGGCGGAGGGTTCGACCTCGCGGCCAATACCTTGTCATTTCAAATCCAGCCCGATGAGGGGTTAAGTTTGGTGCTCAACGGTAAGGTGCCCGGACTCGAAACGCGCACTCAGCCGGTAAAAATGAATTTTCGTTACAGCACGACATTCGGTTCAAACACCCCGGAGGCTTATGAGCGGTTAGTGCTCGATGCGATGATTGGTGACGGCACGCTCTTCATTCGAGGTGACGAGGCCGAGACGTCGTGGAAGCTCTATACGCCCTTGCTCGAGGCTTGGGCAGCCGCGGGGTATGAGGGGATGGCGGAATATGCCGCTGGTTCTTGGGGGCCATCCAACGCGGATAAATTGCTCGCCGCCAAAAACCACGTTTGGCGCAAACCTTAATCATTCTGCGCGATGCCAGCAGTATTCGAAAAACTACCCGGCCTAGAGGTGCCGGTCGGCGAAATTAAACACAGTCTCGCTAAGATGTGGGATAATACGGCTCGAGCCGGGGGCGCGGCGCCAGCGGCAGATTCCGTCCGAGCGACGCAGATGAATTTTGTCGTTCATTTCGGTTTTGCCACTACGCCGGAAGACGCCTTGCAGCAGTTTGAGACGATTAAAACATTCTCTCAACGCTACCCCTGCCGCGTCGTTGTCTTGTGCCCACTGACTGACGATGACGGTGCGACCGATTTCCGGGCTAAGGTCTACGGCGAGTGCTTCCTGGGAAAATCCAAGGAGGATACCCGTTGCGTGGAGTTTGTGATGCTGAGTTATCCACTCGCCTCGCGATGTTATTTGGAAAGTCAGGTCTCGGTTTGTTTGTCGACCGATATGCCGCTGTATTACTGGGCTCACCGTTTCTCAGATAGCAGCCGGTTAGCCGATTATCAGTTTCTGCTGCAAAACGCGAAACGAGTAATTTTTGATACGGCGATTGTGCCGGCGGATGCGATGACCTATCCATGGCCGCAGCCAGCAGTGATTCGTGATCTCGTGCATGCTCGTTTGTTGCCCGTGCGGCAGTCACTCGGACAATTTTTGAGTGGTTTTGCGCCGGATCGATTGGTCGCGGATCTCACGGGAATCAAGTTGTATCATAATAATCGTTACGAAGCCGAGGCGCGCGTATTGTTGGATTGGTTACAGAATCGCTTGACGCGTTGTGGAGCGACCGACGCGGTGAGAGGTAAAGTTATTCCGAGTGAGTCGGTGCGCATTGACGACTTCGCGGTCGAGTTTTGTTACTCAGACGCTAGCTATTTTAAGTGGAAAGCAGATATCAGTCGTAATCATGCGGAGTTTGCCGCCGACATGGGCGCGGGAAGAGCTGAGCTGGTCACGGCGATGCACTTACTCGAACCAGCGGCCGCAATCTCGGAAGCGGTATTCTTCTAGAATTTTATTATATGACGGAAAAAAGCACGGACTACGGTCGTCTATTAATTGGCGACAAACTTGAACTCTTTGCGGAAGCGGCGCGATTGGCCGAAGCCCATAAAGCAGGCAGTGACAGTCCGAACTTCACCTGGGCATTTACGGGCGGATCGACGCCAGGTGCCTGGTATCGGTGGTGTGCGGATAATCACATTCTTTCCACGGAGACTTTAGCGACGACTCACTTCACGGTTTCCGATGAGCGATGCGTGCTGCTTTCGAGTGATGAGAGTAATTTTGGCAATGCGGAACGCTTACTATTGGCCCCCACGGGTGTGCCGGTCGAACACCGTCACCCCTGGGTCGTGGCTTACGAACCCGAGGAAGCGGCGGAGGCTTATCGCCGGACTATGCAGCTGCTGAATCCTCCTGGTAAGGCTTACGACGTTTGTTTCCTCGGCATGGGGGATGATGCGCATACGGCCTCATTTTTTCCGGGCAGTGAACTATTGGAAAACGATGGCGAAGTGTTCTTCGCCGCGGTGAATACGCCGCAGAAGGGATGGCGCCTGACGATCACGCCGACGGGATTGCAGGCGTGTGGCTTGATTGTGGTCATGACGCTCGGCGCGGGAAAGGCGGCGGCACTTAAACGGGTGCTGGAAGGCACCGATGATCTGCGGGATGCGCCTTCTAAGATTCTTCGGACTTGCGCAGATCGAGTCGTTTGGCTGGTCGACGAGGCGGCCGCAGCCGAGCTTTCGAGCTGAGTGATTTTTCGTCGAGGAGGGCTTCATTGGGCGAGACCCGTGAAGGCCTGACGGGGTGGTATTAGACTCGCCAGCAGGCCCACGGTGACCATCAAAGCTGGGTAATCGCGATCACAATCGAGCTGAATGTTTCCGCCCCGAAGAGCGGGCTTTGCATTGCTCGACCGATGCCCCGCGCCGAGACGATTCCGACTACTATTCCGGCGACCGGCAACTTCGTACCCGGGGCGAGAAACCGAGTGAGAATTTGAGAGGGGAGGGCACCTCAGGCCATGTGCCGTATTGGACGGTGAAACCGGTCAATCCGCCGTAGGGCCAAAAATCGTAATAGAAAGTATTGGCTGGCGGCAGATCCGGCACGAGGTCTTCGAGGTTTATCGTGCGATAAACTTCGACCTCCGCCTCGGCGAGTTTCGTGAAATTGACCGGATCAGCCACCCGGGGGAACGCCAAACTGGAGGAAACGATGCACGGATATTTTCCCGCGTAGCGCGCGACCCAATCGGCTCAGGCGATGCCCCGCAACTCCTCGGCCGAGACGGTGGCCCGTCACGATGACGTTCCGCCCATCAACGAGGGGGGCGACGGCCGCATCCCGTTCGTCACAAACAGGGTGATAATACTCTCTGGTTCCTTGATGCACATTTCCGCAGGAGTGATTCCCGTAGCGGCAGGGAATTTGCGCAAATTTCCCGTTCACGCCCAACCAATCAGTTGGAGAAGCAAAAGGCCGTCTCATCTGGGAAGATGGACGGCCCTTGAAAAGGTCAGCACAAACGGCGATGAACCGCGTTGATCCAGTGCTTAGCGCAAGTCGAGTTCGCGAACCCAGATATTGCGGTAAGCCACAGGATTGTTGTGGTCCTGCAAGCGCAGGGGTTGGCGAGGGGTATGGAATTGGTAGGAAGGCTGACCGCGGTATTCAGTAGGCCCGTAGATCGGAGCGTTGAGCAGCACGACGACGCCATTGTGCACGACGGTGATGTGCGCCTTTTCGAGCAGGGTGCCATCGGGCTCAAACTTCGGGGCGACGAAGAAAATGTCGTAAGTTTGCCATTCCCCGGGAGCGCGGCAGACGTTGGCGAGCGGGACCTGTTGTTTGTAGATCGAGCCGGTCATGCCGTTTACGTAGGTCTCGTTCTGGTAGCAATCGAGGACCTGCACCTCGTAGCGGTTCATGAAGAAGATCCCACTGTTGCCGCGTTGCTGGCTGACTTTCGACGGGTCGGTGACGGCGGGGGCACGCCACTCGAGATGGAGCTGAATATCGCCGAATGACTGCACCGAGGTGACGTCGCTGGCCTTGGCGCCTTTAACGCGGGGAGGCACGATCATCGCGCCATCCTTGAGCACCCAGTTGGCGGGCCGCATCTCGTTTTCACCTTTATCGTTTTCGCGGGTAATCCGCCACTCGTCCAGGTTGGTGCCGTCAAATAGCACAATGGCGTCGGACGGCACTCCTCCCTCAGGTGAGGAAACGACCGCGGGCTGTGGGGTCCAATATTCGGTGAGTTCGGGATCCGGGAGTTCAGCCGGTTGGGCGAATACCACTGATCCAGATAGAGATAACGCAAGAATGCAGAGTTTAATGGGGCGCATAGAGCATGGTTTGTAAGAATGGGGTTTGAATGAGGCGAGACCGTTGTCTGCAATCGAGATGATTTTGTGATGAGTCGATTAACGTGTTACCGGTGTTTTTGGCCTCAGGCCCATTGTTGGTGCGACCGGATTAAACCGATCGCGACTAAAACGCGTTTCGTTTTCTTGATGCACCCGAAGGAATATCGTTACGAAAAGGCGGGGACGGGCAGGCTGACGCACCTCAGTTTGCCTAACAGCGAGATCATTGTCGGGGTCGAATTTGATGGGAATCAACGACTGGCTGAATTGATGGCGGACGACGCGCACCGAGCGGTGCTGCTTTATCCCGGAATCGAGGCGATGAATTTGTCGCAACCGGACGCACTCAACCGCACGGAATTAGCGAAACCGTTGGTCGTTTTAGTCCTGGATGCGACGTGGAGTTGCGCGCGCAAGATGCTCAAACTGAGCCCGAGATTGCAGCAGCTTCCGAGGGTGATGTTTAGCTCGTCGTCGCCGAGTCGATTTGTGATCAAGGCTCAACCCGTAGCCGGCTGTCTATCGACCCTCGAGTCGGTGCACGAAGTTTTGTCTGCACTAGCGAGTGCGGGAGTTGAGCCTTACGAGAAGAGCGATCAGTTGCTGGGGTTATTTCAGGCGATGCAACAATTTCAAATCGAGTGTGCCAAGGATCCTAATCGTGGCGGCTATCGAAGGGCCGACTATAAAACGCCGGGCGAAAGAAAACCCTTCTCCGGCCAAAGTGGTCGAAGAAGGGCGAGTTACTTTAAAGTTTCTGAAACGCCGCCTGCAGATGGCGATTAGTTGTGCGAGAGGACGTCGTTTTGCGTCCAAGTGCCATCGATCCAGCGCCAAAGTTTACCAGTAGGGTTTTTGTCCTGCAATGAGGCCGGGAGCCGGTCCGCCCGCACGTTGTCGTAGCAGCGTAGGGCGCCGAAACGTCGCAGTGAGGCAGGAATTCCGACGGCAGTGAAACCGGGGTGGCCCCCGGCTGGGAACGGACCACCATGCATCATGGCGGAGGACACGGCGACGCCGGTCGGCATCTTGTCATTGAGGAGTCGACCGCACTTTTGCGCGATGATAGGTGCAAGCCGGGCGTAGGCAGCGTCGTCTGATCCATCGGTGGCGGTGTAGAACGAGCCCGTGAGTGATGAATTCAGCGCGTCCGATACGGCGGCGAGTTCGTCCTCATCCGCCGCCACCACGACCAGCGCGCCGGGGCCAAACATCTCTGCTTGGAACTTTGCGGGATCGGTCATAAACGTGGTGCCAGCGACGCGGAGCAGCGCGGGTCGGGCGAGAAACCCGGGGCCCGTATCTCCCGTGCCTCGTCCGATGAGCTCGGCTCCGGCGGCGGAGAGATTTTTCACTGCCGCATCCAAATTGGTCGGGAGAGAGGGCACCAGCATTACGCCGGAAGGTGCCGCGCTGAAGTTGGCGGCCGACGTCGCGAGAAAGGTTTCGGTGGGCGCGCCTGCAATGGCGAGAACGAGGCCGGGATTAGTGCAAAATTGACCGGTGCCCAGCAGGCAAGAGCCACTGAACTCCGCACCAAGTGCCTCGGCCTTTTCGGCGAGGGCGCCGGGGAGGAAGACGACGGGGTTGACGCTGCTGAGTTCGAAATAGGCGGGAGTGCCAGCAGCATCGGCAGCGGCTTTGATTTTTCGGCCGGCATATTCACTGCCGGTGAATCCGATGGCGCCGAGGCGTGGATCCGCCGCCATGCGTTCGCCGTCAGCGTGGGAAGAACGGTAGAACATCTGGACCATGGCGGAGGGGAGTCCAGCGGTATTAACCGCCGACAGCGCGAGTTCGGCCAAGCGTTTGCTGGTGCCGGGATGCGCGGGGTGAGCCTTGCCGATCACGGGGTGACCAGACGCAATGGCAGCGGCGAAATCACCGCCGGCAAGGCCATTAAAAGCGAAGGGGAAATTATTGGGACCGATCACGAGAACGGGCTTCCCGAGCGATTCGAGTCGCGAGCGAAGGTGGTTAGTCGAGTCGATGGTGGGCTGAGTCCAGTCCCCGGCGATGACCGCGGCAGCGGCTTGTCGTAGCTGCCCGGTGGTGCGGGGGATTTCAACGTTGGTGAGGCGTGGGGAAACGGGCAGGCCGGTTTCTTGGGAGGCGATGGCGGCAAGCTCTTCGGTTGCGGCATCGATGGCGTCGGCGTATCCGTTGAGGAAGTCCGCGATCTTGGCGGTGGGAATGTCGCGTAGAGCTTCGGCGGCGGCTACGCCGGCATCCAGGAGTGAGTCGATCTCGGCCGCGGTGGCTACCGGGTAGGATTCGGGAATCAATTCGCCCGTGCTGGGGCAGTGGGGCTGAAAGGTGGCGGCGTCGGCCGAGGCAGGCTGCCATTGTCCGGCGAGGAGGATTGGGTGGGTAGTCATGTAAAGCGGGAGTCGGTATTCCTAAAAGGGTCCGATCTAAGATGGGATGCATCTGCCGGGAGGGCCAAGCGCATTGTCACCCGTTCTTAGTCCAAAAATAGATTCCCGTAAGATTAATCGAGCGGGATTGGATTGATCATGATCGAGTTTGCAGAGAATCGGCCCCGGTGTTGGAGATAGATTCACCCGATGATTAATCTTTCCCCTCTTCGTGTTTCCAATCGCTTTACCCTCGCGGCTCTTTTTGCCCTAGCAGGATCTTTGCCGTTGTTTGCGGCTGATTCAAATCGGCCCAATGTTTTGTTGATCATGTGTGATGATCTCAACGACTACGTGGAGACGTTTGGCGGGCATCCGCAGGTGCAAACGCCGAATCTTAACCGACTCGTGAAAAGTGGAGTGTCATTTCGACAGGCGCACACCAATATCCCAATTTGTGGTTCGTCGCGGGCGAGTCTATTTACGGGAATTTATCCCCATAATTCGGGCTGTTACGGTTTCACCAAGTGGGATGGTTACGGTGTGCTGAAAAACTCTCGCACCATGATGGATCATTTTCGGGCCAACGGATATCGTACCCTTGGCACCGGTAAACTCATGCATCATCTTGTTCGTGACGAATGGGTGGAGTATGGCAACGCCGCCGATTACGGTCCTTTTCCGTGGGATGGAACCAAACAGATCGCTCATCCAGATGTGCCCGCACCGTTCAGTGAAATCGGCGCGGTGGACGGATCCTTTGGCCCGCTCATCAATTTGGACGACAAACGGAGTCCCGAAGGCAAGCCGCTGAAATGGGTAACGGGGCCCTGGGGGGATCGACGCGATCTGCGAGTCGATTCACCAGAAGATCGTGACCAAACGGCAGATGAGGTGAACGGCGATTGGGCCATCGAGAATTTGCGCCATATGGCCACAACGGTGAAGAACGGAGATCCATTCTTCATGGGGATTGGTTTCATGCGGCCGCATACCCCGTTGATTGTTCCACAGCGTTTTTTCGACCTCTTTCCGCTGGAATCTATCGAGCTTCCGGTCATCCGCCCAGGTGATATCGACGATACGCACGCCCGTTCGGTGCGCACGCTGCTCAATGGCTGGGAACCGAATTTGAACCGGTCGGAAGACATGGGACGTCGTCTATTCGAAAACTTAGGCGTCTCCTACGATTCCGACGAAGAGGGCTTGCGGCGGTTTATTCAGGCCTACCTCGCGAGCGTCGCGTCGGTGGATGAGCAAATTGGTCGTATCCTGGATGAATTGGACCGCAGCGGATTGGCGGAAAATACGGTGGTTGTTTTCACCAGCGATCATGGCTGGGGCATGGGGGAAAAAGACTACCTTTACAAGAACTCACTCTGGCAGGAGAGCACCCGGGTGCCGCTCATCATCCGCGCGCCTAAAGTGAGTGCAGCAGGTGCGGTGTCGGAGCGTCCGGTTTCACTCATCGATATCTACCCGACGCTGGTTGATCTTTGTAGTCTTTTAGGTGATACGAAAAAGAATGACCACGGTCATGCGTTAGACGGATTCAGTTTAAAATCGCTGCTTGCTGATCCAGCAGCTGATCAATGGGCGGGGCCTGATTCGGCCCTGACGGCTCTCTACAAATGGCGCGAACATTACGTGCCAGAGCGAGAAAGTTATTCGCTGCGCGCTCGAGATTGGCGCTATACTCGTTATGAGAATGGTAAAGAGGAGCTCTACGACACGGTCGATGATCCGCACGAATGGACGAATCTTGCGGCCGATCCGATCCAAGCGGATCGATTGAAGTCTTTTCAAACTGAGCTCGCATCTCGTTTACCTCGAGCGATGCCTGTTCCGCCTCAACCCAAATACAGCCCAGCGCGTTAATTCGTTAAAATCTCGAAGCAAATTACCTATGAATTATCTCAAAATCAGGTCGGTGATCGCACTCTTACTCGGAACGGTATCGATGCTCGCGGCAAAGGCCGCTTCGTCGGACACGAGTCGCCCCAATGTTCTGTTCATCGCGATTGATGACATGAACGACTGGGTGGGTTTCCTCGGCGGTCACCCCGAGGCCATCACGCCCAACATGGACCGCCTCGCCGCACGCGGCGTGAACTTCACTAACGCGCATTGTTCGGCGCCCGGCTGTTCCCCCAGTCGAAATTCGCTACTCTACGGGAAAGAGCCGTTTAATTCCGGCTACTACGCGTTCTACAACGACGAACGCTCCCACGACGCGCTCCGGGATAACTACACGAGCTTGCCGACGTTCTTCAAAGCGAATGGCTACCGCACCTACGGTGCCGGGAAGATCCATCACGGCACCAAAGGTCACCCCAGCGAATGGACCGAATTCGCCGACACCGACGGTAACGAAAATCTCAAAGTCGATGCCGCTGCCGGCTACCAAATCGGTGAGTCCATGAAAATGGCCTTCGCCCCGACCACTAACCCCTACGCCGACCACCCCGACTACCAAGTCGCGACCTATGGCACGGACATCCTCGCTCAGGATCATGATCAACCCTTCTTCCTCGCGGTCGGTATCGTGAAACCGCATCTGCCGTTTATCTGTCCGCCCGAGTTTTTCGACCTTTATCCCAAGGACGTAGCGCCCCCGCGGATACTGCCAGGCGACCTTGATGACATTCCGGCGGTCGGGCAGGCGATGGCCATGATTTCCGACGACAAACGTTTCATCGCCGACGAAGCGTGGACCCGGGTGCGTCGCTCGTATCTCGCCTGTATCTCATGGGCGGATTATAACGTCGGTCGGGTGCTTGATGCCCTTGAGGCGAGTCCCTATGCCGAGAATACGATTATCGTGCTATGGTCTGACCACGGTTACGGCATGGGCGAGAAGCGACATTTTCGGAAGTTTGCCCTGTGGGAAGAAACGACGCGGGTGCCGTTCATTATTTTCGATCCGCGGCATCCAGCCGGATCCGGGAATCGCGTCGTGGCAGACGCGGTCTCACTCATCAATATCTACCCCACACTCGCTGAACTCTCGGGACTCACTGCGCCGGAGGGAATTGATGGCTTTAGTTTGGTGCCGCAATTAGAAGATACGAGCACGCGGATAGCCGAGCCTGCGATCACGACTTGGGGGCGGGGAAACTACACGGTGCGCGACCGCGATTTTCGTTACACGCGCTACTTTGATGGCGGCGAAGAACTCTACAATCATCGTGAAGATCCGGATGAATGGAACAACCTGGCCAATGATCCGAATCACCAGGACACGAAACAGTGGCTAGCCCGCAACTTACCTCGGAACGAAGCACCCCTGGAGCTCGAATATATCACGGGAGTCCGGGCCATCATGAGTGCAGATGAACCGACTCCGAAGCTCCTAAATAAAACCCTCCCGCAGCCCTGATCCGAGAGCAGGGACCGACTCCATCCCACTCGTCTACGCGAAAACGGGGGGCAGGGAATTGGGTCACCGAGAACACCGAGTCTGGAAGTGGTGAGGAAGGAGTGACTGAAACTCGATTGGATCCAGGTGCTCTCCGGGTTTCCTCGGCGCCCCCTGTCACTAAAAATCCGTTATCTGAGGAAGGGATAGTGCTGATGGATACTTCGCCGCTCCATGGTCGGTTTGATCGGGTTGTCCTCGTCATCAGCTAGAATATCACGACAATCGAGCGATGATGAAGAGACTTAGCCTGAGCACGGTTTGGATTTTTGCCCTTTTTTTGGTGGGGATGATAGGGGGGGCTCGAGCGGCGGAAACGAGCGCGCCATCCGCCGCAGACATTCCGGCTGATGCCCCGTTCGTTTTCGTCAACCAAAGCGGTTACAATGTCGAGGCTCCGCACCGGTTCACCGCGCTGAATTTCGAGGAAGGCGCAACATTTACGGTGCAAACGGTTGAGTCGGACGAGGTGCTTTTTACCGGGACGCTGGAGCAGGGCGTTGGAGATTTTTCTGCCCTGAAGACGACCACCATCGATGAGCTCGTGATTCGGATCGGCGCGGTCACGTCTGATCCGTTTCGGGTGGCCCCCTGGTGGCTGGAGCGGGTTACTTACGATCTGGCGATGGACTTCATGGTTCAGTCCCGCAACCACGTGGGTAACGTGGATACTCCGGCGGGCTATACTTACGCATGGCGCGATGATCATCATTTTGCGTTTCATCTTCGCACGCTCGTGAGTCAGTTCCTCGCTCATCCTGAGGCCACGCAGCGACTCGAATCTCGCGTCACCTACTCGGAGCCGATGGAGGGCATATGGGGTGCCCTAGCTCCGTATGATGAGGCCGCCCCGGATATCGTGAAGCTCATTCATTGGGCCGCCGACAACACCGTCACCCAAGGCCTCACCCACGAGTTCTTTAAGGGGGATCTCGCGTTTTTCCTCTACGCTTGGCCGTGGCTGGAGCCGTGGTTGGATGCCGACGACTATACGAAGGTGTTGGACTTCGCGCTCACCCACTGGGAGCAGATGGAGATCGATCGGGAATATCCCTACGATGAAAGCGCTGCCGACGGCCACAACCTGTTCGCGATCAAGACGACGGTAGGCACGGCCAAGGGCACGTATCCGCCCGGGTTTTCTATTTTGCCGAATACGCTGATGGCCGAAGTGCTAGAGCGCACGCAGGACCCGCGAGCCCTCCGGTTCCGGGATGCGGCGCGGGCGCAGGTGGCTTGGAGCACGGCGCATCTCGACGTGGAAGATCCGGCGCTCACCAAAGGGCAACGGATGAGCGCTGATCTGCTCATGAGTAGTCTGGCCGGATTTGCCCGAATCGACCCGAGTGGCGTGCCGGAAACCTTTAACGTTTTTGTGGAGCGATGGAGTCAGGTGATGATTCGTCGCTCCGCCAATCTTTGGGACTTTTTCCAGCTCACGGATGAGGGCCATTGGGTGGCTTACGTCGATGGGCATGAGACAAAGTGGAACGACCCGGGCAGTGTGCTGGCGTTACCTTCGGCCGCCTTGTCGGCGGCGGGACTCGTCACGGATTCCGCGCAACGGGATCGGCTGCGAGAGATCGCTTACGCCGCGATGGACCACGTGTTTGGCCGCAACCCGACGGGGCGCCACTTTAGCTACGATGCGCCGCAGGAGATTGAAGGCGTCGAGCGGGGGTGGTATAGTTTTTATCTAGGAGGAGTAGGGGAATTGGAAGACGTCCCATTCACGTTTGATGGTGCGCCGAAAGCACCGTCCTACCCGTATCACCCAGAAGTCGGTAACATCGGTTGGACGGAGGGGTGGGTGAATTTTAATACGGCCTTCAATCGCTCCCTTGCCGCGATGGCATTTTTTGAGACCGAAGTGGAGCTGTTACAGCAAGGCAAAGCGTTTCAAGTGCGTCTCCGGGCGCCGCTGAATTTTGATCCGGCCGTGACGGAGTTCATCTCGCTCACCGTGGTGACGTCCGGTGGTGATCAGGAGTCGGTGAACCTGCAGGAAATCGATGCGTTCTCCACTCATTCAACCGGCCGCGTGGCCGGACAAATCAACCCGAATCCGACACCGGAAAACGGCATCCTCGAAGTGGCTCTTGGAGATACGATCAGCGTGAGCTACGGCTACGGTTATTATGCGCACCGCAGTGAGGTGAGCGTGGCTAGATTTCCGGCCACGCCTTAACGATGAGACAGTCGGGCATAAAGCCCGACCCACGGCAAAGCAACGTATCGGAAATGTGGGTCGGGCTTTATGTCCG
>Ga0208414_1000277_pt1 | contig 58434 bp, 59 predicted proteins | sample AntAceMetag02UKE_FD_184770 | JGI IMG/M metagenome (GOLD analysis project Ga0208414, IMG submission 184770) | Saline lake microbial communities from Ace Lake, Antarctica - Antarctic Ace Lake Metagenome 02UKE (SPAdes) (version 2) | ecosystem: Environmental > Aquatic > Non-marine Saline and... | reverse complement strand
GGCGAAAAGCCTTGGGTCACTAAACGAGGTGAGCAACACAATGCCAATAGTTGGATTGAGTTTACGTAGACCGTGCGCCAAATCGATCCCATTGGGTCCCTCACCCAAATCAAGATCGAGAACAGCTACGTCAATATTGGCAACATCTAAACCAATAGCTTCCGATGCTGTTCCGACTACTGCGACAATTTCGATCTGATCGCCCGCAATTGCTGCGGCAACCGTCGTTCGCGAGAAGTCGTCGTCATCAACGACAAGGCAGCGAAGAGTCATGTGTTTATTATGTTGGGTTTAACACGGGATCGAAACCTCCAAAAGTGGGAAAAGGCCAGGGATAACCCCTCAATGTCTGGTACACATGGGTTTGCGACCGAATCTGACGTGCTGAGCGAGAGTATTTGATCATCGGTTCCCTAATCCGAGTGCAACACACGTCGTGTCATCGTTCGATCGGTAGCTTTCGCTATTTTGATGATCGAGGTGACGTTGGCATCGTTAGCCCTTAAGTATTTGCGCACTTGTATTGCTCTTTTACTTGCCAGTGCTACACCGTTGCCACTTTTCGGAATGACACCTGTAAGAGTCGTTGGAGCGCTGCGATCCCGTTCCAGCCACACGTCGAGTTGCATCTTCAGTGCGCGTGTGAGTTTCGATGATCCTGCAGCAAAACGCACGGACTCCGTTGGCGGTGCCCCAATGCTTGTTGATCCTTGCGCATTCACGGCCAAGTAAATGAGCGCTGATTTTCTCCCTTGTGAATTGGCGGCCGTCACGGTGAAAGCGGATTTTTTATGAACCGCAGTAGCCGTCCCACTGATGACCGCAGTCCAAGGATCAAGGGTGAGACCAATGGGGAGTTCAGGATCAATAGTGAACCGAGCAGTGCTGCCGCTATTTGTTGCAACGCGGGCGAAGGAGTCAACATTGGTGCTCCACGTGAACTCTCCGGGCGTCACCACAGACAAATTAGGGGCGACGACAGCGGGGCTCGTACTTGTACCGGCACCAGAGTTGGGGCCAGGAGCCGGTGCTGGGTCGGGGGTCGGAGTCGTGACCCATTGGGCGTACAGGGTTTCTGAGGCACTAAACGGGTAGGACGCGTTATTTGTGTACTCGGCACCGCCGCCACCAGAGGCGGTGTTCCAGCCGGCGAAGGTGAACCCGGCGCGGGTGAACGTGTTCGCGGTCAACGCGGTCGCCACGTTCGTGACCTGGTTCGCCATCGTGCCGGTACCACCATTGACGTCAAATGTCACTGTCTGATCCGATACCGGCGCCGCCGTTACGGTAAGACTGAGACTCACATTCGATCGAGCAGAAATTGCGCCGGGCCACCCATACTGCGTTGCGGTGAAAGTGTAAGTGCCGGTGGATGCCGCACCAGCAGTTCCGGAGAGCACTCCGGTGGTTGCATTCAGTGAGATACCAGTTGGTAACGCCGGGGCGACCGTCCAGTCATCGACAGCCTCGGCAGCCCCGAATGTGGCCGCCAAAGTGGTCGAGAACGCTGCGTCGACAGTGGCACCGGGTAATGCTGCGGTCGCGATGTCGATGTACTCGATACTTCCGCTGGGATCACCTGAGAACAGGGAATAATTCAGGTGATTTGTGTAGGGGACTCGCGTCGGTGACGTGTAGGACGACCCGCCACCACCGCCACTACCGACGGCTTCACGAATACCACCACCACCCATGTCACCTTCGAAACCTCCGATGTAGCCTGCGCCACCTCCACCACCATCGACGTTACAACAGCTATCGGTTGATGGCTGACCTCCACCACCGGTAACCTCACCCGCTCGAGTCAGGGTGCTTTTAACAGTTGTGTTACCCGACTGCCCTCCACCGATTCCGCCGGGGCCCCAACCGTCTTCACCACTGCTTCCAATTCGATTTGCGTTACCCCCGTCTCCTGAGCTTGGAACACCACCAAACCCGAGCAAGTCCCGAGCCCCTCCGGCCCCGCCGCCGCCGCCGGCAATGACGACGACCGTGTCGTCTACGGCGATGGCACTTGCGCCGCCGCCTCCTCCTCCTTCTCCGCCGCCGGAGTAGGTATACGCTCCACCTGGTCCGATACTAAATGCTGAGGCTGCACTAACAACCCCCCTCTGGGAGTGGAGTTTTGACCGTCGGCACCAAGTCCCATGTAGACGGTTTCACCGGGTGACACGTTCAGCCCTGCTGTGACGGCGACACCATATCCACCCAGCGCTATGCCGCCGCCTCCTTCTCCGCCGCCGTCGCCACCTTTCCCACCAGACACGGTGACCTGCACGACTTCAACACCTGCGGGTACGACCCAGGTTCCGTCGGAGGGGAAGTTCACTTGGGCCGCCTGCGCACCGGGCACCGAAAGCGGAACGATTAAGGCGGTGGAGAGGACGACACCGATCGCGAGCCTAATTCTCATTTGCCTACCATGGACGAAGTTCACGTCGAGTGAAAGTTTTTAGGCTCAAAAAACCAATATTGAGGGGTTAGCCCTAGCCCGCGGCTCCTCCCAAACGGTCACAACACGGTTTAATCAGATGAGTAGCTTTTAGTACGCGTTTGCGTGCCGTGATGCACTGAGTAGAAGTTGCGCCTGTGTCGCAACGACGGCGACTATTGCCTTGTGGGAAAAAAATCCGGAGTTCTACCGAATTAATAAGTATCACCTCGCCAACAAAAGTTACGGCGGCGCCCTATGAATGTGTGCTCACCTGCCTGCGAATTGTGAATAAATTACAACCCTGACACGAATGACGCAGTAAAAACTTTTACGTGGTGCTAGTCCAAAAATAATGCCACGTGCTGACACCATCCCTGCCGTTGAGGTGAAGTTAACTCGTGCAGTTGAATCCACACACATGCGTCACCTCCGCTGGTTAAAAAGAATTATTGGAGATGAGCTTGTTGATCCAGTCGTGATAAACACTGGAAATGCTGTCTATCGCGAACCACGTGGTGGTGTTGCCGTGGTGCTGCTCGGGCTGCTGGGTCCATAGAAAATTGTTTGTCGAATTTATTTCCCTTCATCACGTGTCACCTTGTCCAAGATTGCAGGGACGGGGTTAACCCCCCAATGTGAATGAAATAGGGAGTGAATGGGCCGCCAGTCTGCTATCACTCGTTGTATGACTCAAATGCCATAGGTTGGTCGTCGTGGATTCGTCGGTCTCACCGCGGGAGCTATTGCTGCTTTGCTCGTCCCGGGATATTAAGAGTTCCTGAGCCAATAGTGGTCTTTTTATTCCACTTCTTCCACGTGATGCCCCTGAGGTAGGTATCCCCAGAGCCCCCTCTCGGATCGTCATCTCCACCATCTGGACACGCCACGATGATCGTTGAGGGTTTGAGCGACGTCACGCTCAGATACGACAAGCCACCCCAGGGTTGCCCGGCACCTAGACACATGGAAACAACCGGTAGAGCTTTGCTCTTGACCCAAGACGTGGGCTGCATCGCTGCAGCAGGTGTGATGAGAGCAACGGAGACAACCAGGGCCATTAATGCGATTTGGATTCGTTTCATATTGGAAAGAAAAGCGACATCAGCAATTCAAGCCTTACTGGGCAATTTAAAGGTTGTCGTGGCTGAACCGATGATCTGAATTTGTTGTATTTGTCAAGGATTGTGTTCGGTATTCAAACGATCGTGTGACGCGCACTGTTCAGGGCAGCACCTGAAAAACACGAACTACTTAATGCTCAAATGGATATCGAAATGTTTCCGGGAAACAACCCCATGACCTGAAATGCCGGTGAGTGGTACCTCCACCAGCCTGTGGTTTATGAGAACGTTGTTTTGATGCCGACTTCGTCGCAGGCGCGAAGTAGTTGACGATCGCGCGTTAGGAAGTGTGAGGCACCGATTGCCTGCGCGGTACCAAGGTGGATTGAATCTAGGGAGCCCAGGTGTGGGAAGGGAAAGGCGGAAGCGCGTTTGAGTACTTGTGTGTTGAGCCGCACCAATTCAGTTCCAGCTAATGCGTCAGCTTCATGCTTGTGAAATTGCGACGGTGTCATTGCGGGATTATTGGTTCGATGAAGAAACCGGTTTACCTCAAGGGCTGCGAGGACACTGGTCAGAAACGTGAATTCTTGGATACTTGCTTGGTGCAGATAATGCGCAATTGAATCCGAATTTCGTTCGGGCGTGATCCGACTGATCAGAACGTTGGAATCCAGATAGCAGATTCGTCTTGCGGCCATTTTCATATTCGATCTTGTCGCAGTTCCCGCATGATCTCTTCCGAGGTCACACCAGGTGGCAATGTCACCGGATTGTCTGAGTAGAACTCCCCGAACTCGCGCTCCGCCGGAATGATCATGTGTCGAATCTCTGGCGGGAAACGCAGCAGTTTGTAATTGGTGACGTACTCCGCGATCGCTTCCCGAGCCAGTTCCTGCTGGGACTTGCCGGTTTCTTTTGAAAGTGCTTTGAGGTCGTTAGCCAAGGATTCGGAAAGGCGTAAGTTCATGCTCATAAACAGATGGTACCAATATCGGTACCGATTGTGCTTTGTTTGGAGTTGGCTCATAGGGGCATCTTTAATCCTTCACATATATATGTACATGGCTATTTAAGTGCTGGGGACGAACTGTCGGCGGTTTGGGGATTGTGGAAAAGTGAATGTGGTCTCAATTACGTGCTATTGTGACTACATGGAGATTGGGATTCGTGAGGCAAAAGCGCATTTGTCGCAATATTTGCGTCGGGTTCAAAACGGCGAAGAGTTTGTGATCACCGATCATGGAAAACCTGCAGCACGAATCTCCCCGATTGGTCCACCAATTGAATTCCCACCCGGAATTGCCAAGGGGATCCGTGAGGGCTGGATTAGGCAACCCACCAGCCGAGGGCCTCTTCCTCCCGTTGATGCCGTACTCGGGGTGTTGCCCGAGGGAGTGACAACCTGGGACCTGATTAATGAGGATCGTGGAGACGATTGAGCGTCTACTTTGATAGCAGTGCCCTTGCTAAACGATATGTGCGGGAACCAGAATCGGAATTAGCAAAGTCGTTTTTGGAGTCATTCACAGACCCAACAACGTCTGCGGTCACAATCATCGAGGTGCGCCGGGTGATCGGTCGGTACGTGAGCCCAGTTGATGGCATCACCGCGGGCGCATTGTTTAAACGGGATCTTTCAAGTATGGCAATCGTGGACATTACAGCTGAAATAGTTGAAAATGCCGCGGAAATTGCCTCCAAGACGCACTTGCGAACCCGGGGCAGCATTCATCTCGCCTCCGCGATGGCGGCTTCATGCACGCAAATCGTGACTTTCGACAGGATGCAGGCTCGGGTAGCGCAGTCGTTGGGAATCTCACCGGTAATCCTGGAATAGCGACCTGTTGCGGAGTTGGAGTCGGTTGCGGCTAGTCTGAGCACGCATTAATCCTCCTGTCACGGAAATGCCGTGGCCGTTTAGTCCGAAGGAGGTGGGTTAATTCATGCGTAAATACGAAGTCATGGTCATTCTGGACTCTGAACTCGAAGAGAAAACAATTGCCCCCAGTCTCGATACGTTCCTTAACGTGATCAAGGCTGACGGTGGCACTGTTGAAAAAGTAGATCTCTGGGGCAAGCGTCGCTTCGCCTACGAAATCAACCACAAGAACGACGGCTACTACGCCGTCATTGAAGTGATGTCGACCCCGGAAGCAGTTGCTGAACTGGATCGTCAACTCTCACTCAATGAAGCCGTGGTGCGTACCAAGGTGATCCGTCCTAACTGGTCCATCCAGGTCAAGGCTTCCTAATGGCTGTCGGGGACATCAATGTGACGGTTGTCGGCAACTTGACCAACGATCCCGAACTGCGCTTCACCCCCAGCGGCGCCGCTGTTGCCTCGTTCACCGTTGCCTCCAACACACGTTTATTGGACAAAACAACGAATGAATGGAAAGAAGGGGAAACCACTTTCCTTCGTTGCAGCGTGTGGCGTCAATACGCCGAGAATGTTGCCGAATCCCTGACTAAAGGGACCCGGGTCATCGTCTCGGGCAGGCTGAAGCAGCGCTCTTACGAGACACCACAGGGCGAGAAACGCACGGTAATGGAAGTAGAAGTTGAAGATGTTGGTCCCGTGTTGCGCTTTGCAACAGCGAAAGTCAACCGGGTTCAGCGATCAGATGGTGGATTTAGTTCCGGTCCCAGTGGTGGTTCAGCAGCTCCTGCTGATGACCCTTGGGCGACTGATGCACCTGCTGCAAACTTTGACGAACCACCCTTTTAATCACATCAATTTTTCAACAATAACTTCAAGGAGTTAACACAATGGCACGCGATAACAAGCGCCAACAAACGTTGGACAAAAACAAGATGGTGAAGGCCAAGGCCTGCGCTTTCTGCAAAAAAGAAGTAAAGGGTCTTGATTACAAAGACGTGAACCTACTTCGCAAATTCATTTCCGATCGCGGCAAGATTCGTGCTCGCCGGGTAACAGGTAACTGCACCCAGCACCAACGCGACGTTGCCATGGCAGTGAAGAACGCCCGTGAAATGGCTCTTCTTCCTTACTCAGCGGCTACTCGCTAAAGAATCAGGAGAATTGACATGAAACTTATCCTCACTCATGAAGTCAGTGGTCTTGGTACCGCCGGAGACATTGTTGAAGTAAAAGACGGTTACGGCCGCAACTTCCTACTTCCACGCGGATTCGCAATCTCGTGGACCCGTGGCGGCGAGAAGCAGGTCGTCCAAATCAAGCGCGCCCGCAAGGTGCGCGAGGTTCGTGACCGCGACCACGCCAATGAAATCAAGCAGACCCTTGAATCAATGGTGATTGTTGTTCCCGCCAAGGCCGGCGCGACCGGCAAACTCTTCGGATCAATCACCACCGCCGATATCGCCGCCGCAGTAAAATCTGCTGGCAATATCTCAATTGACAAGCGCAAGGTTCACCTCTCCGGTGCGGTCAAGACAGTTGGCAAACACAAGGCAACGATTGACGTACACCCTGGCGTTAGCGCCAACGTGGCATTTGTTGTTTCAGCTGACTAACGATTCGTCTGTTTAAAAGGGGTCGCTCCTAGTGGGCGGCCCCTTTAACATTTTGAGTTACGTACTAGCAAACTGGCGCCATGACCGAAGAACCAGATGTCACAATCCGATTCTTGGAAGCACATGAATCCGAGGTGCTCGTCGAGTTAATCAAAGAGTCCTATGGTGACTCTTATGACGCCCAGTGGGTGTACGAACCGCACACGATCGCCGAGCGAATTCGTAACAACACGTTGCGTAGCACGGTCGGTCAATTAGCCGACGGAACAATCCTTGGTCATATGGCTCTCATGGTGGAAGAAAGCGCCGAGCGGGTTGTTCACGCGGGTGTTGCTGTCGTGCGAGATGCCGCGCGCGGACACCATTTATTTGAAAAACTGAAACGCTTTGGTTCTCAGTGGGCAACTGAAGCAGGCTACTTGGGAATTTTCAGTGAAGCAACCGCGGCGCATCCGTACAGCCAGAAGGCGAATATCGCGTTGGGTGCTCACGAAACTGGAATCTTGCTCGGGTGGATCCCTGAAACGGTTCGTAACAATGCCGCTGTAAATCCGAAGGAATACCGCCAGTCAGTTGTCTTGTTCTACTTGAAACTTAATAGTGGTGAATTGCGGAATATGTACGTCCCCATAAAGTACCAGACCGTAGTTCAAAAAATTCTCGATGCATCCGGTTTACATGCCGCAATCGCGGAAACCCCAACTGATGTTGTGTTGAAAAATGAAACCCTTTTCAGGGTTGAAGAAAAAAGCGACCACAACTCAGCGATCATTCACGTCACCGAACCAGGTCTGGATTTTTCCGTGGCAGTCGAACGGGCGCGCGTCACACTGATGACAAATGAACAACGTGATGCGGTCTATCTTGATCTGCCATTGGACCTACCGGAAACCGAAAAGGTCCTGAACGAGCAGGGCGATAACTTGGCGTTCTCTTTTGCCGGAATTTTCCCGAATCAACTTCGACATGGCGATGTGCTGCGATTACAGGCCTTCAACGGCGTTGACTTACACAGTACTGACATTGTCACGTCGTCTGATCACGGGCATGAATTACTGGGATATGTACTTGCAGACTTAAGGCCCACGCTGTAATCAGCGCGGGCCTTAAGAACTAAGTCTTATTTCAGTTAAGCGACTGCGACTACGGGTGGGCCATACCTGTTGTCCCCTTGTGTTCCGGCGGTTGCCAAGAAAACAATCAGAACAATTATCCCAACGATGGGAACCAGTGCGATGAAGATCCACCAACCGGCGTGATTCGCGTCATGCAGTCTGCGAATCAAGAGTCCAAGAGTGGGCAAAATGACGGCTAGGGCCCACAAGATTGAAAGGATCTGGAAGGCGGACGAGCCAGTGACTCCTCCGAGTGTGTTAATCACAACAGACACAATTACTGTGAATAAGTAGAAATACCAGTAAGTTGACCTAACGACTCTTCCACTGAAAACCGCGTAATTCTTGAACCCGTAACTAATCGCTTCGCTGAATGACATGCTGTCTCCTCGAGTAGATGTAACCAAATCTTTGCGGCGAGTGCGCCGATGCCAAACTATCTAACTTTGCACCTACAAGTCAGTTCATCGCGGTACTTTCCTGGTATTTTCTTGGATCCTTCGAATTGTTACGGAGTGGTTCGGTAGAGTAAATTCACATTCCTGATCACATATCAATCTGACACGGAGAAAAACGTGACGTCAATTACGGTGCACCGCAGGGTTGCATGGAACGAAACAGATGCCGCCGGGCACAATCATTTCTCAGCGGCATTTCGCTGGCTAGAGGAAGCCGAACACGACATGTTGCGGCTAATCGGGGTGGAAAGAGACCTAATCGATCGGATCCCTCGGGTTCATATTGAAATTGATTACTCGGCCCGGCTGTACTTCGGTGAGGAAATTGCCGTCACGGTTTCCGTGGTCAAAGTGGGTAATTCTTCCGCCACGCTGAGCATGTTGGTCACCCATGACGGGGGCAAAGATGCCGTCAAGGCGAGCTACGTTGTGGTGAATGCCTCCAGCACAACCGAGGGGTCAGCTCCCTGGACGCAGGAAACTCGTGAGTTGCTCGAGAGCGGGCAACACTTGGAAGTTGCCCCAAAAGCTTCATCGATCGGTTAGATTTTGGCGCAGTAATATCAAACAAAGGGGTTATTTGTGCTTGAAGGTGTACATGTAGAAACCGCGTCCCAAGCGGTTACTCGGGTCTTGCTCGACGCCATTGTGGACGGGCGGATCCCGCCCGGCAAGACCCTGCGACTCCAAGAGATCTCTGACCAGTTGGGGCTGAGCATGATGCCGGTGCGTGAGGCGATTAGGCAACTTGCGGCCCTGGATCTCGTGGAAATTGAGCCGCGCCGGGGTGCTCGCGTTCGGGCGATGTCGGTTGAGGACCTGCAGGACACTTATTTTAGTCGGGTGTACATAGAGTCAATTGCGGTTTGGGAAGCAGCCAAGAGTTTCACCCAAGCAGATTACGACAAGGCAAATGACGCATTGCTGGAGCAAGAGGCAGCGCAGTTAGAAGGCGATTTGGTTCGTGGGCGCGCCGCCCACGAGCGGTTCCACTTTGCTATCTATGAAGCTTCGCACAAGAACTGGCTTTTACGCAGTATTTTGCCCGCCTGGCGCAACTCTGAGCGCTACCGTGTTGGTGCTTTAGCTCAAAAGGAAACCCTTGCCCGCCGGGGAATTGAGCACCACGAACTCTTGGAATCGGTGTCTAGGGGGGACGGACGAGCCGCGGTGGGCCATTTAGCCACGCACCTGGCAACTTCGGTTCAACTTGCCTGGGCGAGTGTGGATACCTCCGGTGAACTAGTGCCCCTGGGAGTCTCCAAAGAGGACATTTCGGCGCTGGTTGACCAAATCGAAGCGTCACAGCCTTTTTCCATCTAAAAAGTATCCGTTTTGAAGAAAAACAACACGTTTTTATAACAACTTGGCAAACCACCTTGCGCGATCTGTGATCAAAAGGCAAACTTTGCACGTCCCCGTTACTACTAGGGGATAAATCAGCAGGATGATCCTGCTTTACCAGGGAGGTTAAATGAGGCGTAGTCTCACAAAAATCGCGATCGGACTGGCTGCATCGTCACTAGTTCTTACCGCATGTGTTTCCTCAGACGAAGAAACGGCTACTGAAACAACAGCTGCCGAAACAACCGCTGAGACCAGTGAAGCCGCAGTAGCCGAAGGCGAACCACTCGTTCTCGGAATTGTCCAGGCTGCGAGCGGATTCATGGGTCCAATTGATACCCCTGCCCGTAACGCTCTGCTCATGGAGGTTGACAAGGTCAACGCAGCCGGTGGAGTCAATGGCCAACCAATCGTTGTCGAGTACATCGATACCGAAACCAAGTTTGAGCGCTATGCCTCAGCAGCCGAAGAGGTAATTGGCAAGGGTGCAAACGTGCTCATCGTCACTTGCGACTACGACGTTTCTGCCCCAGCAGCTCTCGTTGCTGAAGGCAAGAACATTCTGAACGTCGCTCCATGTATCGGTGACCCAATTTACGGCCCCGCCGGTGGCCTACCCAATGGATTCTCAATGGGCTCAGGAACACCCGGTGAATCCACCATCATGGCAGAGTTCGCAACTGAAAAGGGTTGGAAGACCGCAATTCTTATGCGCGACACTTCGATCAAATACACCCAAAATCAGTGTGAAATCTTTGACACTCGATTCACCGAACTGGGTGGAGAGGTTCTCGCAAGCTACGACTACGTTCAGGGCGATTCCGTCAAGGAAACCGTCTCCAAGATCGCAGCAGGTCCCGCACCTGACGTGATTGTGAACTGTGGTTACAACCCAGGTGGATCACAGGTTGCCAAAGAAATCCGTGACGGCGGTATAGAGACACCTATTATTTCCGGCTTCGGAATGGACGGTGACTTCTGGACGCCAGCGATTCCCGGACTCAAGGACTACTACGTTGTCACTTACGCAGCAAAAAATGGTGACGATCCAGATCCTGCTGTTAACGAGTATGCAGCAGCCTACGAAGCACAATACGGGTCAGCACCTGATGTCGGCGGATTCGTAACGGGCCCAGCGACACTCCAGGCCATCCTTGCTGCTTACGCAGTCTCGGGCAGCTGGGCGGGCGATCAAATGACTGCCGCAATCGAGCAGTTCAAAGATGTACCTACGTTGGCCGGACCAACTTCCTTCTCACCCGACTTGCACATCAACATTGAGCGGCCAATGGCAGTTCTTGACGTACGAGATGGCAAGCTCGCGTGGATTGAAGACCGGACACCACAGAAGCTAACATTCGCAACGAGTTAGTAGCGTAAGTTTTACGAGATAGCAGTACGAAAGAATAATTGGAATGAGTAGTACGAATGAGTAACGCGGGTTCACCCCGGTCACTGAAAGTGACCGGGGTGTCTCGTGCGTTCGCGGGTGTCCAAGCACTCACAGACGTGAATCTAGAAATAATTCCGGGACAGGTGCTGGGTCTGATTGGTCCCAACGGCGCTGGTAAGTCAACGTTGGTAAACATCATCAGCGGATACGACTATCCGAATAGCGGAAGTGTCGTTCTTAATTCAACCGATATCACCACCACGAAGCCACACAAGCGAGCCAGACACGGCTTGGCTCGAACTTTTCAGCAGGGTCACCTTTTTAGCGGGCTCACCGTGCGGGACAACTTGGAAGTGACCGCACTCGGTGCGGGGGCCAGTGCGCACCAAGCTCGAGACCGAGCTGAAAGTTTGCTCACCGAATTTCACATCCAAGAAATAGCAGATCATGCCGCCCACTCTTTACCGCACGGCCTGGAAAGACTTGTGGGAGTTGCCAGGGCTCTTGCTCTTGAACCAGATTTTGTTTTACTTGACGAGCCGGCCGCGGGACTCAATGAAGGGGAGATTGGGGACTTCGCAGACAACATTCGGCTCTTGCGCGATCGTGGTCTTGGCATCTTGTTGATTGACCACAATGTCAAACTGATTTTGTCCATCTGTGATCGCATCCATGTGCTGGTCGAGGGTAAAACTTTACTCGAGGGCACCCCCGAGGAAGTTCGTTCAAGTGAGGAATTGGCCGAGGCCTATTTGGGAAGGAGCGGCAATGCCCACTCATGAGATCGGTTTGCAGGTAGAGGACCTCTGCGTCTCCTACGGTGGCATTCCAGCGGTTCGTGGTGTCAACCTTGAAGTCAAAGCGGGTGAAGCTATTGGTCTCATCGGACCTAATGGCGCTGGAAAGTCCTCGACACTGCTCGGAATCATGGGAGCCACTTCACGCACGGGAACGGTGCGAGTCAATGGCCTTGATGTGTCGGGGCTACCGCCGGAGAAAGTGGTTCGCCAAGGGGTGGCATTGGTCCCGGAAGGTCGGCATATTTTTTCCGAACTCAGTGTTCTTAATAACTTAAAGTTGGGACTGGTAGGACGACGTGAGAAAACTGGAATACCGGAAGCCTTCGCCGAAGTATTCACACTGTTCCCAATCTTGGAAGAGTTCCAAGCACGCAAAGCGGGACTTCTCTCGGGAGGTCAACAACAACAACTGGCAATTGGCAGAAGCTTGATGGCCAACCCAGACATTATTCTGCTCGACGAACCAAGTCTGGGTCTTTCACCAACCGCTGTTGACACCGTCTTTGAAGCACTAGATGTAGTTCGTAAGGCCGGCAAGGCGGTTTTAATTGTGGAGCAGCGAGCCGAGTTCACCATCGCATTTTCTGACAAAACGTTTGTGCTACACGACGGCCTGATCACACTGACCTTAGGACCGAGTGATGCGAATAATGTCGACGTTTTGACAAAGGCTTACTTCGGATGAACCAATTCATTCAGTCACTGGTTGACGCAATCTCGGGCGGTGCCATCCTTGGGTTGGCCGCCCTTTCGATCGGTCTGGTTTTTGGAGTTATTCGACTCGCAAACTTCGCCCAAGGTGAAATCATCACGGCTGCCGCCTACACACTGATTTTTACGTGGCAGTTCGGCTGGTTCATCTCGATTCCGCTCTCAATTATTGTTGCTGTCGCGCTGTCGCTACTGATGGAGTTCTCCGTATTCTCCCGGATGCGAACGGCAACTCCGGCCACACTTTTAATTGCAAGCTTTGGTCTTAGCTTCCTGCTGCAACGGGTCTACGAACTAATCTTCAGCAACACCGTTCAAACGGCACCGGTGGGAAGTGCACTCGCTCAGTCCATTGATATCGGCGGAGTCCGAATCCAAATGCTTTCCGTCGTGACCATTATTTTGGCTGGTGCGTTGCTCTATGGACTTACCCTGTTTTTGTCTAAGTCCAGCCTGGGGCTGCAACTGCAGGCCGCAGCGGCAGATTTCCAAACGGCGCGACTTATTGGAATTTCGGCCAGCCGCGTGATTGGTTTGAGCTTCGCTCTCAGCGGGGTTCTTGCGGCAGCGGTGGCCTTTGTTTCAACGGTTCAAACTGGGGCGGTCGGTCCGTCATTCGGTGTACCCATTGTGATCTTGGCATTGGTTGGAGCCGTTATTGGTGGGATCGACAAACTTTCGGGGGCACTCGCTGGTGGTTTCCTTGTGGGGTTTGCGACGTCAATGCTGGCAAGCTGGCTACCGCAAGATTTCAGCAACTTCCGTGACGCGTATGTTTTCGGTTTAGTCATTTTGGTCTTGCTCTTCCGACCATCGGGTCTGCTAATTAGAGGAAGAGGGGTTGCTCGAACATGAGTGAAATACTGTCAAAGGGCAAGACATCCCTTCGCTGGCGTTTAGGTCCGCTGTGGTCCCTTGTCAGTTTGCTGCTACTCGTCTATTTGGTGACCTTGGCAAACAGTTTCATGGGGGACAGTGTCCAAGTGCAGTTGCAATTTGCATTGGTCAACCTAATAATTGTGATTGCACTGCAAATGTTCATCGGAACATCAGGGGTTTTGAGTTTCGGACACATTGCCTTTGTTGCGGTTGGCGCCTGGACGGTTGGACTGCTAACAATTGAGCCCGACCTCAAGCGCAGCTTGCTCTCGGACATGTTCCCGTTCTTATTTGACGTCCAGGCACCTTGGTTAGTTGCGGTCTTTATCGGCGGAATTGTCGGTGGACTGCTGGCACTTATTGTCTCGCCCTTTTTGATGCGTCTGAATGGATTACAAGCCGGTATCGCAACATTTGCCCTACTAGGAGTTGTCACCCAAGTATTGACGTACTGGTCAAGTATTGGACCTCGTAGCGGCCAGTCCATGGTGGGAATCCCAGATGTTCTGAATCTGCAAACCACAATGTTTTTTGCACTCGGGGCAATTGTTATTGCCTGGCTATTTCAGCGCACCAGACCGGCGAGGCTTCTGCGTGCCGCTCGCGAGGATGGGATCGCTGCAGCAGCCTCCGGGATTAACGTCGTTTCCCAACGCATAATTGCCTTCACCATCTCAGGGGTCGTTGCCGGTGTGGCAGGCGGCCTTTTTGCTCTCACCAACCGAGTACTGCAAGCTTCGCAACTTGGTATCGAATTGACGTTCATCACCCTCGCCATGCTCGTACTGGGCGGGATGCTTTCACTTAGCGGTGCAGTTATCGGGGCACTTGTATTTAGTGTGATTGATGTCGGTCTGGTTCAACTGCAATCCGGGGTTGACATTGGTTCACTTGTTATCTCAATCCCACAAGGGGTGCGACCAATCATTTTAGGTCTGATCTTGGTCGGCTTCTTGATCTTTAGACCAAGAGGGCTAACGGGCGGCCGTGAAATCGTGTGGCCATTTAGATCGCAACGAACAGCACTGCCAGGCCTGCCACCAAATAACGAGTAAGTTAATTTCGCTCACACGTTTCGTTCGGTCCCCTACTTGGCGAGAGCCGCCTCGAGTGCGTTTCCGCTTTCGTCAGCCAAGGCCGCTGTCATTAAACGAGTCAACTTAGCGGGTGAATCGTCCTGCTGTGACAGTCCCGCGACGCTCGCCATCAGTTTATTAAAGTTCTTCATGCCGTTAGCGTGAGTGTCGCCGTAACCCTTAACAACCTGCTGGCATATCACCATTTGGAGGGCGAGTTGGTAGTTCTCGGGTGCATAGAGTCGAACGATCGCAAGCCAACCGTCGATCCGCTGCTGCTCTTGGCCGAATCGTAGGGACCGGCGTCTGATTGGCTTAAGGCGAGCCAAGATGTACAACAGGGTGAAGCCCCATAGTGAAGTGGTCGCAATTTTTAATCCACGGTGGGTGATTCGATACACAATTTTGTTCATCAGTTTGGAATTGAGGAACCAGCGTCCCAGTGCGGTGGGAAGCGTGTCCGCAATTTCCTCCATTTGTGGGTGAAGGTATTCGTGTACCTGCATGATCTGGTCCTCGGCAACCTGGGACTCTTTATTGACCCGAGCGAATCGACGGGCACGTACCTTGTGGAAGGCAACGCGAATTGTGTCCTCGTAGGTCATCCAGAGCGCCGTGTAACGAGCCGTCTCCACGGTGAGTAGCGCGTCGCCATCAAAGTCAGTTTCATAGGGGAGCAGGGACGCAACCCGATCAAGGTACTCGTCTGCGTATTTGACATCCTGATACTCGGCTGTTCGCTTGATTCCGTGGACCAGCATGTAACGGGCGGCCACCGGAAACTCATTCACTATCCGCTGCGCTTGAGCCTGCAACTTTTTCCCTACCAGAGCCGCCGGATCAGCCGTTGCCAAGGCAACGAGAGCCGGGTCGGGAGAACCGTCGGAGGGAAGTTCGGCCGCTGGTGGCCTCATGCCGATCGAAATGCTTACCGGGGGCGTTATGGAAGCGACCGCACTCGCGTAACCACCGTTGAATGCTTTCAGGCTGGTCTCGACACCTTTACCGCCCGAGCGGATCGCGTCTTCAAACTGTTCGCGTGAAAATGGAAGCACCGCGGCGCCGGCTAACGCCCCAAACAGAACCGCACTGATTACGCTGCGCGAGTCGTCTGCGATTTTAGAAAAGTCGCCACGTAAAAATGTCGTCGAAGAAACCAGGGCTGCATCGATGATTCCCTGTGAGTCCACTCGAGCGTCACCCGATGCTGTTCGCTCTGACATCGAATAGGTCCGACTCGTTGACGAGATCAAGGTGGTGCGGTCAGGGGTGACGAACCCGCGTGAAATGGCGCGACCGCCTTCCATCAACTCGGATGCAACGACAATGTCAACTTCACCGGGTGTCGGCATTGTTCCCAGAACAGGTTCCGGATTACGGGCACCGTTGCTCTCCTTGGGAAACAGTTCCACGTAGTAGATCGTGGCACCGGTGCGTTGGGCCACGCCTGGAACAGACGTACTTTGCGCGTAATAACCGTTTTCTTCGGCCAGAGATATGGTCCAGTCCGAAAGCACTCCACCGCCCTCACCGCCCATGGCCATGATCGCCATTGTGATGGGTCGAAGTTGGGTTAGCGTTGAAGCTTCTGGCGCGCTCAGTGTTGTCATGGATCGTGTTCTTTCCGGGTCGAGGATCTTCGGGTTTACGAGATTCGGGTTGAAGAGTTAGACGAGCACGGATTCTTTTGTCGGCTCGGGAGTGGCTTCTGGTTCAATTCCCGTGAGCCGCTTTTCAATTCCGGACTGAAGTACACCTATGTAGCGACTGCGAAAAGCAAGCTTGAATTTGTCCCAACCCGATGGGTTAACAATCACCTGCGTGCGATAAAACGATGGGCACAGTGCGGCCGCGTGCGCGTTTTCTCCGCAAAGTCCGCAACCGACACAACTACTAATTACGGTGGCAATTGGGTCCGTGCGCATGGGATCAGGGTTCGCGGTAATCGTCAAAGACGGGCAACCTGAAATCCGGATACATGACTTATCACCGGTGCAGGTTTCGGGGTCTACCCCGAACCGCTCATTGACTACTCGCTTACCTTCTTTGATTGCTTTAACCTTCGCGGGCTTTTCCCGACGCATCCGGTTTAGAGTGCACTCGCTTTGAGCAACAATCACCTTCGGGCCTTTTTCCTTCGAGGTGAGCGCCTCTTTGAACAGGTCGCGCATCTGGTCGACCTTGTATGTATTCGTCATGGTGCGTGACCATTTGATCCCGATTCCGCGAACCGCTTTTTCAATCGGATGCTTGGTTGACCGCAACGGGGTTGTTGTCGAGGACGAAAGGAGATCCTGACCGCCGGTTGCGGCGCTGTAGTCGTTGTCAACAATCACGATGAGTTGGTCGCTCTCATTGAAAACAGCATTGCCGACACCACTGGTGAGCCCGTTATGCCAAAAACCACCGTCGCCCATAAAGGCGATGGGACGTTTCTCTGCGTCTTTCCCATTTAATGCAGATGCAGCGGCTGAACCAAGTCCGTAACCCATGGTGGTGGCTCCAAGATTAAACGGAGCATTGATCGAGAACAGGTGACAACCAATGTCTGCACTCACGTGATGTTCTCCAACCTCACGTTGGGCCAAAGTAAGTGCCGCAAAAATAGGACGCTCTGGGCAGCCGGTGCAAAAGGTCGGTGCCCGCCCGTGCACTAGGTCGGCGTTGATCCGTGAGGCGTACGGGCTGCGTGGATCATCTTTGTCAAGAGTCACCGTTGGCAAACTAGCAACATCGATGAGATGGGGTGCATATTTTCTCAGGTAGGCCGTGATCCCACGCGTGACTTCTGCCGGTGAATATTCCCCGGCCTTTGGCAACATGTCTTTGCCGTGCAATTTCACCGTGGCGTCATTGCGTCGCAGGATTGTCTGAATATTCTGCTCGATGTAGTCGGGTTGGCCTTCTTCAACGAGAAGGATGGACTTCTTCCCTGCGACAAAGCGAAGGATTTCCTGGTCAAGCACGGGGTAGGTGACGTTCATAATGTAGAGCGGAACCTTGGTGTTTCCGAACGCATCACTGAGACCAACCAGTTCCAATGCCCGGTTAACGTTATTGAACAACCCACCCTGCAAGATAATGCCAAAATCTTCAGTATCTTCAGAGAGGAATTCATTGAGATTGTTGTCGGTAATGTACTTCACGGCGGCTGGCCAGCGCTTCTCAATCTTTTCTTGCTCGTGAATAAAGCTGGCAGGTGGTAGCACAACCCGGCTCAGATCACGGCGGGGATTGTCAACCGCTTCGGAAATTGTCATAGTGGGTTTTTTGTTGTCTTTTGTCTTGAATGAACCATGTAGGTGACAAGAGCGCAGCCGTAGCTCAAGAATAACCGGGGTGTTACTCGCCTCGGAGAGTTGAAATCCACTTTCGACCATGTCGACAATTGCGGTGAGGTTGGGTCGGGGGTCAAGCAGCCACATTTGGGACTTCATCGCAAAAGCGTGGGTGCGCTCTTGCATGATGCTGGATCCTTCGCCGTAATCCTCACCGATGATTATGAGTGCGCCGCCGGTGACCCCACCCGATGACAGGTTTGCAAGTGCATCGGATGCGACGTTGAAACCAACGGTTGATTTGAAGGTGACCGCTCCACGAAGTGGGTAGTGAACGGATGCTGCCAGCATGGCCGCGGCGGTTGCTTCAGAGGCGCTATTTTCGAAGTAGACGTCGAGTTCGTCGAGGATTTCTTGGGAGTCACTGAGTACGTCGATCAGGTGGGAGATCGGTGCGCCTTGGTAGCCACCAACGTAGGCGACACCGGATTGCAAAAGCCCTTTGGTGACCGCGAGAATTCCCTCACCGTGGAACTCATCACCGTCACCTAGACGCAACTTCTTTACCTCTTGTGTGAAAGACCTTTCAGCCATGATCCAACTCCTTTGTTTCCTCGTTGCCGAACGTGAATTCTCTACCCGGTTGTTACTTTGTGCTCGTCCAGATGTGTGATGAGTGCTGTTGTTACCGACTCGGTACTCGCGTTGCCACCGAGATCCGCGGTGCGCGTTTCCGGTGTCTTAAGTGTTGACTCAATGGCAGTCATAATCATTTGAGAAATTTCCGAGTATCCGAGATGTTTCATCATCATTGCTGCCGACCACACCGCTGCAATCGGGTTGGCAATCCCTTTGCCGGCGATGTCGGGTGCTGACCCGTGTACCGGTTCAAACATGGACGGTGATGTGCGTTCGGGATTGATATTGCCCGAAGGCGCGATCCCGAGCGAACCGACCATTGCCGCAGCGATGTCAGAGAGGATGTCACCGAAAAGGTTCGACGCAACTATCACATCGAATCTTTGCGGGTTCTCAATGATTTCGGCGCACAGAGCGTCAATGAGTACCTTGCGAAAAGCCACTTCGGGAGCCTTGCTTACAACACCGTCCACTACTTCATCCCAGAACGGCATTGTGTGCAAGATTCCGTTGGACTTGGTGGCGGATGTTAGTTGCTGACGTCGTGATTGGGCAAGAGCGAGCGCGTACTCACTTACCCGTGTAATTCCTTTTCTCGTAAAAACGTTTTCCTGGAGGGCAAACTCATGGTCGGTGCCCCGGGCGAACCTGCCACCAATTTCGGAGTATTCGCCCTCGGTATTTTCCCGAACGATCACCAGGTCGATGGTTGTGTCTGGTGCGAGCACAACTTTGGGGGTGACCCCCTCAAAGAGTCGCGCCGGTCGTAGATTGATGTACTGGTCAAATTCCCGACGAATCGGGATCAGCAATCCCCACAGTGAAATGTGGTCGGCGACGTCGGGCCTGCCAACTGCTCCCAGGAAGATCGCGTCTGCGGAGGCCAATTGGGAAATGCCGTTGTCGGGCATCATGGATCCATTGGCAACGTAATAGTCGCAACCCCAGTCGTACCAACGCCAATCAATGGTGACCCCGAAGCTCGCCGCTGCGTGATCAAGCACGCGGACGGCGGCGGGGATTACTTCATTACCAATTCCGTCACCGGGAATGGCTGCGATAGTCGGATGAGTCATAAAAAATTCCTGGAAGGCGTTTGATTAATCGACGTCTTGATGTCCACCATTGGAATCAAATTCCTGCTCGGCGTGCAAAGCCAAGGAATTGATCATGGGGAAATCATTGAATGAGAACAGGAATGCGGGCTTATCTTGATTGTCATTGCAGTGTTCATGCCAAGCCCAGGAAGGAACAACGAAGATATCGTGTTCCTTCCAGTCATAACGTTTTCCGTTAATAATGGAATGTCCATTCCCTTCCGCGACGTGGTACACCACTGAACCGGTGTGACGGTGAGCCTTGGTACTCAGTCCGGGTGCGAGCATTTGCATGTGCGCTCCCATTGTGGGCATGACCGAACCACCGGTTACCGGGTTGACGTATTCCATGATGACGCCGTCGTACTCGGTTCCTTCACTTACCTTGGAAAGATTTACAACCGCCTCACGTGTCTGCTCCCACGGGTAACCCAAGAGGGGTGAATAAGCCTTATTCCATGAACGTTTAGCCGGTTTTAGAATTCCGCTTCCGTGTGTCAAGATGGAAGTATTGACCACCTTGCCGGGAACTTGATAGAGATCCGGATGTATTTCATAGAAGCCGGCATCGAGTGCATTCACCAAGGGAATGTCAAGGCCGTCTTGCCAGATCACAAAGTTGTCATCGGCCGAATTACCGTGCTCATGCCACGTGCCACCGGGGGTAATGGCGAAGTCGTTGGGTCCAACTTCAAGTCGGTCACCGTCAACGATTGTCCAGGCACCAGACCCTTCCATGACGAACCGCAAGGCCGAGGCGGCATGCCGGTGGGCGGTCATTGATTCACCAGGGTTCATGATTTGAATTCCCGAGTACAGCAGTCCCACGGCCGCTGCGACGTCACGTCGACCATCGTTTGCTAAATACACGACCCGGCGACCCGCGTCACTCCCTTTGACAAGAGAAGCCGATTCAACAACGAGTGGTCGCATATCTTCATAGCGCCAGAGCATGGGCACCGACTTTGGCTGCGGGTACCAGGGCTCAATTTCGTTGGCGACGGTCCACAACGCCCCGGCTCCGAATGACTCTAATTTTTTGTAATAGGCATCAAGACGCTCGCTATCTGCAACACGGGCTCGGCCTAGGGCGGAGTCGTCCATGGTTGAGTCGGAGATGACGGTGTCGGTCATTTGGGGTGCTCCTAATCTATGGAAATTTCAACAAAATCGATTACAGATGAAGTATGCGCCTTTTCTTCGAACATCGTCGAGCCAGACGTAACTTCGGATTTCCTGATAACCATACCGTGATCTTTGATCAAGTGCTAGAGTTTGTCGAAATGTGATTGAGGACACCGACAGATGTGTAGCGCGCACACATATATAGGTGTCAATTCACCGCATTAGTCACCGCATTAGACGACAAGTTCACGTTATTAGTTCAGGTTATTAGTTGAGGAAAGCGCAGGGGACCCGATGGACTATCCACAATTTCGTGCCGCAGCGGTTCAAGCCGCACCGGTATTCCTCGACACTGCAGCCACCGTTGATAAAGCCAATTCCCTCATAAAACAGGCCGGTGACAATGGCGCCTCCCTGGTCGTATTCCCCGAGGTTTTCATTCCCGGGTACCCGTATTGGAATTGGACCATGACCCCGGGAGCCGGCAGCCCTTGGTTTGAAAAACTCTTTCGGGCCGCAATCAACATTCCTGGCCCGGAAGTCGCCCAGTTATGCGCCGCGGCCCGGGCCGCCAAGACGTATGTCGTTATTGGTGTCAATGAGCGCGACCCCTATTCCATGGGGACGCTCTACAACTCACTGCTGTTCATCTCTGCTGCGGGTGAATTAATGGGGGTTCATCGGAAATTAGTCCCCACCTGGGCCGAAAAATTGACGTGGGCTGGCGGAGATGGCAGTTCCCTGCGAGTCTACGAGACCGAAATAGGGCGTTTGGGTGGATTAGCGTGCGGGGAAAACACGAATACTCTGGCCAGGTTCGCCCTGCTCGCCCAAGGGGAAAATATTCACACCGCGAATTACATTTCATTGCCCACCGCCCCCGAGGATTACGACATGGTGGAGGCAATCAAGGTGCGCGCTGCCGCCCATTCATTCGAAGGCAAAGTCTTCACCGTCGTTGCTTGCTCAGCGATTACCCCGGAGATCGTCAACGCCGTTGCCCACGACGACACTTCCCGCAAAATGCTCGAACGAAAGAACTCTGCATTCAGTGGAATTTTTGGACCGGACGGTCGACTCATCGGTGATGGTCTCATTGATGATGAAGGCATTGTCTATGCAGATATTGATCTGAACAAATGTATTCAGCCAAAGCAGATGCACGACATTATCGGGCATTACAACCGATTCGACGTCTTCCAATTACACGTCAACAAAGCCGAACAACGTGCAATTCACGTGAACCCAGGAAGCGCAACCACCCAAGAATCAATAACTGAACAACAAAATAAATACAACACGGAAAACGCCAATACAACAGCGGCTGACACCGCTAATTAACAACCAGGAGAAAAAGCATGCGATTCGTCACCTATTCAACCGCTCAAAACAGCGCACCACGACTCGGAATCATTGTCGCCGGAGACGTTGTTGTTGACTTGAAAAAAGCACTCGCTGGAAAAATTGATGTACCTGAAACCTTGTTGGAATACATCCAAGCTGGTAAGGAACTCCACGCAGAGGTGCTCGCGGAAGTGAACCTTAATTCGGAATTTCCCGCTGACGTTTCGGAACCATTTGCTTCAGTAACCGTCCACGCTCCATTTCGCCCGGGCAAGGTTATTGGCGTTGGACTTAATTACATCGAACACGTTGAAGAATCCAGCCGCACGCTGGACACCGACAAAGATCGCCCAACCCGCCCCGTGCTTTTCAGTAAGCCAGGGACAGCGATTGTTGGACCAAACCAACCGATTCGCCATAACGCGAAACTCACAGAACAACTCGATTGGGAATGTGAAATGGCAGTTGTGATGGGGACGCCAGCACTTGGTGTCACGGAAGCCGATGCACTCGACTACGTATTTGGCTACAGCATTATTAACGACATTAGTGCCCGTGACCAACGGCGATCCGGTCAGTGGTTTTTCTCAAAGGGACAAGACAGCTACGCTCCATTTGGACCGATTGTTGTCACCACCGACGAAATTACCGATCCACAAACGCTGCAGCTATCACTCACCGTCAATGGTGATCAGCGACAAAATGGAAACAGCAAGTACATGCTGTTCCCGGTGGCGACGCTCATTGAAGACATCACTTCCGGTGTCACACTTGAACCAGGCGACGTCATTGCAACAGGATCACCACAAGGTGTTGGCGCTGCAATGACTCCCCCCACGTTCCTGCAACCGGGTGATGTCGTTGCGTGCACGATTGAATCAATCGGAACCCTTTCTAACCCCGTCGTGGCGGTCTGACATGTCGGAAACAAAAACAAAATTCCGGGTGGGACTTATTGTTCCCAGCTCCAATGTCACGATGGAAACTGAAATCCCAGCAATGCTGCATGCTCGTGAGCTTGTGGAGCCCGAGCGATTCACATTCCACTCATCGCGGATGCGGATGAAGTCGGTCACCAAGGAAGAACTTGAAGCCATGGACAACGAATCAGATCGTTGTGCTGTAGAGCTCTCTGATGCAGCCGTTGATGTCATGGGTTACGCATGCTTGGTAGCGATCATGACCCGCGGAAGTGGTTACCACTGCACCTCACAGGAGCGGTTGAGCAAGCTCACGATTGAAAATGGTGCACCCGCACCGGTTGTGACTAGCGCGGGCGCACTCGTTGACGCACTCCAATTGATGGGCGCAAAAAAAGTCGCCCTGATCGCCCCCTATATGCGACCTTTGACCGAACAGGTGGTTGAGTACATAAATCAATCCGGCGTCACCGTGACGGATTTCATTGCACTTGAGATCGCGAACAACCTTGAGGTCGGGGCGCAAGACCCCATGAACCTTGATCGGATTGTGAACGATCTGGATCACAGTGAAGCCGACGTCGTTATTTTGTCCGCTTGCGTGCAAATGCCTTCTTTGGATGCGGTTCAGGTGGTCCAAGACCGTATCGGCAAGCCGGTGATCACCGCAGCGATTGCCACCACTTTCTTTCTGTTGAAAGAATTGGGTCTGAAGACTTATGTTCCTAATGCGGGTGAATTGCTGAGTGGCAAATACTGATTGCTGTTGTGGGTTTTTTGGATAAGAGTCCGCGCAAAATGGATAGACCAGAGACGGTGTCCCCCGCACAATAGAGAGAAGTAACTAGCAGCTCTATTGGAGGCAAAATGACGAAGTCAATTCTTGACGGCAAAGATTTTAAACTTGGACTCTTTTCACCAAACTGTTCCTCGGGACTCGCTGTCACAAAAGCACCAGAACGGTGGACCGGGAGCTGGGATGAGAACCTTCGCCTGGCACAGATAGCTGATGAAGTTGGTATTGACTTCCTGCTACCTATCGCCCGCTGGATCGGTTACGGTGGCGAAACTAACTTTCATGAAGGTGTGCTTGATCCAGTGACGTGGGCGGCAGGCTTGCTGGCTAATACCAAGAGAATTTTTGTCTTCTCAACAATTCATACCGCTTTCAACCATCCGATTGTCGCGGCCAAGCAAATGGCCACTGTTGATCAGATTGCTAAAGGTCGGGCCGGAATCAATGTGGTCGCGGGTTGGAATCAGCCGGAATACGAAACTTTCGGGATGGATCTACCGCAGTCCCATGACGACCGCTACGCACTCGCTCAAGAGTGGCTGGATGTTGTTCTCAAAATCTGGACAACCCCTGGGAAATTTGATTGGGATGGTCGATTCTTCAAGCTGCAGCATGTTGAAGGGATGCCCAAGCCATTTGACGGCCCACTGCCAATTCTCAACGCTGGATCCTCCGTTCAAGGTCGTGAATACGCTGCGCGCAACGCAGACTTCGGATTGACCATTGTTGGTGGCCCCGAAGACGGCGCAGAAATTGTCCAGTCGTTTACCAAAATTGCGAATGACACCTACAACCGCAAAATGGGTTACTTCACCCTGGGCCACTGCGTTGTTCGCCCTACCCGCAAAGAGGCCGACGAGTATTTGGACTACTACGCGAATGAATATGCTGACTGGGATGCGGTAGATAATTTAATGCGCCTACAGGGGATGCATGCTCAGTCATTTACCTCGGAGATGCTCGAAATGTTCCGCGGTAGATTTGCTGCCGGGCACGGAACTTGCCCGATCATTGGTACCCCGGATGAAGTGGCGGACGAGATTGAGCGTTTTGCCAAAGCTGGCTTTGGCGGAATGACATTGGCATTCCTCAACTATGCTGACGAACTGCCATACTTCGCGCAAGAAGTCTTGCCGCGACTTGAAGCTAAAGGTGTGCGCCTGCCGCGTTAAGGCCGGTTGAGAACGAGGATTCAAGCGAGGGACGGTGGAGATGACACAGCGGCGAGAATTTATTCCACACGAAGTGGGGAACGTTTATTCAATTCTCGGTGCACTCGTTGTCCCCCGTCCCATTGCTTGGGTCAGTTCCACAAGCCCACAGGGAGTTGACAACCTTGCGCCGCATTCCTTTTTCCAAATCGTGAGTACGTCCCCACCGATTGTGATGATCAGTTCAATGGGCGAAAAGGACACAACCCGCAATATCAGGCAAAGCGGTGAATTCGTGGTGTGTGGAACTCCCGCCAAGCTAATAAATCAGGTGAACTTGACCGGAGTGGAGTTCCCACCCGAAGTGAGTGAATTTGATGAGCTAGCCCTCGTCCGTGAACCGAGTAAATTAGTCGCTCCGCCTCGAGTTCGGGACTCCCCCTACGCCTTGGAGTGCACCCTCGTTGAAATCACAACTCGCGGTAACGGTGTTTTGGTTTTTGGCGAGGTTCAACTCATTGCCATTGCCGAAGATGTCCTGGTAGCGGATCGCGTTAACAACGTGAAACTTGACCTGGTGTCGCGGCTCGGGGGCAACGAGTGGGGTCACAACGGGCCCGTCACCGAGTTGGCAAGGGTTCCTTTGAGCACTTACCGTCAGGGCAACCCTCCTATTTCGGGAAAATGACCTGAATTTACGGTCTCGGTTGCATAATTAAGATTATTCCGTAATATTTACGATAGTCAAAAAAACGCTATACCGCGTAGAAACCGAAAACTTTTCCTTGGAGGAAAAATGAGAATTGCTGTCATTGGTGGAGGACCCGCTGGATTGTATTTTTCGAGCCTGATCAAGCAACTTAATGCCGATGCGGATATCACGGTCTGGGAACGAAATGCACCCGACGACACTTTCGGTTTTGGCGTGGTTTTCAGTGATCAAACCCTGAGCGGAATCAAGGCATCTGATCGATCCGTCTTTAACGACATGGGCGGTTCATTCGCGTACTGGGATGACGTTGACATTGATCTCAATGGCACGACGGTCACCGTAGGCGGTAATGGCTTTGCTGCCATGAGTCGCAAGGAATTATTGAATGTTTTACAAAGACGCGCATTAAGCCATGGTGTCCCCGTGCACTTCCAGACCGAAGCACCACCGGTTGAAGAGTTGATGGAAAATTACGATCTTGTGATCGCATGTGACGGAATTGGCAGCCCGATCCGCGAGAAGTTTGCAGATCACTTTGGAACAACGACCGATCCACGCTCGTGCAAGTACATGTGGCTGGGAACCGATAAAGTATTCGAAGCCTTTGAGTTTATTGTGCGGGACACGCCATTTGGAGTGATTCAGATCCACGCATATCCCATGGACGCCCACAAGAGCACCTTCATTGTTGAGATGCACGAGGATGTTTGGCGCGCAGGCGGATTCGATGCGGTTGATCCGAGTACTCTGCCACCAGGCGTCAGCGACGAAGAAAGTATTTCCCGCGTTCGCGAGATATTCGCTGACGTTCTCGAAGGCCACGAGTTGATTGCCAACAACAGCAAGTGGATTGAGTTCCGGGTTATTCGCAACAAAACATTGACCTACAAAAATCTAGTTCTAATGGGTGACTCGGCACACACTTCGCATTTCAGTATTGGTTCTGGTACGAAACTAGCGATGGAAGACGCACTCAGTCTGGCGGCTTGTATCGGTGAAGAGCCGGATCTTGCCAGTGCCCTCGCCGCATTTAATATCGAGCGGCACCCGGTTATTAAGAGCACCCAGCGCTCAGCGCAAGCCAGCCTGGAATGGTTCGAAGAAATCGGTCAGTACACGCAACAAGATCCGATCCAGTTCGCCTTCAACCTCATGACCCGCAGCCGTCGGATTACCTACGACAACCTGTTAGACCGCGACCCGGCTTTCATAACGTCAATTGATAATTGGCTCCTAGAGAGTGAAGTGAAATCTGGGCGGGTGCCTGCGGGAACTACTCCACGCCCGCCGATGTTTCTTCCCTTCCAAATGCGCGACGTAGTGCTACCCAATCGAGTTGTCGTAGCGCCAATGCACACGTATAGCGCAACAGATGGACTGCCCAATGAATTCCATGAAGTGCATTTGGGGGCGCGCGCATTGGGCGGCGCGGGTCTGATCCTGACCGAGTTCGCGGCCATCTCAGCCGATGGCAGAGTCACCCCGGGCTGCACCGGGATCTGGAATGACGCCCAGCGTGATTCGTGGCGCACCATTGTGGATTTCGTGCACACAACAGAGTCAAAAATAGGTATTCAAATCGGGCACTCAGGACCAAAAGGCGCAACAAAAGTTATGTCCGAGGGCCGAGATCAGCCTCTGGAGTCGGGTGGTTGGGAAGTAATGGGTGCCTCTCCTGTCCCATTTAGCCCGGCAAACCAAGTTCCCAAAGAGATGACGCGCACGGATATGGACACGGTGCTCGAGCAATTCGTTCAGGCAACGACTCGAGCAGCCGACGCTAATTTTGATCTGCTGGAACTTCAAGCCTCACACGGCTCTTTGCTGGCTAGCTTCCTCTCCCCGGTATCAAATAAGCGCACGGATGTTTATGGTGGCGTTATTGAAAACCGACTGGCTTTCCCGCTGGAAGTTTTTGACGCGATTCGTCAAGCGTGGCCGAGTGGTCGACCCATCAGTGTGCGAATTTCAGCAACCGACTGGGTACCCGAAGGCCTGACGGATGCTGATGCAATTGCAATCGCCCAAGCATTCAAAGATCACGGCGCCGACATTATTGACGTGTCAACGGGTGAAACCACATCTACGGAAAAACCTGCCTACGGTCGCAGTTACCAGACCCCGTACTCCGATCGGATCCGCAATCAGGTCGGCGTACCAACGATCGCCGTCGGTGCCATCAGCAGTTGGGATGACGTCAACACGATTATCGCTTCAGGTCGGGCCGATCTGTGCGCGGTTGGGCGGCCGCACCTGTACGACCCAGCTTGGACCGTCCATGCGGCAGCCGAGCAAGGGTTCAACATGGCGTGGCCGGTTGCTTACGCGGCTGGTAAATCGCGCCCAGCTGCTGGAAGAAATGAGGACCCCAAACCACGCCTAGAGTTGGTTCCGCAGGAGGGTGTAGTTACTCGGCCATCACGTTGGCGGGTTAAAGTATAAATATTTGCAAAGCTACATAAAGAAGCACAAAAAAGTTAATAATTAGTTGTTCACCAATCCTGAGTTGAAGGGAAAGCACATGACGGATTTGAATGCTCTCGCCGCATCCATTGTTGACGGATCAATCACGGTTCTTGATCTGACATCACCACTGCATTCGGAAACACCTGTTCTGGGATTGCCCGAGGAATTTGGTCAAACGGCAAAGTTCAAACTGGAAGAAATCAGTGCCTACGACGAACGTGGACCATACTGGTACTGGAACAACTTTCATACCGGTGAGCACACGGGTACGCACCTTGATGCGCCCAATCACTGGATCTCAGGTCAGGACCTCGACGACGTAAGCCAGATCCCGGTGCAGCGACTGATTGGCCCGGCAGTTGTGATCGACAAGGTTGCAGAGGTCACAGCGAATCCGGACTACTGCCTTGACGTGGCAGACATCCAGGAGTGGGAAGCGGAAAACGGGAAGATTCCTAACGGGGCTTGGTTACTTTTTCGCACCGGTTGGTCCAAATTTGGTGACGACCCCGCAGCATTTGCAAATGCAGACGAAACTGGACCACACACACCCGGCTTAACCCCGGCAGCGGCACGCTACCTGTCCGAAGAAACTGAGATCCTCGGAATGGGTGTTGAGACTGTCGGTACGGACGCAGGTGGCGCAATGGGATTTGAACCACCATTTCCGTGTCACACGATGCTGATGGGCTCCAACAAGTACGGCGTTACCCAACTGCGTAACCTCGACAAACTTCCCACCACGGGCGCCATTGTCATTGTCGCGCCGCTCCCGATCGTTAAGGGATCAGGAAGTCCCTGCCGAGTACTTGCCCTGATTTAAACCATTGGTGTTTCTCGTGGCTCAGTTGGTCTGTTAACCAACTAATCGCTGGGCCACGAGATAACCCGAACCACCACCAAGGCCAGGGCCTGGGTGAGTCGACGCACCAATCTGCCAAAGTCTGTCCACGCCCGTCTCATGCCCGGTGCCATCTGATGTTGGTCGCCACAGTGCGTACTGGTCAATCCGGCAATCACCGGCGTAGGGGTCGCCACCGACCAGATTGCTATTTATTTCCTGGAGTTCAACTGGTCCGATCACCCGCTGGCCAATTGCCGCGGTGCGAATATTGGAAATATGCGGCTCAAGTTGAGCAATCACCCGCTCGGTGTAAAGGGCCAGGACCTCCTCATTCCACGGACCGGTGTAGTCAATCTCACCGGCAAGATCACCGCGAATTTCACGTGGATTTTCTTGGAGTTGAATCCAGAGCAATCCTTTGCCTTCTGGCACCCGGGAAGCATCGACGGTTGCAGGTTGACCGACCACGATCGTTGGACGGCGCGGTAAGAACCCCCTATTTGCAGCGTTAACGCTTTCAGAGAGGGAGTCCATGCCGTCAAGAACATGAACCAGTGCGGCCGACTCAACTTTTGAGTCAACCCAAGCGGGTGGCTCTGAAAGTGCAATATGTATTTGAATAGCGGCACGACCAAACCTGAACTGCTGAGCGGATTTTATTCTGGACTCACTCACCGATGTAGCAGGCAAGAGTTTTTCAAAAAGTGCATCCGGGGTGACCGAGGCGAGTACTGCTTTTTTGGCGGTCAAGGTTTCACCCTTACTCGTTGTTACCCCGGTGGCTTTGCCACCCACCACGGAAATCTGCGTCACCGTCGTGTTGGTTCGAACTTCACCACCAGAGTCGGTGATCATGGCGACCATTGCGTCAACCACGGTTTTTCCACCACCGACGGGTACCGGCATTCCGCCCATCGCGATTGCCGCCCCAATAACTTTGGTGATGAAGGCACTTGATGCATCATCGGGTCCTAGCCCGTTGTGCAAAGCCCAAGGGGCTAGAAGTGACCTGGTAATGGGTGAGTTGAATGAACGGTCCAACCACGGCGCAGCCGGCTCAAGGAGTTCCGCGCCGCTTGCAACAAGGCCACGGCGACCGAGTTGTTTAAAAGCTTTCCAGGCAAGCTTGAGTGAGCGTTTGCGCCACAGGTCGGTGCCGAGCAACCCGAATGCTAAGTCTGCCTTTGAACCAAAATCATTCATGACAGCATTCCAAGCATCGAGATCGCCGCGGGCGGCAAAGTCAGCAGCATTAAGGTCGGGGTCGGTTGAAATAATCCCGGATCCCTCGGCACAGATCACACCGGTGGGAATCGGGGTATTGACGTATTCCACGCCGCGGGCCGCGAGATCGGCGGCGAGTTCGCCGTACGCCGGGCCGCCAATAAAAAGTGGATGCCAACTGGAAAGAAGCTCGACGGTAAATCCGTCAAAGGTATCCGAGCTGGTGTAGATCGCCCCACCAATGTGATGTGCCCGCTCGCAGATAAGAACCGACCAGTTCTTTTTCGCGAGCATGGCGCCGGCCACTAGAGCATTAATGCCACTGCCAATGATGATTGCGTTATACTCTTTGGACATATGTCCGCTCCTAGAAGTGTCGGGTAAATCGAAGAATGTGCCTTGCCCGGGTGGTTAGCATTGCACATCGGATCGTATAGCGGGATGATGGCGGTCGTCACGTAAACGAAAGATAGAGATGTGAGGAACTATGAGCGAAAACTCCCAGAATTTCGATGTCATTGTGGTGGGAGCGGGGATCAATGGACTCAGTGCTGCGGCATTGCTGGCAACTAACGGCAAGAAGGTGTTGGTTCTGGAAGCCCAACCCCACCCAGGTGGTGCCGTTCGAACCGAGGAAATAACTCTGCCAGGGTTTAAACACGATTTATTCGCGATGAACCTCGGGCTTTTTGCTGGCGGACCGGTAATGGCCGCGATTGGCCCGGAGCTGACAAAGCACGGATTCGCCCTGGTGCCCTCGACCAAACCATTCTGCTCGGTTTTCCCGGACGGAACCATGATCGGGGTTGAGTCCGACGCAGAAGCAACAAAGGCAAATCTGGCTCTGGTTGCGCCATTGGACGTCCCCGCTTGGGAGCGACTCAGTGCCCAACTCAATGACTGGGCACCATTTATGTTTGGAATCCTTGGCTCGGATATGCCTAGTGTTTCCGCGGCAAAGACAATGTGGAAAGCGCGCAAGGCGCTGGGAATTGACGGCGTGTACCAAATGGCTAAATTGGCTTTGGCATCAACACGAGTATTCACCGACGAAAACTTTCAATCACCGAAAACAAAGGCACTCATGGCAACGTGGGGCATGCATCTGGATTTCGCTCCCGATATTTCCGGTGGCGCACTTTTTTCCTACCTGGAAACTATCGGCGGGCAGCTATTCGGGATGGTGATCGGTGAAGGTGGCGCCATCACCTTGATTAACGCGTTAGTCGGTGTCATTGAAGAAAATGGTGGAGTGGTCCAGTGTGGTTCGGCGGTCACCCAAATAACGACACAAGGAAATCGGGCGAGTGGTGTCATCACTGCAGACGGGCGAACTTATCGAGCAAAGTCGTCGGTGATCAGTAACGTGAATCCACGGTTAATGCCACAACTTTTACCCGAACATATCGCCCAAAAAGAGGTGATACAACGGGTTGAAAAATTCCGCCCAGGACTTGCAACCATGATGATTCACTTAGCAATGAGTGATTTACCTAATTGGACGGCAGAGCAAGCCCGCACATTTAACTACGTGCACATCGGCCCGTACGTTGATGACATGGCACGCACGTACACGAGTGCTGCAGCCGGTGAGTTACCAGAGCACCCAACACTCATTGTTGGTCAACCAACCGTGACCGATCCGAGCCGGGCACCCGAGGGACAACACACACTGTGGGTGCAGGTTCGCATGTTGCCACTTGAACTTGCAAGTGGGAAAACGTGGGATGAAGCCGCAGCCGATTACGCCGAACACGTAATCGACCTATTGGATAGGTACGCACCCGGTATCCGGGAAAAAATTATTGGGCAAGCGGTGTTAAGTCCAACGGATCTAGAGCGACATAACGCCAATCTGATTCAGGGCGATTCACTCGGAGGGAGTCACCACCCAGCGCAGTTCTTCTTCCTTCGGCCGGTGCCGGGTTGGGGCCGTCACCGGACCCCCGTTAAAAACCTTTACATCTGCGGGGCTAGCACCTGGCCGGGTGGGGGTGTCGGTGGAGCAAGCGGCGCGATGGTCGCAAAGATCGCCGGGTAGCCTCAAATGGAAATTTTTTTGCTCGACTGATCGGAGTCGGCACTTGCCCCAACGTATGTTTGAGCCGGCGCTGCCATCAGGTCGTGGAAATAAAAGAACAAGCGAGTCGCGGTTGTTCCATTCCACGTTCCCGGCAGGAGGGAACTCGGCAACCCCGGGTCCAAGTACGGCAAGGGTCGCCACGCCGTGAGAATTTGAGTGTAATTTCTAAATGAATTCGAAGGGGTTGCAGCTTCTTTACCCGAATCAAAAGTTAATCGAAGGTCAGAAAAAGCGTGGATGAATTGCTCGTACTTTTCTCCGATTGCGGGTAAATCCCACCATTGATCTACCGAACCTGATTCAGGGGAGTCGGTATTGAGGTGGTCGGCTTCAAACAGATGAACGTATTGACCTATCCCCAATGAATCAATTGCGAGTTCGGCATCTGCTCGAAGCGAGGCTGGCGCAATCCACAGGCCGCCCGTTACCTGACCAAAACCGACTCCGGTGAGACGTGAGCGAAGTCGATAACGCAGGTCGCGGGATTTCTCCGGGATCGAAAACGCAACCAGAATCCAGCGGGTTTGTTCGTCGGGGTGTCTTCGCTCCAGAACTCGCGCATCGCCGGTGTCAAAAGCTTTGCGTGCACTTTCACTCAGTGCGTACCCGGCCGAACCATCACGTGATTCGGAGATTAAGACGCCGCGGCGCTTGAGTCGGGAAAGGGCGCTGCGGACCGCGTTGTCTTCAATGTCCATTTCTCGCAGTAACTTAAGTAGGGTTGCGACCGAAATCCAACCACCCAAGGATCTGCTGTAAGCACCGTAAATAGTGAAGATCAGCGATTGTGGCCGCGAAGTACGAAGGGCAATCGCATCTTGATTTACACCGATAGCCGAAGGCATTCGGGCAGCCTACCGGAACACCTACCGGTGCTTTTGCGCAAACTCCACAACCTGCTGACCAATCATTTCCAGTGTTGTCGTTGCTGAATCGTCGGAGCAACCACCATCATTATCGAACTTTGAGACGAGTGAATTGATGGCGCCGCCCAAGGGAGTTGGCCAACCCCGGAGAGCGTGGGTGATCTGACGTAATTGCTGCAAAGTGGCCACGGCGGCTTGTGATCCGTACGCGGTGGCGATACAACCGACACCGCGTCCCTGCAGATAGGGGCGTTCATCTTCCCGCAAATCTTCAAGGTAGTCGATGGCGTTTTTGAATAAGCCGCTCATGCCACCGTGGTAACCGGGGCTAGCCAGGATCAATCCGTCAGCCTTACGGACACTTTCAACATATTTGCTTGCCATCGGGTTGCGCGTCGGTTCGTACAGGTCGTACATGGGCAGGATCAGATCCGTTCCGGTCACGTAGGTCACCGTCGCGCCCATCCGCTCCGCGGCTCGGCCGGCAACGCGCAATGCCAACTCAGTCGAGGATTCTGGTCGTGTACTTCCGCCAATTGCAACAATGTGGATTTGTGTCATTCCCTCACCTATTAGTAGTTCAACGATTGCTAATGGTCTTCATCGCTCGAGTAGTGACCGCGAGGCGTTCACCCTGTAGTCGAGCTGCTTGTAAGTGCGTATCCACAGAGGTGTTCTCCCGCGACGCATACAGCGAAGCACCATAGGGGTTACCACTTTCCTTTTGCACAAAATTGTTGACGTAACCGAGTGGCATGATCACAGATCCCCAATGGTAAAAAATGTTATTCATTGAAAGAATCGTGGACTCCAGCCCACCGTGTTGGGTTGATGCGCTGGTGAATGAAGTGCCGACAAGTCGAGCGAGGCTTCCTTGTGCCCAAAGTCCACCGGTCGTGTCAAGAAATGCCCGCAATTGACTCGCAGAATTACCAAATCGAGTGGGCGACCCAAGGGCAATGCCATCGCACCACTGGATGTCGGCGAGTTCGGCAGGTTCATCTGAGCAGTTATCGATAAAACCCTGCCATTTTGGATTACTCGCGATGGCAGCTGCCGGGGCAGTCTCGGCGACGCGGCGAACCCGGGTCGAGCCGCCAGCAGATTCCGCGCCTTGCGCCAATGAATGCGCCATCTGCGCGACGTTTCCCGTTGCGGAGTAATACACGACCAGAATGTTTGGGGATTCAGTCATGGTGTTTCATCCGGAATGTTTCCGAGGGCTTCTCACCGAAGGCAATGTAGTAGTGGTGCGAAAAACGCCCTAGGTGATTAAAACCGAGTGAATATGCGATTGACGAAACAGTAGAGGCGTCCGGGTCTGCGGCGATAAGTTCCGCACGAACCATGCGCAATCTTGTTTCTCGTAACAGTTCTAACGGGGTGATTCCAAAGTGGTGCGCAACACTTGCTTGAAGTTGGCGCACACTTAAACCAATTTCAGCGGCCAAGTCCGCAACCGTGATGCAATCACCCGCATGCTGCTGGATCCAGGAAATTAGGCGAGACATCCGTGAGTTTTCCGTACTCACGGAAATTGTCGTGTGATCACAGGCAAGAATCAGCGAATTAATAATGTTTAACTGCATCGAGTTCATGAGTCGACTCACAACAAACTCCGGCGTATCCGCGGGCAGACACATAGCCATCTCCCACGCCCCGGTACACATTTGGGTGAGCGATTGTTCAACCAGGGCCTGCCGGCGAAGCCATTGAAACTGACCAAACCGTTGATCGTGGCCGAGAACTTTTTCAGCTTGATGGGCTATCTCAGCGGAATCAACGGCGAAAACTAGTGCCCCCTCGCCCGGGTCAGGACGCATGATGGTGTCTTGGGTCGAGGAAAGAAGAAAACCATGGGCGCGATAATCCGGGGTGCTCGCGGTTTTGTGACTGACCCCCATGGGTCCCAGCGGGACGGTTGCCACTAATTTGTCGCCGGTCGGAGGGGCTGAGACGACAACGTCGGCACCGTATTTCACATAGACCAACTTTGTGGTCGGCAATGCCACACTCGCGACTACACCGTCGAGGGTTTTGGTCGCGCAATACACCTCATGCGGTGTTGTTTGCCGGGCAACGGTGTCCCGCAGTACATCAACTTTCTTACTAGACAGAGTAGTCAAAGGCGGAGCGGGTACCGGATCAGCAAAAGTAGTCATGTAACCGCAACCTCCTATCGCCCCAGTCTTGTATTTTTGATCAACGGGTATCTGAATCTAAGCGTACCCCGGGTCCTTTCGTCGGATAACAGTGAAGAAGCCGGGTAAAAATATGCCCTGAATCCTATTTTCCGACACGAAAATTGTGACGGGATTGATCGGCTTCGCGCCATTAGCGGGCTGCTATGGTGCTTTTGTCGCATATTTCATCGTTTAATCAACCTCAATGAAGAAAACCCAAGGGGAGCCATGTCCGGATTTGATATTGCTGCGGTACTTGATGAGGCCTGGAGTCTGACCAAGCGTCAGTACTGGCATTGGTTGCTCGTGATTGTGGTCGCGGTTGCGATCCCGTTAGCGATTATCGCGGTCGGTGTGGCTGCCGCAATCGCGGTCCCGGCCCTTGGCGCGATCGTAATCTTTATCGGTGTCCTCGTGTTTTTCTACACTTTCTTGGGCATTTTGCGAAATGCATATAACGCTTCAGAGGGTGCGAAACCCTCGGTTGGCGTCTTGCTGCGATCAGATCGGTTCTGGTGGTTCCTAGTTGCCGGTGTCGTTTATATCGGCATCGTCACTGTCGGATTGTTTGCCTTCATCATTCCTGGATTGATTTTCGCATTCATGTTTGCACTGTTTCCCTATGCACTCATTGGGAAACCAGAAATGACGGGTTTCGGCGCCCTCGCAATGAGCTGGGAGCTAATCACCACTTCGTTCTGGCGCTTCATAGGTTTTCGAATCGTACTTCTCGGCGCAACCGTTGCCATCACCTTGGTTGCCGTTACGGCCCAAGGAATTTTGACGGGTGTGCTCGACTCAGATTCAAACATCTTGACCTCGATACTGCTGGTAGCCGTGTCAGTCGCGGCGTTGTTTGTCAACGTTTTCGTTGCCGCATTTAGCTACCTCGCGGACGCGCTCGCCTACCGCCGCCTCTCCGGTGACGGCGAGGTTGTTCGCCCTGCATAGTACCTATTGATTCAAACGAGCGGGTAGTCCGGTCACAAATGCGTCGGCTGCCCGTTCGATCATGTCGAGAACCTGTGCGAAACCGTCTTCCTTGTCGAAGTAAGGGTCCGGGACGTTCAGGTCGGGGTGCAGGTTGCCAAGGTGTGAAAACTCCGGATCGAAACTGCGCATCATGTGCAGCTCGGGTTCGTACCCGCTTTCACCGATCATGGCTTCGACGTTGGTGTAGTTGCTTTCGTCCATAACCAAAATAATGTCGAGTTCTGCCATCCAACTCGGAGTGATCTGTCGCGCCTTGTGGGTGAGTTCGTAACCATTTTGGGCGAGAATCGCCTGTGACCTGGGATCGGCGTCGTGGCCAATGTGCCAATCACCGGTACCCGCTGAATCAACGGTAACCCGATCGCCGAGGCCGGCTCGCTCGATCCGGTCCCGCAGAACGGCTTCGGCGATCGGTGAGCGGCAGATATTGCCCAGGCAGACGGCGGTCACCCGTAATGGTTGTTCCCGGGATTGACTTTCCATTTGATGGGTCACTGACGCAGCCTAGTAATAAAGTTTTTGTCCACAGGGTGTGGATCCCGTTTCGTGAGGGAAAATTCGGAAATCATCGAAAATAATTGGCTTTTCCACAGGTTATCCTGCACCAGTCCACGAGATAACAGGATCAGTCCACAAGGGACCCACAGTTGGGCGCACAGGGGAAATAGACACGGCGGCCCGTGGACTCTAACGTCAGGCTCTGATGTCAGAGCAGCAGTGTTTACTGGGAGCAATCAAGATATTGAAAGGGCAAAGTTGAGCGTTTCTGAGCTTCATATCCCCGAGGAACCCCGGGACTCCGCCTACTCTGCTGCACCCGATCGCACCCCGCCCAATGACGAAGCCGCCGAGCAGTCCGTATTGGGTGCAATGCTATTGAGCAAGGACGCGATCGCTGACGTTGTTGAGTCAATTCGCTCCGACGATTTTTACCGTCCGTCGCATTCAACAATCTACGACACCATCTTGGACCTTTATGGTCGGGGCGAACCAGCCGACGCGGTGACGGTTGCCTCGGAATTGTCCAAGTTGGGCGAACTTACCCGCATTGGCGGACCGTCATATTTACACACATTGGTCTCCATGGTTCCCACGGCAGCCAATGCAAACTATTACGGGCGCATCGTTCGTGAACAAGCAATTTTGCGCAGACTTGTCACCGCGGGAACACGCATCGTGCAGTTGGGTTACAGCGGTCAAGGTGAAGTCGACGACGCTGTTGACCGAGCACAGGCTGAGGTCTACGAAGTTACCGAACGCCGAACCAGTGAGGACTACGCACCACTGAGTGACATTATGCAAGGAACACTCAGTGAAATCGAAGCGATCTCTAACCGTGATGGACAAATGGTTGGTGTACCAACGGGTTTTGCTGAATTGGACTCGCTCACAAACGGACTTCATGCCGGTCAGTTAATTATTGTTGCCGCGCGTCCGGCGCTCGGTAAGTCAACACTGGGACTTGATATTTGTCGCAGTGCCTCCATCAAACACGGCTTGACCAGTGTGATTTTCTCACTCGAAATGAGTCGCAACGAAATCGTCATGCGACTACTTTCAGCCGAAGCGCAAGTCGCCCTGCACCACATGCGCTCAGGACAAATGAGTGAGGGTGACTGGGCAAAGCTTGCGAACAAGATGGGAGCCGTCAGCGAGGCACCGTTCTTCATTGACGACTCACCCAACATGACCCTGATGGAAATTCGTGCGAAGTGTCGTCGCTTGAAGCAGCGTCACAATCTGCAACTCGTCGTCATTGACTACCTGCAACTCATGACCAGCGGGAAGCGCGTCGAAAACCGCCAGCAGGAAGTCTCCGAGTTCTCACGTTCTTTGAAGCTACTCGCCAAGGAACTTGAGGTACCCGTCGTTGCAATCAGCCAGCTCAACCGTGGACCCGAACAACGCCAGGACAAGCGACCAATGCTTTCTGACCTTCGTGAGTCGGGTTGCCTGCCGGCAACAACGCGAATCATTCGCGCCGACACTGGCGCTGAGGTCACCATGGGTGAACTCTTTGAATCTGGTGAACGCAATGTTCCCGTGTGGACCCTCGACGATTCACTGCGTTATGTCACCGGTTCGCTGAGCCACGTCTTTTCCACGGGCATCAAAGATGTGTACCGGGTTCGCACGGCCAGTGGCCGCGTCATTGCGGCAACCGCCAACCACCCGATGCTGACCTACTCCGGCTGGCAGCCATTGGGTGATCTGGGGCCCGGCTCTCGCATCGGCATCACTCGTCACGTGCCTGCACCCGAAATAGAAACACAATGGTCAGATCACCACGTAATTGTTCTGGCCCACATGTTGGGGGATGGATCAGTACTGCCGCGTCAACCCATCCGATACGCGACGACTGACCCAGCAAATATCGCGGCTATGAGTGAATCCGGTCCGGCTGCCTTCGCAGTGAAGCTCCGCGTTGACAACTACGCGGCAGCGCGATGCACAACGTTGCGGTTCGCCAGCCTCCGAGCGGTGACTCACGGCGTTCGCAATCCCATGGCGCAATGGTTTGATGAATTGGGCCTTTTTGGTAAGCGTAGTCACGAGAAGTTCATCCCCGTTGAAGTATTTTCCCTTCCGAAAGAACAAATTGCGCTGTTTATTCGCCACCTGTGGGCGACCGATGGTTCCATCACCATCAGAAAGAGCGGCCGGGATGGCAGCGTTTACTACTCGTCAACGAGTCGTCGTCTCGCCGACGACGTTTCTCGGCTACTCCTTCGGTTTGGAATCCATACCCGCATCTCGGTCACGCGGAAATCTGGTTACCGGGACGGTTATCACGTGACGGTCTCCGGCGCCGCTGACCAGAAAGTATTTCTTCGACGAATCAACGCCCATGGTGCTCGCGGCGTTATCGGCACGCGGTTACTTGAGATATTGGAATCAATTCAACCGAATACAAACCGGGACACAATCCCGCACGACGTATGGAATCGTGTCCGTGAAGTCATTGGAGAACGCGGCATGACCCACCGAGAATTTCAAAGTGAACTAGGAAGCCAATATTGTGGCAGTTCGTTCATGAAGTCTGCACCGAGTCGCGAGCGCCTCGGCCGGATCGCCCAACTGCTTGAGTCGGACGACCTGGAAATGCTCGCCACAAACGACGTCTACTGGGATGAAATCGTTAGTGTTGAACACCAAGGACCCATGCCTGTCTTTGATGCCGAAGTTTTTGGTACACATAACTTCATTGCTGACGGTGTTGTCGTTCACAACTCACTTGAGCAGGACGCTGACATGGTCGTCCTTCTGCACCGTGAGGACGCTTACGATCGTGAGTCCCCGCGTGCGGGTGAAGCGGACTTCATTGTGGCCAAGCACCGTAACGGCCCAACCGCAACCATCAACGTTGCCTTCCAAGGTCACTATTCGCGCTTTGTCGACATGGCGCGCGACACTATTTAGTCGTTTTTTGTTCTGGGGGTCCCGTGAAAATTCTGCATACTTCTGACTGGCACCTGGGCCGTACCTTCCTGTCCGAGAGCATGCACGTTCACCAGGAAGTATTCGTTGATTGGCTCATTGAACTTGTGGCTGCAGAGCAAGTTGAGCTTGTTGTCATTGCTGGAGATGTTTATGACCGGGCGGTACCGCCAGCAGAATCTGTCCGGCTCTTTGATCGGGCACTCGTTGGTTTAAGTGCTCTGTGCCCGGTGTTCATCACTCCCGGCAATCACGATTCCGCGGTTCGTCTTGGGTTCGGTAGTGGACTCATGGGTGCAAACGGTGTTCACATTCGTCCGGAGATCAAAGACATTGGCGTCCCACTTGAGATTACGGGGCGGGATGGGGCCCGGGTGGCTGTCTACGGAATCCCCTACCTACAACCCGAGGTCGTGTTTACCGAGTTGGAGTCTGAACGCACACATGCCGGAGTCTTGACGGCCGCAATGTCTCGGATTAAAGCGGACCTAGTAAACCGCGGTGAGGTACGCAGTTTGGTTGTTTCCCACGCATTCATTACAGGTGGAAGTGCTAGCGAGTCGGAGCGTTCACTTGAAATCGGCGGAATAGGGGATGCACCATCGAGTATTTTTGCAGGCGTTGACTACCTAGCTATGGGACACCTACATGGATCACAAGTGATCTCAACACCGGCAGATTCACCCACTGTTGTTAAATACTCGGGTTCACCGCTGCCGTATTCATTCTCGGAAGAAAAACACAATAAGAGCGTCACCTTGATTAACATGCCGGAATCCGGTCCAGTGATGTTTGAAAACATTTCGACGCCAGTTCCGGGCCCGCTGGTAACTCTTACCGGTGAGCTAGAAGATTTGCTGGGCAACGTGAAGTTCAACGAAGTTGAAACTTATTGGGTTCGAGCAATCGTGACTGATCCAACCCGGCAGGAGCGCACACGCGAACGTTTAGTTCAAAGGTTTGACAACCTCAAGCACATTGAATTCAGTCCCCGCGGTGGGCCAGGGAATGTGTTAATCAGTGACCGCCTTGATCCGCAGACCACCCCACCCATCGAGATTGGTGCTGGCTTCGTCAGCCATGTGACTGGAGCAGCGATAACAGATTCCCAAAAGATTCTCATCCAAAGCGCCATTGAATCGGTCAACGCGGCTGGCGAGCGCTCATGAGGATTCATCGGCTTGAAATCTTTGGGATCGGTCCATTTCGTGACCGGCAAGTAATTGACTTTGATGAACTCAGCGCTTCGGGCTTGTTTCTGATTGATGGACCAACCGCTACCGGGAAAACAACAATCATTGACTCAATCACCTACGCACTTTTCAGCACTCTTAGCGGAGAAGAGTCGGCCAAAGACCGGATGCGCAGCGATTACAGCGCTGGCTCCGACCGCTCAGAAATCATCCTCGACTTCTCAGTCAACGGAGTCAAGCACAAGGTCACCCGCGGCATCCCGTATTCATTTGCCAAGGTAAACGGTGGAGGTGAAACCAAGCGCGCCGCAACTCAATCATTGATCAGGTTCGGCGCCTTGGGTGATCAGGATTTCGCATTAACCCACGCAACTGAAATTGGTAGCTATCTCACTGATTTATTGCACCTGAACTCACATCAATTTCGTCAACTTGTTGTCCTAGCCCAAGGTGAGTTTGCGGCGCTGCTTCGAATGAACCCCAGCGAACGACTAAAAGCGCTGCGCGATCTACTCGGTGACAGTTACTACCAGAGACTACAAACCGAACTTGATGAGCGCGGCAAAGCAGCCTCACTGAAGGTGAGTCGGGCACTTGCAGAAACGAGGGACACCGCGGTCCAAATTCGAGGGATGCTCAGCGAGTCTGAAGTCTCTTATTTACAGGACCGTGTCAGTGAACTTGTTGATTCAACGGCTACCGATCCACTGGCAGTAACCCGAGAAGTGATTGAAAACTTTGAGGAAGCTGCCCGGTCAGCGGAGGTGGCCCTGACGGATGCACGTCAAGTCATGCAGCCATTGGAAACGGAGTTCAATGTTCTTCTACAAACGAAGGAAAAGCTGAACGAGTTCGTCCGCCTCACTGACTTAGTCGCACAAGCAAACACGGCCTTGACGCCGGCCGAACTCGAGTTACCGGCAGATCAGATTCCAGAATTAATTGCCCGAACACGCGAGCAAATTGGACAGCTTAAGCCATTGGTGGATTGGGAATCAGGGGAGACTGAGCGAGAGCTTAATCGCGAGCAACTTGAGATCCAAGTGAGTAATTGTGGGAAAGAGTTACAGGAAATCACTGACGCAATCGAAACCTACCCGCAGATTTCCTCCCAATTAAAAGCCGAGATCGCGGATTCAGTGCAGGCTGCAACAAGAGTTCAAGACTTGGAAAAGCAGATTGAGATTCAGGAAGAAATTTTGACTGCACTCGCCGAACTCTCACTATTAGAGGTGATGAAGACCGATCAAAGTCATGATCTCGAACAGTACAAAGTAGAACTTGTTGCAGGTGAACATGGCGTAACTAAGGCAGAACTCGCACTGTCGGAATCACTACGTGAGCAACTAGTACAACGCGTTGCTGTGTTGGCAAGTGAATTACGAGTGGGTGAGGCATGTGCTGTCTGTGGATCGATCGACCATCCGGAACCGGCGAGGATGGAGCCTGACATCGAACTGGTGACAGAGTCCTACATTGAAAGCCTTAAACGCGAATTGTTGAGCGCTCGGTCAGGTCACAAAACACAACTGGACCACCTAGGTGAGTTGCAGGCCGAAATCGAGAAAACAAAACTGGCCCTCTCAGCTCTGTACGCAACGACAACCGGGAACTCCCCGACAGCGGTTACTGCCCACATCGAGACCGTAAAACTCGAACTAGCTGATCAGCGGGAGTCGCGTGATCGACTTGAATTATGTGAGTCGGAGTCGAAACAATTAGATGTCGAATTCGCTCAGAATAAAAAATCTGTTGCCATTACTCAGAAGAAACTGGAAAGTGCCCGCAGGGAACTTACCTCTTTTGACACCGGGGTGAACCTCAAGACCATTGAAATCTCACGGTTACTTGGACCAGGAGGAAATGTGAGTCAAGAGGTCGCTGACCTTGAAGCTAAAACCACCCGATTGGTTTTGCGCATTGATGCTGCTCGGGATTTAGCGAATTTGTCGAAATCAGTCGCCCCGCACATTCGGGAACTCAACGCCAGTGATTTTGACGAATCATTTATTGAAAGCCAAGAAGCGCTAACTGCCGCCCAAATAGCGGTCGAGAATGCAGAGCAGTCCCGCACACTTGCCGTTAACTCGTTGAAATCTGCGACAACTTTGGTCGCCAAGTTTGTTAAAGAGTCCCAAGGAGTAGAGAAACTTGCAGTCGAAGTTAATGATTCAGTTACACTTGGTTCACTTGTAACAGCCACCACTTCGGGAAATACGAAGAAATTAACTTTGGAAAGTTACGCCCTGCAACTCAGGTTCGCCCACGTGTTGGAGTCTGCGTCAATTCACTTGCGGAAAATGAGTAGCGGTCGTTTATCCTTTGTACTCGACGAAAGTACCCAGGGTCGAGGTAACACTGGACTGGGAATCAACGTCATGGATGAATCAACGGGTGATCCACGACCGACCACTTCACTCTCCGGTGGTGAAACCTTTTACGCATCTCTGTCGCTGGCACTTGGCCTGGCTGACGTCGTTCAAAGTGAAACCGGTGGGGTTTCACTCGAGACACTTTTTGTTGACGAAGGGTTTGGTTCCCTTGACACAGAAACTTTAGAGCGAGTTCTTGACCAACTCGATCAACTCAAATCAGGCGGGCGCACAATCGGTGTGATCAGCCACGTAAGTGAAATGAAGGATCGATTCCCAGATCGCATTGTGGTTTCGCGTGAACCCGACGGGCCCAGCAAAATACTGCAAGGGTGAAAGTTACGTTATTCCTTGATCGGTGCGTCGCCATGCACGTCAGCAATGGTGAACCGTAATTCATTAGCGGCAAGTTTGTTTTGAACGGCTTGTCCGAGATCCACTTCGCAGACATCTGCTAACCGGATCAAATACAGCAGGACATCGGAAAGTTCCTCACCCAGGCGAGTATTAAGTGGTGCTGATTTCGCCAGATCGGCGGCCTCGGCGGCTGGGAGCCATTGCAGTAACTCAGAGAGCTCGCCCACTTCCCCCACCAAAGCCAATAGAAGGGATTTGGGGTCATGAAACTGCTCCCAATCCCGTGCTTGAGAAAAGTTGCGCATTTGCTCCCGCAGCCGAGCTAAAGAGTCGACATCTTTCACGAGACAAGTCTGCCCGTTTAGTGACCAGCCGCAGTGTTTCGCCATGCATGAGGGCGACATTTCGTAAATCAAAATCCGGATCGAGTCCAAAATAAGAAATCGGTTAACTTCACGGTTCCTCTTGTTCTCCCGCGACCGATAGTGCGGTCTTATACGATGGGAATTCAAGGCCGATGCAAGCAGTTTCCCTCAATACCCGAATTCAGAGGATGACATGGAGACAACCCAAATGAGTGAATACGGCAATCAGTTGCGCGAGGCCGACCAGTCCCCCGATGGCCAAGTAAATGTGTCGGTTGTGTCAAGTGATTTTCGAGCAGGCCTTACAGCCAAGTTAAACCAGTCCTTGGCTCAACCCGATTCTCCAAGTTCATAAGGGCAGTCGTGAAGATCGCCCTGTTTTACTTCGAGGGGTGTCCGAACTGGCAAACCGCCCGCGAGCGACTCGGTCAGGCACTCGCTACCACGGGTCATGAAGACCTTGAGATTCAACTTGTTTCCGTGACCAGTGAGGAGGAAGCGGTCAATCTTGGGTTTGTCGGCAGCCCCACCATCCACATCAACGGTGTCGATCCCTTCGCGCAGGAGACTCTCAGACCGGGCCTTTCCTGCCGTCGCTACTGGACGCCCGAAGGTGTGGGCGGAGCGCCCTCGCTGGACCAACTGGTGTCGAGCCTCACTGAGGTGAGTTGACCCTGTCGCGGGTCTTTTCGAGATGCTTGCGCTTGAGATGGGAAATCTGAGATCGTCTTTAGCTCGTTTCCACGGCAGAGCGCACCGCAGCAGGTATCGGTGTGGGCTGGCCGGAATCATCGATGTTGACGTACCGCGCGGTCCCGGTGAAGACCGCTGCGCCTTCTCTGGTGATCGAGTAGGTCAACACGAGACTTGTATTACCCACGTGATCGCACTTTACGTCAAGGTCGAGAACGTCATCGATTGCAGCGGTTGACTGGTATGTCGCATCCATGTGACCCAGTGCGCCATTGAATGGCACCGTATATAGAGCCTCCGGTGGGAAACCCAGTGCCCGGAAGTATTCGGTGAAGGCTTCATCGCAGATGTCGAGGAAGCGGGAGTTGAGCACGACCCCTGCGGAGTAAACATCTCGGTAGCGGACCCGGTAATTGCCAACGTTCATCTCTATCGCGTCATCACGATTTTGCCACGGATCGATCCATCGATCATCGCCGCGAAACCCTCGCGCGCGGAGTCCATCGGCAACGTTCGATCGATGATCGGGCGGACACCGGATTCGGCGAGCAGCGCCAGCAGGCGACTGAACTCCTCGCTGGTTCCCATGGTCGAGCCAACAATCCGTAATTGGAGAAAGAAAACCCGGTTCAATTGAGATGGTGGCATCGCACCCGATGTCGCACCGGAAACCACAATCGTGCCGCCGGGGCGTAGGGACTTCAGCGAGTGGTCCCACGTCGCCTCGCCCACCGTTTCAATCACGGCATCAACTCTGTCAGGAAGGCGTGCGCCCACCTCGAATGCTTCATCGGCACCGATAGTCGTGGCCCACTCGCCTTTGGCCGCATCGCGCGAGGTCACCCACACTCGCAGCCCCATGGCCTTGCCCAGCACGATCGCGGCGGTGGAGACCCCACCCCCGGCGCCTTGAATCAGCACGGTGTCCCCAGGCTGCATGCCCGACTTGGTGGCCAGCATTCGGTAGGCGGTCAAGTAGGCGGTCGGCAGACAGGACGCCTCCGCAAAGTTCATACCTTCAGGTAGTGGGATCAGGTTGCTGGCCGGAACGCGAACCCGCTCGGCGAAGGTGCCGGGGTAGACCTCGCTGAGAAGTGAACGCTTTGGATCCAGCGTCTCATCACCGCGTACCGGGGTCCCGATCACCGCATGGACAACCACACGCGTTCCATCGGGAGCGATGCCGGCGGCATCGGTTCCCAAGATCATCGGGACTTGTTCTGCACGCAGGGCCTGTCCGCGAAGAGCCCAGACGTCGTGATGGTTCAGGCTCATCGCCTTGACCTCAACGTCGACCCACTCTTCCGGTGTTGGTTTCGGTTCGACTTCTCCGATCTCGAGGACAGAAAGCGGATCGTCTGGGTTTATGCCGGTGGCGTAGATGGAGTACATCGACCACACGCTATCGGAGGCCGGGCTTGTGCACCCTGCGAATGGGGATTAGCCTTTCACGGCGGGTGCTTTTTACAGTTCGAGCGCTAGCGTCGGTGGTATTTGGTTGCCCGTAGTTGTTGGCACTTAAGGAGGCACGTGAGCGAAATTGAGTCCTTGTTGCCGGCACCCGAGCGCATCGCGCATCGCAACGTTAAGGGATTGATTGATCCAGATTCGGTAGTTGTCGTTGGCGCCAATGCACGGCGATCCACCGTGGTTGCTGAGGCAATCGCGGGTCGAAACAAGGCGTACCTGGTTCATCCATCCGGGGATTCGATTCTTGGTGAGGACGTTTACACCTGCGTGGCGGAGCTGCCGGTGATACCCGAATGCGCGTTCATGCTCGTTGGGCACGAGGTTGTCCTGGATTTGGTGCGTGAAGCACTCGAGTTCGGCATCCGAGCTTTCGTTATTCCTGGACTCGGCACGGAAGCCGGCGCTCGAGCTGGGGAGGTTGTAGCCCAAGTTATCGAACTTGCCGACTCCTACGACGCCGCCATCTTGGGACCCAATTGCATGGGCATGGCAGTGCCGAATGGCGGTTCACTGTATGTGTCGAGTGTTCCGAAATCTTTTCGTCGCGGTCACGTCTCGGTGATTGCCCAGTCCGGTTCCATTGCTGACGCGATGTTGAATTGTGGACCACGAATTGGATTCCGGGCTGTGTTTTCAACCGGATCTGAGGGAAACCGCGATGCTGCTGACCTGCTCATGGGGCTCGTTGACGACGAGGAAACTAAGGCGATCGGTTTGTTTGTCGAAACTGTCCGGCGACCAGAGGCTTTCGCCGATGCCCTTCGCGCTTGTGCGGAAGCAGGAAAGCCGGTCGTGTGCCTAAAAGTAGGACGTTCGCGAATTGCTGCACAAACCGCTCTGGCGCATACCGGCGCAATGGTGGGGTCAAGTGTTGCTTTCACCAACTTCGTCCACCACCACGGCGGGATCGAAGTGACGGACACCTCAACATTTATGGAAGCGTTAGAGATTCTCGGCCAACCTAGGTGGCCGTCGGGTATTCGCTTGGGTGCAATCTCCGAGTCCGGCGGTGAATGTGGAATGTTGGCTGACGCCGCGGAGCCAACCGGGTTGGAATTTCCACCAATGCCGTATGAACTCGTGGCGTCATTGCAACAGCGGTTTCCAAATTTCGTGAACCCTCAAAATCCACTGGATGCCTGGATGGTCGATAACACAGAGGTGGTTTTCCCTGAATCGCTGGAATTAATGGCCCACTCGAGCGAGTTTGACATTTTGCTCGCACAGGTAGACATCACTCAGTACCGAGGAGACGCGGACAACGAGTGGTGTCTGGCCATCGTCCGTGGGTTAGCGCAGGCCACGAAGGACCGCCGGATTTTCCCGGCGGTGGCCACGGTGCACGTCACTGACCCGCCCCGGCGAATTGCGAACTTCGCTGCTTCCAATGGTGTTGCGTTGCTGCGCGGTACCCGGGCCTCCGTCGAAGCCCTGGCGGCTGTCGCGATGTGGCATCCGTTTACAAATAAAGATCTTGATCCGCACGAGGCAGTGGACCTATCTGATCTCTTGAGCCCAGGCGCGCTCAGCGAGCATGTTTCCGCCGAGATCATGGAACGCTATGGAATTCCAATGGCCGACCGTCGAATCGCAGAAGGGCCCGAAGCCGCGGTCAAAGCCGCCCAGGAACTGGGCTTCCCTGTCGTGGTGAAGATGCATGGCCCGGCCCACAAGGCAAGTTTGGGTGGGGTGGCGCTGGGGCTGAATTCAGCCGAGGAAGTGGCCGTCGCCACGCAAGCCTTCGGGGGCTCGGTGTTGGTGGCGCAGGAGATCGCCGCGGGCCCAGAAGTCATTTGTGGTATGACTCGCGATCCACAATATGGGGCGGTTGTCGCCGTTGGTATTGGTGGACGTTACGCCGAGGCGCTGTCGCTGACGGCATCCTCGCTGGCTCCGGTCACCCACGATCAAGCGGTGCGATTAGTTCGCAAAGCACCGGGAATCGCCAAACTCACCACCGAGGAGACATTCGACGCCATCGTCTACACGGTTTTGGTGCTTTCGCGACTCGCGATCGACCATCCAAGTATTGTCGAGGCGGATATTAACCCGCTGATTCTCGGACGTAATGGAGCGGTCGCGGTAGATGCGCTGGTGGTGTGCGAGCAACCACCCGAAGAGTGATCACGGGGTCGGGGCGAACGACGCCGGGCCGCGTATCAACCGAGACTTAATGGCGACCAAGACCCGGTCTCGTTGAGGACTGTTGGCACTGAGAACCCAGTAGCGCCACAGGAGGTTGACCGCGCGGCAGTGTTCGACACCCTTATCGGAAGACCAGGCCCTTGAGGCCGAGGGCAGCTAGCAAGAGTTGCACGGGAATATCTGCGATCCAACGTCAGCGACGCCGAGCCATCGGACGAAATCTGAACGGCACTGACGTCAACTCGGCGTCGCGCATGTTTATCCACGCTCTTCGATACGACGCTGCAGCCTTCGCCGTGGTCAGCAGTGACTCTGACCAGACCGAGCCAATCCGGATTGTCCGGCACGAGTGAGACAAAGTTGCTGGACGGCTCATTCCCCGGGGCATCACCCGGCGGCGGTGCCGAAGCGTCAGCGTGCTCACGGGCGTCCACCACGTAGCCTCGGTCACGAAGGATGCCGACCGCTGAGGGCACCTCTTCAGCTGTTGCCGTCCCAGCAGCAACCATCCGATCGGTTATCTGAGCGACCGTCAGTGAGCCGTCCAGAAACTCGGCAAGGTCACAAAACAGTTCACCGGACAGTCGAACTTCATCGGCGTCACTGATCAAATAGATTTCTGCCGGAGGCTCGCGAATCACCCGGCAGTGTGGCGATAGGGCAATCAGCGCATCAGTGTCCAAGGGGGTCATCACCGACACAACCTAATGCATAACCCCCGCTCGATTGCCAAATAAATTAATGTGAGGGCCGAAGGCGACTTACCCTTTGTCCGCCCCACTCTCCGATGTGGATCGGTGCCGCTCGCATGCACACCATGCCGAGTGTGAAAAGTGTTCGACACCCTCATCGGAATACCATGCCTTGCATGCACTTCTTTAACAGATCGGTTCATTGATGACTTCCGAACCGGATGTCGTGGACCGGGCCACGGTGCCGCTCAACCGGGCCCTTGAGGTCGAGTGCCGCTAGCGGCGGTCGCACAGAAATATCTGCGGCCGGCAAGTGAGCCTCCCACCTGGAGTGGCGCGATCACCTGGAGGCTCCCATGACATATCTGCGCCGGACTGCGCTCGCCGACGTCGATAGTGACTAAAGCCCCTGATTCTCAGCCCGCTTGGATCCTGGTGCGAGGGGATGGCTCCTTCACCGAAGGGTGGACCGGCGGCCTGCCACAGGAGGGCATCCTCAAAAGCCTCAACACCTGACTTCGCTCCGGACACACATCACCCACTACTTAATCGAGCCCGCAAGTGCTCAACGTTGACCTGATCGGGCAGCAGGAAACACTGCCCTCAGTGAGCACCTTTCTGCTGAGATTATGGAGCGTTATGGGATTCCGATGGCTGACCGGCTGCGCGGAGTGGCCCTTAGTGACGCGGTGCGCTCACACACAGTTAAAGCTCCGAGCAAGGAAACACGGATGTTACGGATCGCGCGTCGGGATAAAGCCAGCCGAGAAGCGTTCGGCGGGACTATGGGAGCGCGATTGGCCGAAGCAGTGAAAATGCCCGCGAAGCAAGCCAGTGTGCAGGTGCGCCTCGCGCTCGCCAAAATGCCGTGGGTGAGCCCGGCAATGTTGGCCTACCTCGCCACCGATACTGACCCAAGCGTTCGCGGCACGGCGCTACGCGAAGTTGGGGAACATGGACTCATCACCAATGTCACCCCGGCGGGCGCGCACGCCGTGGAGGTTGCTCCTGTGGTCGTTGCGCGAGACGTACCCACCATTTAGCGGTTGTATTCGCGAGGTCCGGGAACGACAAGACTTTCACTTCGGTTTGACTATGGTCGACCTAAGAGACCTGCACGCAATACGAAACGATCGCAGTGCCGATGGTCACGATCACGATCGATTTTACGGCAGTAACCCGCGAATCTATGGGTGTGGTCCGATCGTGATGATCGTGAGCGTGTCGGGCTTTGGTCCGTAGATCCACCAGATCCGCCAGGCGCTCGGAGTCTTGTTCTCCACGTAGGACTCCCAGAGAGGTTCCCCGCCGGGGCCTTTGACGGACTGGTACTGGTGCGTGTGCAGACCGGGGTACGCGGGCCCTGGCTGCTCCAGTAGGCGCAGTGCTTTGGCGACCTTCTTCGCTTTGGCGCGGTACTGGGCTTGGGTGGCAAGCTCATCAATGACCGCCAAGCTCGAATGGGTGTAGATCAGTAGGTAAGGCGGTGCACTCACGACGCTTCAAGCCGGTTGATCGCACCGGGGTCCGCCGCGATCAGGCCCGCATCAGCCTGGGCGATACCCAGTTGTAGCGATGCGCGCAGCCCTTCGTTCTCCCACACGATCATTTCACGTTTTGGAATGCTGGCGATCGGCGTCAGCAGGATCTCCCCCGTCGCCTTGGTCGACATGAGGAATCGATCGGTTGCGTGGACCCCGACTTTGGACAAGGTGATGCGGGCGCGGTCATCGGCGGCGACCTCCGTGACAGGCTCGAATCCGGCTAGACCTGGCTCCGTGATAGACATGAACAATCCTCTCTCTCGCTTGTATCGTAGACCCTAATGGGTAGATGGGCATCACCCATGAGGGTCCTCAATTCCGTACAATCGATCCCGTGCGCGTTCCCCATCCAGAACGTTGGCACGTGCACAGATCGCTCCCAGGACGATCTGACGGGCTACCCCGAGTGATTACGGGGTCGGGGCGAACGACGCCGGGCACTGAGCTCATTGGATCTGCCACCGTGACGCGAATGTTTTGATGTATATGTATATACTTATACAGTATTGTCTAGACAGAGACACTTTTATGTGGCGTGTGTGTCTATAGGGACTGGAAGAAGGAGGGGTTCACATGACGAATCCGTTTATACGTAAGGCTCATCGAGGGAGTACTTCCCTTTTGGAGCAATCGGCTCCTAAGGCACACCAGATTGAGACTGACTTTTGTACCGGTAAGTGCCGATTTGTTCTGCAATGTCGCTGTGGTGCTGTCCACGAGACCAGGTACATTGACGAAGCCTTGGAATGGATTGAATTGCACAAGGAACTGGCTGAACTATCTGATCAACTCCCCGAGTGATCTGTGACTAAAAAGATAAGCCCAGAAAAAGCAGTTGCAATTGTTGAGGTTGAGGCAGCAGCGGCCGATTGGCGCTCGGCCAAAAAGCGCGAGCGGGCTGCACGTGAAACCTTGGCCAGTGCCGTTCGGATCCACGTTGATTCAGAAACGCTCTCAGAGAACAAAATCTCCACGATTACCGGCATTCCCCGCATGACAATTAGAAAAATGCTCGGGAAGTCCTAAATACCAATTAGCGACTCTGGCTCCAATTAGATAGAGTCAAGCAAGTGTCATTAACCATTACCTCATTACGTCGTCCAGTCTGGCTCTCTCCCAAAGTGGCTCGAACCGAGATTCTCGCGGGGCTTGTTGTGGCCATTGCCCTGATCCCCGAAGCAATTTCGTTTTCGATTTTGGCGGGTGTTGATCCACGGGTCGGGCTTTTCGCCTCCTTCACCATGGCGGTAACCATTGCCTTTACCGGCGGGCGACCAGCCATGATCTCTGCCGCAACGGGAGCGATCGCACTAGTTGTTGCGCCGCTCGCGCGCGAATATGGCTTGCAGTATTTGATCGCGGCCGTCATTCTCGGTGGAGTCTTGCAAATCCTGCTTGCCTTAGCTGGAGTAGCGCGATTGATGCGCTTCGTTCCACGTAGTGTGATGGTCGGGTTTGTTAATGCTCTTGCGATTCTCATTTTTACGGCGCAGTTCCAGTATTTGATTGACGTTCCTTGGGTGGTCTACCCAATGGTCGTGATCGGAGTTGGGATCATTTTTGTGATGCCTCGGATCACTACGGTTATTCCAGGACCGCTCGTCGCCGTGGTCCTCGTTACGTTGACCGTTGTTGTGATGAACATCAATGTCCCTCGAGTTGGCGACCAAGGCGAATTACCGGACAGTCTGCCGATTCTTGGTATTCCAAGTGTTCCTTTCACCTTGGACACTTTCATGATCATTGCACCATTTGCTCTTGCGATTGCCCTAGTTGGTCTCATGGAGTCTTTGATGACCGCGAAATTGGTCGACGACATAACCGACACTCGTTCCAACAAGACTCGCGAGTCATGGGGACAGGGAGTAGCAAATATTGTCACCGGATTTTTTGGTGGTATGGGCGGTTGCGCAATGATCGGCCAAACCATGATCAACGTCCGTTCGGGTGCTCGAACGAGGCTCTCAACTTTCCTTGCCGGTGTTTTTCTACTCGTCCTGGTTGTCTCACTGGGTGACGTGGTTGCAACGATCCCCATGGCAGCCTTGGTCGCTGTCATGATTGTCGTGGCCTATGCAACATTTGATTGGCACAGTTTGCGAACAATTTTAATTATGCCGAAGAGTGAAACGACCGTGATGCTGTCCACTGTTCTGGCAACGCTGGTGACTCACAATCTCGCGATCGGTGTTGGCGTGGGAGTTGTTACCGCGACGGTCCTGTTTGCTAGACGCGTTGCCCACCTAGTTTCCATGGATCGAACTTTAGAAATCGATGCCGATTCGGGCGCCGAGACAGCTCGCTATCAAGTACACGGCGAGATGTTCTTCGCGTCGAGTAATGATTTGGTGTATCAATTCGAATACACGGATGACCCCGATCTCGTGATTATTGACTTAACCCAAGCTCATATTTGGGATGCGTCAACTGTGGCAACCCTGGATGCGGTCGTCGGGAAATATGAACGCCGCCATAAGAGCGTTGTGATAGTTGGGTTCAATGAAAAAAGTGCAGAGTTCCACGATCGATTGACGGGAACACTCAACTCCGGCCACTAGCATTGGCCATGAACTTATGGAGGAGTTACCTATGTCAATTGACCGCGACAAATTAGTTGGGTTACTAGAACGCGAACTCACTCTGCATGAGTCGCGCACCACGGGATCGCGTGCCTTGTATGCCCAAGCGGACAATCTTTTTGGTCGAGTACCCATGACCTGGATGAATAAGTGGTCGGGTGGTTATCCGCTCTATTTGAAGTCCGCTCGCGGGAATCGAATCGTTGACGTTGATGACAACGAATATGTAGACTTCTCCCTGGGTGATACGGGGGCAATGGCGGGGCATTCACCGGAGGCAACCGTTGCAGCGGTTCACAATCGGATAAGTGTTGAAGGCGGGATCACGACCATGATGCCGAATGCGGACGCCCAATGGGTGGCCGCTGAACTCACCCGCCGATTTGGATTACCGCTCTGGTCATTTAGCTTGACCGCAACCGATGCAAACCGTTGGGCATTGCGAATTGCCCGCCAAGTCACCGGGAAAAACAAGGTGCTTGCTTTCTCGTACTGCTATCACGGCGCCGTCGATGAAACCTTCGTACGCAGCGGTCCAAATGGTGAAGCAATTCTGCTCGAGGGCAATGTTGGTCCAGCGGTTGCAATATCGGAGACGACTCGCGTTGCAGAATTTAACGACTTGGAATCTGTCGAGCGCGCTTTAGCGCACGGCGACGTCGCAATCGTCATAACTGAACCGGCACTAACCAATATTGGGATTGTGCTGCCAGAGGTGGGATTCATGTTTGGTTTGCGTGAGTTGTGCACCAAATACGGTGCGCTACTTCTTATTGATGAAACCCACACGATCTCTGCCGGGTGGGGTGGCTGCACCAAAGAATGGGACTTGCATCCTGACATTTTGGTGATTGGCAAGAGCATTGGTGGCGGCATTCCCAGTGGGGCTTATGGATTGACCCAAGAAGTTGCCGATGCAATCAATGCTGCCGAAGACACGGACCTCATCGACGTGGGTGGTGTCGGCGGAACGCTGGCGGGCAATGTGCTCAGCACGGCGGCCATGCGGGCGACATTGGACGAAGTATTGACCCCTGCTGCTTTTGAACACATGATCGTGTTGGCAACCTCATTTCGTGAAGGTGTCGAATCGGTGTTGGGGCGCTACAACGTCCCTTGGTCAATCGCCCAGCTTGGCGCGCGTGCTGAATATCGATTTGTTTCACCTGCTCCGCGAACGGGTACCGAGTCTGCTGCCGCATACGACGCGGACATCGAAGAGTATTTACATTTATATATGAGCAACCGAGGATTGCTGCTGACACCATTTCACAACATGGCTTTGATGTGCCCGACCACAAGCTCTGCAGATATTGTGCTGCACACGACGTTGTTTGACGCTGCAGTTTCTGAATTGGTTTAATCAAAAGTGAAGGCCGGTGCGTAATTAGCACCGGCCTTCGTCAATTTCAGCGAGTTATCGTTTGAGAAGCATGGGGCCTTGGGTCCGCACCTTGCCGTTTGCAGGGATTGGTTTGCAAGTTCCATCAAGTTGGCACATTTGCTTGTATTGCTTCTTTGCCGTGAAAGTTTTGCGTCCGGTCTCGGAGTAGACGACCTGATTGATGCCGTCCTTTGTGCTGAAATTGCAAGTTACCTTGCGCTTGGATTCCTTACAACCCCGATAGGTGGTTCCAACGATCCACTCTTGCAAGGTGTCCATTGCCTGAGCGCCAGGAGCGGTCTCGTTGTACTGGATGCCCCAAAGGTCGTTGAAGGGACCCCACTGGTACATGTACACGCGCGAGATACCCAGACGGATCGCGTCGAGGTAGGTCATTGCGGTCCAGTTAGCGGCCTTGGCACCGTCGATGTCCTGCTCGGGGTTTTCCGGTCCCGGTCCGCCAAGTCCATAGTTGTTTTCGGTGTCCCAAAGGGGCAAGTTGGGCGCCTTGGCGACCTTGAGCATGTCGATCCACTTATTGGCTAGCTCCTGACGGTCATTGGTGTTGCCCAATGAGGCCGGGTAGGTGTGGGCCGCCCATACATCTACCGGCCAATTGCGAGCCTTGAGTTCCCTCAAGAACGCGGGGTAAAACTTTTTGAACGGTCCACCAAGTCGAGTTCCGGTGCTGGGCGCCACGACCGTTGCACCGGGATCGATGCTTTTAATAATGTCGTAGGCACGTTTAGTCATGTCGGCCATTTGGGCGGGAGTGCCCGTGTAAAAAGTAGAGAGGTTCGCCTCATTCCACGGTTGGTAAATCTTGATTTTTCCTTTGTAGCGGGTAGCCACGGCCCGAACCCAGTTATCCCAGTCCGCCATATTTGCCGGGACACCTGATGCATCCGGTGCCGGCAGCGCGAGTGGGTTGCGCTGATTGGTAGCCCAAGCTGGTGTCCCCGAGAGGACCATCAGGATGTCGGACATGCCCTTTTGATTTGCGATTGTGACGGCGTTATCAAGATTGGTCCAGTCAAAGACGCCCTGCGAGGTCTCAATATTGGTCCAAGCGGTGCCGTTGTCCCAGAGCCTGATCGAGCCAAACTCAATACTGGGCCAGACGCCGAGCTGGGCATCTTTGACATGGAGCCCAAAGAGTGAGTCGTCAATGACGGTGCCTTTCAGATTCTTTGCTGGGTTTTTAACAGTGGCCGCTTGAGCGGGTGTCGCCAACGGGAGGACAAGGGCTGCAGCAATGGCGGCAGCGAGCAGATTTCGGCTTTTCATTCGCATCTCGGCAGTCTGTCATGGAAGGGGAAATGGAGACGAGGGGGTGTGGGCTAGCCCAGCCGACTTAATGCGACCACGGTGACGTCGTCACTGTGCCAGCGTGGGGAAATCTCGCGAATATGGGCGACGAGTCGTTCAACGATTTCGGCTGGGTTTTGTCGAACCGGACCGTCCAGACCCCTCAGAATCCGAATAATTGCCTGCGTTTCCTCCGTAGTGCTGACGGCGCCTTGGCCCTCGAGGAACCCGTCGGTCACGCCGAGGACCAGATCCCCGGGGGAAAACGCATGAACGCGTACATCCCACTCACCGCCGAGGGAAGAAATAAGTGGACCGGTTGGGTCAAGACTGAAAAGGTCCTTGTCGTGAGTGATTCCAATACCGGCAGGGTGTCCGGCGTTGAGCCATTGCAATTCATTCGCTTCAACGTCAACAATGAGTAGTAGAGCGGTCACAAACGACTCGTCTTGCTTAGTCGATTCGGCGGCGAGTCCAACCGCATCGGTGAGCGAAAGGCCTTGTGAAAGTGCTGCGAGCATGATTGCGCGGACCCGCAAGGCGACGACATTTGCTACAGGTCCGTGGCCGGAGACATCGGCAACTATTAAAGCAACTTGAGTATCACTCAGTGGGACGTAATCCCAGTAGTCACCGGCGAGTACGCCCTCGGCGGTCGCGGCCAGTCCGGCGATTGCAACGCCGGGGCAGTGCAATGAATTATTGACTTTCATTTCGCTTCTAATTGCAGCGACCAGGGGAGCGTCTTGGGTGAGCCCTTTACGTGCCGCCGATGCTTCATCGATTTCGCTGACTAGCTGACGTCGTAGCGACTCGGCATCTTTTGCCAGAGAAACAAATTCCGGTGGTCCCGATGGTTGAATTGGATGAGTGTGCATTGGGTCACGCGTTGAGAGTTGCAGGTCTTTGCGAATATCCATGAGCGGGAAAATTACCCAACGCTGGAAATAGATGAAATAGGAAATAAAGCCGGCGAGGAGGAGCAGCCCACCCAAAATAAGTAGACCGCCAAGCATGCGGGCACTTCCGGCGACCCCGTCACTTGCCTGGGCTCGTTGAACTTCGATTTCAGTCTGCAGGGCGGTGGTTGCCGCAATCATCGAATCAAATGTTGACCATGCTTTTGCTTTATTCGTGACCCGACCAGCTTTGGGTTGTTTGCCGTCTGCCATGGCAACCAGGGTTGGTTCTGCGTCAGCACTCACCCAGGCACGCTGGGTTGACGCTGATTCCTCAACAAGGGCGGTGAGGGCCGGGTTATCGGTTCCCAATAATTCAAGCAGATTGCTGGTCATGACACTCGTTGTTGAAATTGCACTTTGATGCCCAGCCAATGGAGTTTCGTTCCCGGTAAGCACGTAGTCGGTTAGATCACCGGATGCCGCTGTTTGGGCAAGGCGCAACGAGTCAGCCATTTGCGTGGCAGGGGTCAGGAGATCGTTGAGTTTTGACTGTGAACTAGAAACAGAAACGAAAGTCGTGATAACCAAAATGAATCCGAGAAGGATCACCCCAAGCCCGGCACTGGAAGCAAAGAGCGCTCGCCGGCGTAATGTCATATGCCTAGGTTACTAAATTGAATTTCCTTTTGGTAGCGACATTTACGTTCTACAACCTTTATCGTGTCCCCGTGAGTGAAAAGTTTCCCAAATCAGTCTATGAAAAGACCCTGCTCAAACTTCAAGCAGAGTTAGTGAACCTGCAAGAGTGGACCAAGGTCGAAGGTAAACGGATTGTTGTGATTTTTGAGGGGCGTGACGCGGCTGGAAAGGGCTCAACTATCAAACGATTCACCCAATATCTTAATCCTCGGCTCGCACAGATCGTTGCGCTTCCGGCTCCGACCGAGCGGGAAGTCGGCGAGTGGTACTTCCAACGGTATGTAAGCCATTTACCAACTAACGGTGAAATGAAATTCTTTGATCGTTCTTGGTACAACCGCGCAGGTGTTGAAAAGGTCATGGGCTATTGCACCCCGGATGAGCATCGAAGGTTTCTGCACCAAGCACCAATTTTTGAGCGGATGTTGATCGAAGACGGAATCATTTTGCGCAAGTATTGGTTTAGCATCAGTGACTCTGAGCAAACCAAAAGATTCGAATCCCGACTCAAGGACCCAATGCGTCGTTGGAAGTTCTCACCAACGGATATGGATTCGGTCATGAAATGGGAAGAATATTCAAAAGCTAAAGATGAAATGTTTGTGCACACGGATCTTCCCGAGTCGCCGTGGTTCGTGGTGGAAGCCGAGGACAAGCGGATTGCTCGGTTGAACGCGATTCACCACTTCCTGAGCACGATCGACTACACAACACCAGAAGTCGAGGCGCTAGCGTTACCTAAACGACCGAAGGCATCAGAGTTGGAACGTCCGCCGCGTGAACTCAATCACTATGTCCCGGAC
>Ga0208414_1000273_pt1 | contig 58843 bp, 33 predicted proteins | sample AntAceMetag02UKE_FD_184770 | JGI IMG/M metagenome (GOLD analysis project Ga0208414, IMG submission 184770) | Saline lake microbial communities from Ace Lake, Antarctica - Antarctic Ace Lake Metagenome 02UKE (SPAdes) (version 2) | ecosystem: Environmental > Aquatic > Non-marine Saline and... | reverse complement strand
CGCGAGACGCGGGAACTCGGCGCCCATCCCGTGGTGTGCACCCCGGTGCCGCACAAGCGTTGGGATGAAGCAACGGGATTGCTGCAACGTGGGGGTGACTACGCGACCATTGCCGCTGAAGTGGCGAGGGAGGCGGGCGTGCCTTTGATTGACCTCAATAGTCTGGTGGCCGATGGCTATGACTCGATGGGGCGAGACGCGGTGGAGATGATGTTTGCCGACCCTCACACTCACACCACCTGGGCTGGGGCAAATCTGACCGCCACGATTGTTGACCAACAGTTGCAGGACATGATCGGCGATCGCTTTTGAGTCAGCGCTCCGAGCAAAAGACGGATTGGCGGCGCGTGCGCTAAAAGAGCACTGCCCCTCTAAGCTGGAATGCCTCGGGTGGGGTTTGGTCGCTTCGGAAAGACACGCGTGAGGTTATAATTCAGACTGTCAGCCTCGGCCGCAGTGGATTGGATTCATATCCATCCCTGCAGTGTCTCTGCGCCCGCCCCGACGTCCCAATTTGCCATGAAGCCACTTACCCGCCGCGACTTTGTTCGCTCCGCCGCCTTCGCCACCGCGGCCACCTCTTTCGTCGCTTCCTTGTCGGCGAAAACCGCCCACGGTGATGCATCGATCGCGATGCCGCGAGCATCCTCTCAGAATGCCGCGCCCGTGCGTTGGCTCGATGGGGCAGCTCCCGCCTGCTTTGGCGGCGCCACGTTCGGCGTGCCGTGGCCGCAAGGGATGCATCCACCCGACACCGCTTTCTCCCTTCGTGATGTGGGAGGCAAACCGGTGCCGGTGCAATCGTGGCCGTTGGCCCATTGGCCCGACAAGTCGGTCAAATGGAGTGCCCACGCCGTGCCGGGTGGCTTGGGCAACGCGGGAAGTTTTGAGGTTGCAGCTGGAACTCCGGCGAACCCCGTCGGTGCCGTGAGCGTGACGGAAGATCCCCGCAAAATTGTGATCCAAACTGGGGTCATCCGCGCTGAGTTACCGAAACAGGGTGAGGTGTTGGTCACCTCCCTGCAGCGCAGTGCGGGGGCGGCCATCGCCAAGAACGGCCGGCTGGTGTGTCTGCTGGAGGATCGATCCGAAACGGGCGCGGTGCGCGAGCAGGCGTTTGCCGGCCGGATTGATCAGGTTACCGTGGAGCAGTCGGGTCCGGTGCGGGCGGTGGTGAAGATCGAAGGGCGCCACGCAGACGCAGACCGGACCTGGTTACCGTTTGTACTGCGGCTGTATTTCTACGCGGGCAGCGAAACCGTGCGGGCGATGCACACCATCATCTTTGATGGCGACCAGAACCGTGATTTCATCAAGGGCCTAGGACTGCGTTTCGACGTCCCGCTACGTGGTGAACCGCATGATCGGCACGTGCGGTTTGCCGGACAAGGAGACGGTCTGTTTGGAGAAGCGGTGCGCGGAGTGACTGGATTACGCCGGGACCCGGGTGATGCGGTCAAAGCCGCCCAAGTTGCGGGTGAGGCTACGCCCGCGCTGGCGGATTGGGACCAACGGGTATCGAGCCGCCTGCAATACATCGCGGCCTATGATGATTGGACCCTGACGCAGCCCAACGCCGACGGATTCCAAATCCGCAAACGGACCAAGCCAGGCTACACGTGGCTCACCTCAGCGCAGGGGCAGCGGGCGGGGGGATTTGGTTACCTCGGCACGCCCCAAGGAGGACTGGGTTTTGGCCTGCGTAACTTCTGGCAGAGTTACCCGGCGCAGTTCGACATTCGCGGAGCCACCCAGCCGGAAGCGACCGTAACGGTTTGGATGTGGGCGCCCAACGGGGAGCCGATGGACCTGCGTTCCTATCACGACGGACTAGGGCAGGACACTTACGCGAAGCAGTATAACGGCGGTCTCGAAATTACTTACGAAGATTATGAGCCCGGTTTCGACACCCCGATGGGCGTGGCCCGGACCAGCGAACTATTTTTCCAAATCTGTGCCGCCACCCCCTCGCGGGAACGGCTGGCCGATATGGCCGCGGCAGTGCGGGAACCGGCCGTATTGATCACCACTCCGGAACATCTGAGCAACTGCGGGGTGTTTGGTGGTCACGATATTTGGCAACCGGTGGACCGTTCCACGTCGGCGCGCGCGGTCATTGAAGACAAACTGGACGGGTTCTTTGATTACTATCACGACCAACAGGAGCAGCGCCGTTGGTATGGGTATTGGAATTATGGTGACGTAATGCACACCTACGATCAGGATCGGCACGAATGGCGCTACGACGTGGGCGGATACGCCTGGGACAACTCGGAGCTCTCCACGGATATCTGGTTGTGGTTGCAATTTGTGCGCAGTGGTCGCGCCGACCTTTTCCGCTTTGCGGAAGCGATGACGCGTCACACCGGCGAAGTCGACGTGCACCACGTGGGTGAATTTGCCCCGCTGGGCTCGCGTCACAATGTGCTCCACTGGGGCTGCAGCGCGAAGCAGCTGCGCATCAGCACGGCCATCAATCGCCGTTACTACTACTACCTGACCGGTGACGAACGGGTCGGGGATCTGATGCGCGAGCAACTGGAAGCGGGGCGGGCGCTGTTGCGCGTGCCGCCGGGCCGCAAGTTAGCCTCAGCGGAAAAGACCGGAGGCCTCGCCCGCGCCGAATCAGAAGGTGACAAAGTGGGGCTTAGTTTCGGCACCGACTGGGGGTCTCTAGCCGGTGCCTGGCTCACCGAGTGGGAACGCACTGGTGACGATCTGATGAAACAGCGGCTGATCAACGGTATGAAAACCATCGGTGCCCAACCGCACGGATTCTTCAGTGCCGGAGTTGCGATGAATCTGAATACCGGGGAATTTTCGCTAGCCGCGCCGAACGAGGTGGCCTTGTCCCACTTGAGTGCGGTGTTTGGTCTCGTCGAAATCTGTGCGGAACTGAATCAAAACTTTGATGTGCCCGAGTTTCGCGAGGCATGGCTCGACTACTGTGAACTCTACGGCGCGGATGACGACGTGCAGATCGCCCGGATCGGTCGTGCGTTCAGCAACAACAGCCTGCGCCAAGGCCACTCCCGTCTCACCGCTTATGCGGCGGCGAAGCGAGATCGAACGGACTTGGCGGCACGAGCGTGGGACGAGTTTACCGGCAACAACGGTGGCGAGCGCATCGATCCGAAACGGAGTGAGGTGGTGGGGCCGGAGGTATTACGTCCGGTGGAGGAGGCGCCCGCTGTATCCACCAACAACACCAACCAGTGGGGGCTGGCCGCGATCCAATGCATGGCACTCATCGGCAACCCGGTGCCGCGCACCTGAGCACCCGATGGGGAGTTGCTTTTGCGCGAGGCGGAGTCGGTCACTCGAACTTCGCGTCGTGGGGTTTCCCCGGGAGGTTAATGCGACGCGGCGGCCGGGGGCACGTGGGGTGATTTCGGATACGATATTACCGGAAGTTTTTTCGGAAGTTTCGAGGCGCAAGGCCGGTTCGTTGTTTGAAGCAGCGGGAGAAATAGAAACTGGAATCGAAACCCAGCTCATCGGCAATGGCCTCGACACTGAGGGTGGTGTTGGTGAGGAGGCGACGGGCTTTGCGGATTCGGAGTTCGAGTAAATACTGGTGGGGAGGCAGTCCCGTATGGTCCTTAAAAAGCCGCCGGAATGAGGAGTAGCTCAGCCCTCGCTCTGTGGCGTGGGCGGCGAAATCGAATTTACGGTGCAGGGAGTCGTTTAACAGCCAGCAGGTCTCGCGGAGCAGGTCCTCGTTATGAGGAGCGCGAAGCGTCTCTCCGAGCGAGAGCGCATGCACCCGCGTGAGAATCTCCATGGTTTTGGCGGCGATGATGGGGCGAAAACCGAATGCTTCGTGACGAGCGAGATCACAAGCATCGGCAAACAAATCGGACAGGTTTGCGTTCATCCCGACGTGAATTACCGGACGCTCCGGGTCGAAGAAACCGTTCATCAGTCGATCTGCCTGATCGCCGGAGAATCCGATCCAGCTTTCATTCCACCCCGTCTCCGGGCTAGGTTTGTAGCGGTGCCGAATGTGGGGGAATAGGAAGAAAACTGAACCTGCCGTGAGGGGAATTTCTCCACTGGTTTCCGACCAGAACGTGCCGGTGCCATCCCGGATTAAAACGACTTGGTATTCCGATAACGTTCGTCCCGTTTCGGAGCTGATCTGATAAGCTGCCGGGTGTTTGCCGGGGGGATAGGCGGTGCCGGCGGGAATGTGGGTGTAGCCGAGATCGGTGACCACGAGTCCCCACCGCCGGGCCTCTGCGCTTTCCGGAATATATCGACTGAAGGCTTCTCGTTGCGGGTCGCACCACACGCTCAACCGTTTGCCAGAGATCAGGGAGGGGGGCAAGCAAGGCTGATCAAAAAGTGCATATTTGTGGTCAGGAACTCTATTCCCGAGGTGAGGCAAAACCATTATACTGCGGCGGTGAGAAAGGAAGTTACCCCGTGGTCCTAGTCGGTATCGTATTGCATGCCTTGGGCGGCTTTGCGGCCGGGAGTTTTTATCTGCCTCTAAAGAAGGTAGAGAAATGGTCGTGGGAAAGCGCATGGTTGGTGAATGGAGTCTTCTCGTGGATTCTGGCCCCGGTCGCTTTGGCCTGGCTGACGGTTCCGGCGCTTGGGGAAGTGCTCTCCTCGGCTCCAACTCGGGCGTTGATGTGGACGTTTTTCTTCGGGGTATTGTGGGGAGTGGGCGGACTGACTTTCGGATTATCCGTGCGGTATCTGGGCATGTCGCTCGGTTACGCGGTGGTCCTTGGCTTTTGCGCGGCGTTTGGAACCCTGATCCCGGCCGTTTATGATGGCAGCGTGGTTGCCTTGGTGAGCACCGCCTCGGGGGGAGTGGTCCTGGGAGGGATTTTGGTGTGCTTGATCGGCATTGGTTTTTGTGGTTACGCGGGGCATCTAAAGGAAAAGCGGCTCAGCGCGGACGGCGCGGCCAAACGGGAGTTCAACTTGGTTCGAGGTCTGGGGTTGGCCGCTTTCTCGGGACTCATGAGTGCGTGCATGGCATTCGGATTTGCGGCGGGAAAACCGATTGGGGAACGTTCCGTCGCAGCGGGCACCGATCCGCTGTGGATTAACAACGCCGTTCTAGTCGTCATTTTGCTGGGAGGGTTTTTGACCAACGCACTGTGGTGTATTTACCGCAGCACGAAGCAGCAGAGTTGGTCAGATTACGGGAGGGCGGACGCACCCTTGCGGAAAAACTACCTGCTGTCCGCCGTCGCGGGCGTGATGTGGTATCTCCAGTTCATGTTCTACGGGATGGGTTCCACCAAGATGGGGGACTACGATTTCACCAGTTGGACCCTGCACATGTCCTTCATCATTATCGTGAGTAATCTGTGGAGCCTTTACTTGAAGGAGTGGAAAGGCAGCAGCCGGAAGGCTATCGGCTTATTGGTTTCCGGGATTCTGGTGATCACGTTTTCTACGGTCCTGATCGGTCTCGGTAACTCTCTTCAATCGAGCTCGATCACGCACTGAGTCACTCGCGAATCCAACTCCCCCCTATTTATGAAAGCAGGACTATTCTCCATCGGTTTAGACACTTATTGGCCGCAGTTTGACGGCCTCCGGGACAGGTTGAACGCCTATCACGCGCAGATAGGCGATCGCCTTTCGGGAATGGGAGTCGAGATGGTGGATGCGGGCATGGTGGATAACGTCGAAAAGGCGGGGGCCGCCGCCTCACGGTTCAGGCAAGAGGAAGTGGAAATCATTTTTCTGTTCATTTCCACCTATGCCCTGTCCTCGACCGTATTGCCGGTGGTGCAGCGGGCGAACGTGCCGGTGGTCATGCTCAATCTGCAACCGGTGGCGCAGTTGGATTACGAAAAATTCAATCTCGAGCCGGATCGAGGGGTGAAAACCGGCATCTGGTTGGAGCATTGCCAATCCTGCTCGGTGCCGGAGTTGGCCTGCGTCTTCAATCGCACCGGCATAGCCTATCATGTGGTCACCGGATTCCTGCAGGATCCCGTGGCCTGGCAGGAAATTGAGGACTGGGTAGATGCTGCGAAGGTTCAGTTCGGCATGCGCGAAAACCGGGTGGGGGTTTTAGGTCACTACTATTGTGGCATGCTCGATGTTTACAGCGACCTGACTCAGCAATCCGCCGTCTTCGGCAATCATTTTGAGCTCCTGGAAATGTGCGAGCTCCATGATCTGCGTCAGGCAGTGACGGCGGAGGAGGTGACCGCCAAGGTCAGTGAATTCCAGGAGAAATACAACGTAGCGGCAGAATGCGAACAAGCGGAGCTTGAGCGGGCCGCCCAGACCTCAGTCGCGTTGGATAGACTCGTGGCTAAGCACAAACTTGGCTCATTGGCATACTACTATGAAGGCTCCGGGGAGTATGAGAATATTGCGACGTCCGTCATCGCGGGGAATACCTTGCTGACCGGGCGCAACATTCCCGTCGCGGGGGAATGCGAGGTTAAGAACGTGCAGGCGATGAAGATCATGGATCTGTTCGGGGTGGGCGGTTCGTTTTCCGAATTCTACCTGTCTGACTTTATCGACGATGTGGTTTATCTGGGGCACGACGGTCCGGCTCATTTTGCCATTGCAGAGGGCCAGGTTGAGCTGGTTCCGCTGTCCGTCTACCACGGCAAACCCGGCCAGGGGTTATCCATCCAGATGTCGGTTCAGCACGGACCAGTCACCCTGCTCTCAGTGGTTCAGCGCGGGGATGGCACGGTGATGCTGCAAGTGGCGGAAGGCGAGTCGGTGGAGGGGCCAATCTTGCAGATTGGCAATACCAACAGCCGTTACCGCTTCAGCCTCGGAGCCAAGGGATTTATGAACGCGTGGTCGGAAGGGGCGCCCGCGCACCACTGTGCCATCGGCGTGGGGCATATCGCGAATAAAATAGAGAAGCTGGGGAGCTTGCTGGGAATCGAGGTGAACCGCGTTTGCTGACGTCACTCAGATCGACGGCTAGGGCTGACATTTGGCAAGGCGAGGACTGATCGCTCGGGATCATTTTAAAGGATCACTCCAGGTGAAAGACTTCTGTGAGTGGTCCGGTGACCGGCGAATTGTCCGGATGGCATTCCATCAAATCGGCCATGTGGGCCCACCACCGTTTCACCACCTCGGTTTCCGGCAAGCGGGTGGCAGAATTATCGTCGGCCAGTTTTTGCACGGCAAACAGAGTCAGCGTACTGCTATCGAGAAATATGGAATAGTCGGATACTCCGGCGCGGCTTAATTCTTCCGACAACTCAGGCCAAATTTCATCATGTCGCCGAATGTATTCGGCTTCATTTCCCGCCTTCAATTTCATGGTAAATGCGATCTTTTTCATTGCTGGAGTGTCCCCCCGCTCGATCAAAAAGGATAGAGCAGACGGGGAATGGTCGGACTGGGGTTATGGGTTGCGGTGGCGGGCAAAAAGCCGCTCGGGAGTGGGATTAGAAACGCAATTTATCGGGCAGGGCCGCTTTCGAGCAAGTCACGGGTAAAATGGCGATTTCTGACAGTCTGAATTCGCGCCCGTCGACCTCATGTTACGACTCGGTTCATGAATCCCAGTTCCCCTTTTTCACCCTTCAGAAACCAATTCTAAATGTCCGGCTTTCACTTCCTCGATTTTCTCGCCATTCTTGGCTACCTATTCACGGTTCTGTATTTGGGCCGTAAGGCTTCTAAGAAGTCAGAAAATAGTGAGGAAGGGTACTTCCTGGCGGGTCGGGGATTGGGCAAGGCTTACCAGTTTTTCCTGAACTTCGGCAATGCCACCGATGCTAACGGGGCGGTGAGCACCGCCAGTCTCGTCTACCAGAAGGGTGTATCCGGTATTTGGCTATCCCTCCAGACCCTGTTCATGACGCCCTACTACTGGTTCATGAACGTCTGGTTTCGTCGGGTTCGGTTGGTCACAGTAGCTGACTTGTTTGAAGATCGGTTTGGGTCGAAGTCGTTGTCGCAGTTTTATGCGGTCTTTCAGATCATCGCCACGGTCGTGGTGGTCATCGGGTTTGGGAATTTGGTTTCTTACAAGGTGACGGCCTCGCTCCTCATCAAAGATGAGGTGCACTGGAGCGTGATGGAGCGGGCTTCTGTGGCGGGTTACGTGGAGCTTCGGGAATTGCGCGAACAATCAGCGTTGGGGATTTTGACCGACGCCAATATCAGTCGGATGCAAGATCTGGATGATCAGGACAAACGGGGAGAACTGCGCAGTCGGATTTCCTACTTGGACAGCTCCACGGGCAAGTGGAGTTTTTACATCATCTATTCCGTGGTGGTCGGTGCATACATTGTCATGGGAGGCCTGGCCGCGGCGGCAGTCAATGAGGCATTTCAAGGTATTCTGATCATTGTTTTTTCGGTCCTTTTGATTCCGAGCGGACTCAAGGCGATCGGGGGGTGGGGGGCGTTGGCGGAGAAGATCCCGCAGGACGATTTCCTTCTGTTTACCAGTACCGGCATTGGCATTTGGGAACTGCTCGGGATCTTCTTCATCAGTATCATTCAGATTCACGGGATCATTGGAAATATGAGCGTCTCCGGATCCGCGACCAATGAATACGCGGCTCGTTTCGGAGCCGTGTCGGGCACATTCGCCAAGCGGTTGATGATCATCCTCTGGGCAATTTGTGGTCTCATCGCGATCGCTTTATTTCAGCATGATCAAAGTCTCTCGGATCCTGATGCGGCGTGGGGCACCATGGCGTTGCAGCTGTTGGGGCCGGGCTTCCTCGGATTGATGATGGCGGGCCTTTTGGCGGCGAACATGTCGACCATCGCTGCGCAAACTATGGCGGTATCCGCCCTATTTACGCGGAATATCTTCAAGCCCCGGTATCCCGATTCGTCGCAGTTGACGTTGGTTCTGATCGGACGACTGGCGATCGTGGTATTTCTGGCCTGCGGGATAGTTGCCGCCGCATCGATGGATGATGTTTATGCGGTGCTGCAGTTAATGCTGACGGTGAACGTGCCGTTCGGAGCCGCCGTTTTGTTAATATTCTTTTGGCGGAAACTGACCGCAGCGGCGGTATGGTCAGCGGTGGTGGCATCGGCCTTGGTCAATGTGATCGCCCCGGCGTTGTTACCGAATGTGATGCCCGGCCTTCGGGACGCCCCCGCGTTGGTGCGGGAAGTCAGCCTGCCGGAAGGCGGCACGAGTGCCCTTTATTTTGAATCGGTGGTTCGCTCCGATGCGGCAGACCCCCAGAGTCCTCGGCGAGGGCAAGGCCGACTGCATCTTGAACTCTACTCGCTCAGTGCGGTGGGGTTTCCCGTCGAGGAGCTGAACGCCAGCGCTCGAAATGCCACGCGATATATCTATAACGGAATCTTTCCCTTCGTCGTCCTCTTTTTGGTCAGCTTGTTGACGAAAGTGCCCCAACAAATTCGCGTGGATCGCTTTTTCGGGAAAATGAAAACTCCGGTGGGAGCGTCGCCCCAGCTGGAAGCGCAGGCCATGGCCGATACCTACGCCGATCCCCAACGCTTCAATGACACGAAGTTGTTTCCGAAATCGGCGTGGGAGTTCACCAAATGGGACAAGACCGATTCGGTCGGCTTCCTCGTGTGTGTTGGCATTGCCTTCATCATCCTCGGGGTGCTGTGGCTGATCCTACAACTTGCGAAAAGTTAATCACCTCAGCCGAGTTAATTTACGGCGGAGATTGAGCCCTAGAACCGTCACTTGAATATCATGATGCCTTCGATTCGGAACACCCTCGTCGCCCTATCCGTTGCGGTAGGTTCCATCACGCCGGTCCACGGGAAAGAGTCGAGTTCAGGCATCGGGATGGAGAGGCCCAATGTCCTCCTCATCATGACTGATGATCAGGGATACAGCGACGTCGGGTTTAACGGCAATCCGCTCATTCGGACCCCGATCATGGATCGGATGGCATTTGAGGCGGAGGTATTTGATTTCTTTTATGCCAGTCCGGTGTGTTCCCCGACCCGGGCCAGCTTGCTGACGGGAAGATACGCCCTGCGCACCGGGGTCATTGATACGCAGGAGGGGAGTTCCATCCTGCCGCCTGCGGAAATCACGATTGCGGAAGTGCTCCAGGGGGCCGGCTATCGCACCGGAATGTTTGGGAAATGGCACCTGGGGGACAACGCCCCAGCTCGACCTCTGGACCAAGGCTTCGATCACGCTTTGACTCACATTGGAGGGATGATTGGCGCCCCCTACAGTCTCTTGGACGCCCAATCTTATTTCGATCCGCTACTCATTGAAAACGGACGGGAAAAGCAATTCGAGGGCTACGTAGTGGACCGGTTCACGGATGCGGCGGTGGATTTTATTCGGTCCTCGGGAGAGGACCCATTCTTCGTTTATTATGCGCCCAACACTCCCCACCATCCGCTGACGGTGGCGGACCGTTACGCCCGTCCTTATCGCGACGCTGGCCTGAGTGAAGATACCTCCCGCTATTACGGCATGATCACCAACTTGGATGACAACTTCGGTCGCCTGTTGGACGTTTTGGAAGAGGTGGGTGCCGCCGACAATACCGTGATCATATTTCTCGGCGACAATGGGACCTCCAGCCTCCATAAGCAGGATGACTTGTGGGCCAGTGGACTCCGTGGGGCCAAGACCTATGTCTACGAAAATGGCATTCGGGTGCCGATGTTCATCAAGTTACCCGGAGAGTTAGGCAAAGGTTCACGTCAAAACCACCGATCGTCGGTGGAGGACCTGATGCCCACGATATTGGATGCCTGTGGGATAGATCCGTTATCTGAAATGGATGGGCACAGTTTGGTTCCTTTGCTGACCGGGGATTCCGCCTCGGTCACCGAGCGCGCTCTTTACTTCCAGTTTCATCGGGGGACCCAACCGGAAAAATACCGCAATGCAGCAATTATTAGAGGTTCCCATAAACTCGTTCAGCCGGTGGGGCGGGGGATTGAGCCATTCTCCCGCGACACCATGAGGTTTGAACTTTACGACCTCAGCCAGGATCCATTGGAACAGCGGGATATTGCGGCGGAGAATCCGCAAATCGTGAACAGCCTGAAGTCCGACTACAGCGCTTGGTTTGATGAGGTCACGGCGGCGGGGTATACACCGGTGCCCACTTGGATAGGGGAGGAGGAGGCCTCGAAAACATTCTTAACCCGGCAAGATTGGCGCGGCGGAGGACTCTTCGACGGAGATCTGGGCTATTACGAAATCGATGTTCGGTCCGCCGGTCTTTACCAAATCACCTGTCGGTGGAGCGAACTGTTCAATTCCGCGCATGCCGTAACCCTCCAGATTGGAGAACAGGAACTGAAGAATCAGATTCTCTACGCCGAATCGGAATGCCGCTTTGACGAAGTCTACCTGCCCGCTGGGCGAAGCAAACTTGAGGCGTGGGTGGAGATCGATGGGGAAAAGAATGGATTCCGGTTTATGGAAATCGAGAAGCTGACCGATCGTGAAGCCTTTGCCCAGGCCGACCATAGTCATTGGCAAGAGGTGCTGTTCGATTCGGGAACGGAGGATTGGACGGAGCAATGGTTTCTGGATGGGGAAGTCGGCACGGTCACCACCGGTCCGGACGGTATGGAATTGGTCGCCGGATCGGAATTCGGCAATGATGCCCACCACATGGTGCTGTGGACGAAGGAGAGCTTCGCGGGGGATCTCAAAATTGAGTATGACTTTACGCGTCTTGATCAGGAAACCCGGGCGGTGAACATTCTCTACATCCAGGCTAGCGGTAGCGGAGTGGGTCCCTTCGCCGAAGACATCGTCGAGTGGAATGAACTGCGTCGGGTGCCGGCGATGCGGATGTACTACGATAACATGAACGCTTACCACATCAGCTATGCGGCCTTTCCGAACGATGAGGATACCACCAGCTACATCCGAGCCCGGCGGTACATGCCCAACCTGGCAGGCTTGGACGGCACGGGGCTGACACCCGACTATTTTCCCACGGGGCTTTTCGAGACAGGAGTGCCTCACCACATTTCGGTTATCAGGCGGAGCCGTGAACTTTTCATCCGGATTGAAAACGAGCACGAAACCTATTTTGGTTATATCAAAAATACGGAACTACCCGACATTTCGGAGGGGCGCATTGGGCTGCGTCAGATGTTCACACGTTCAGCCCGCTATCGGAACTTTAGGGTGAGTGTTCCGGCGGTGGCCCGCGCCGAATAAATGGTCGGTTTCTGAGCGGGAGAACATTAAGATTCGGAGTGGAGAAACGCCCAGATAGTCAGACCGTCAGAATGAAATCGGCATTACTTCAGACTGTCTGAATACGGCTCGCTGGAGTTGGGTATCCTGCCTCATATCTATCGACGGACTTCGAGCACTTCCCCTTGTTTCGGCTCGAAGCTACACCCCCCCCACCATCAACAAACCAGAGCTAGCTCCCGGTACTCAACACTGATTCAGTCAAGGTTACGGCTCGAACACCAAAAGACTATGAAAAACATGAAATTGCCCCAGGCACCTGCGAGTGCGTTGGGTGGTTTGATTCTGTTATCCGGATTACCGCTACTCGCGGTTTCCTTGTTTGCTCAAGCACCCACCATGAGAGAAAATGTCGATGATGATTCGGTCATCGAGCTCTCCCCCTTCGAGGTTTCCGCCGAATCAAACATCGGTTACCTGGCGAATAACACGCTTGCCGGCACTCGACTGAATACCAAACTCGAGAATGTCGCCAGTGCGGTGCAGGTGCTCACTAAGGAGTTTCTGGACGACGTAGGTGCGGCCAACCTAGGTGAGCTGCTCACCTACACCACCGGAACCGAGGCCGTCGGCCCGTACGGTAACGCGGGCCTCGGACAGCTCGATAGTGGAACGGATCGCGGCGAATTTAATCGTCGGGAACCTCAGCTAGCTACCCGAGTGCGCGGTTTGGCTGCCGCCGACTTGGCCCGTGATTACTTTCTCAGCGACGTCGCCTTCGATCCGTATAACACCTCGCAGGTCACTATCAATCGGGGGCCGAATGCTTCCCTCTTCGGGTTGGGCAGTCCCGGCGGTATCATTAACTCCACCATTGATCGGGCGGAAACCGGCCGCTCGTTCGGGGAAGTCAATTTTAGAGGGGACGAATTCGGATCCTGGCGCGCCTCGCTTAACTACAACCAAATGGTGATCAAGGATAAGCTGGCGATTCGAATCGCCGCGCTGGATTCTAATCAACGGTTCGAGCAGGAACCGGCGAAATACGACGAAGAACGGCAGTTTGTGGCCGCGACTTGGCGTCCCTTCGGAAATTTGACCATTCGGGCCAACTACGAAACCGGTGATGCTGACGGTAACCGCCCCAAACTCCGCGCGCCCACCGATCGGATCTCCACGTGGTTCGCCAATGGTAAACCGAGTTACAATCCGACCACCCAAGAATGGTTTATCAACGGTGCGTTGGTCACGGACCCGGCTTACGTCAATCAGCTGAACGGATCCTCGGGCCAGTTTGCATCCACAGCGATTAGCGGAAATCCCGTGATGATCTTCGATGATCCCAACAGTTCGATGCCGGGCACCAACGGTTATGCCGCGATGCAGGCTGGCTTCCGCAGCGATGCTGCGGGCAGAACCCCCGGATCCTTTCCCGTGAGCAGTAATGTATTTATGAGAGAGTTTTCGTCGCCAAGGGCTTTATTTCCCCGCGACCCCGCGTACATCGTAGGTGGGCGTCCGGATATCCTGCCGGCAGAGCGGCCTTATTACGTCGATACCCAGATCACCGATCTGAGCATTTTCAATATCCGAGAGACCGCTATTGGGGGAACATCGGACTTCCATCGGCAGAATTTCGAAATCTACAGTGTCCGGGCAGAGAACACGTGGTTGGATAACAACCTGGGTCTCGAAGTAGCTTATCAAAGTCAATATTGGGCATCGGACCTGTCCGAGGCTCAAAGCGCTTCGAGCGCCGCCACCCTGAATGTTGATATCAATACGGTCCTCTTGGACGGATCTCCGAATCCGAACTACGGTCGCCCTTTCATCGGGGGGCGTGGGTTTGCCCAAGCCAGGAACCGAGAACGGGAAGCCTCCCAGGCGATCGGATTCGCCAAATACGATTTCGAAGATAAGCATGATGGCTGGCTGGAGCATCTGGGTAATCACACCTTGACGGCGGTCGTTCAAAGCCAGGAAAATTCTCAAACGCAGCCCAATCGCACCAATGCCCGGGCCAGCAACGCTTACAATACAGCCGTCGCCCGGGGAGGCCCTGGTCTGGACCAAGCGAATGCTTTTGGAGCAAGTCCTCGGGTGAATACCAATACGCGCGCCACCTTGGTGCAATATCTTGGCCCCTCATTGGTTGGGGCGAGTTCATTGCAAAATTCAGGCATTCAGGGGATTACAGTTCCCCAGCAACATCAAAATACGGACAACGCTCTGTATTGGAATCCTTACAACGCCGCCTTCGAACCGGGATCCATCGAATTCTACAACGCCGCGGATAACCCGGACCAAGTGTGGTGGTGGGGCAATCCGCTTAGTGCCGATGAGATCGAATCCCAATCAGCTGTACTCCAAAGCCAATTTTGGGGAGGTGACATTGTCACCACCGCTTCATGGCGGTCTGACTCGGTCAAACAATACATTGCTGCTCAGGCGTCGGATCCAGCCACCGGCTTGACCCTCCCGGGTGATATCCCCAGGGGAGACCCCAGCTATGACGATCGCACCGACCAGTCCAGTTTTGGCATCGTGGGGCATGTGCCGGATCAATGGATGCCTGAAGGCTTCGGCTTGAGTGCGCATTTCGTGGATTCCCAGAACTTCGCGGCGGGCACGGCGGGGGTGAACCTATTCAATGAGCCCGCCGCTCTGCAATCTGGCACCACCAAGGAATACGGATTTTCCGTATCCGCTCTCGACAGCAAATTCTACGCCCGGATCAACTTTTATGAATCGGCGCAGAATGACGTGAAGATCGAGGGCGTACTGCCGCAGATTGGGAATACCCTTGCGGCGGTGATGGCAAACAACACCCCGGCTCAACTGGCAGCGGCCGGATGGAATCTCTATGATGGGAGCAGCTTCGATCCGGGGACGATCGCCGCCCTAAATCTGCGGCCAGATAATCCTAATGTTCCCAACAATGAAACCGTCTGGACAGCCGATAATATTGCGGGAACCGCCACCAACTACTACCAGGATACCACATCCGAGGGGATGGAAGTGGAAATCTCTTATGCTCCGACCAGTAATTGGCGGATTGCGCTTAATGTCGCGCAGGTTGAAGCTCAAATCAGTAACGTCATGCCCGTCGCTGGCCCCGAGCTGATGCGGATTGCCAACGAGGTGTATCTACATCCGTCAAAAGGCAACCTCTTCATCAACGCGAGTCCTAGGCCCCTTCCCGGCGGAGGTTTTGAACCTGAAGACCTGCTTAGTTCCCAGGCCGATAATCTGTTGGCGGCCATCGCCCTCAAGAAAGCGCCGGAGGGTGGCCCCTTGCAGGAAATCCGGGAGTGGCGTTGGAATTTGGTCACCAACTACACGTTCAATACTGATCAAGGCTGGTTGTCTGGTTTCGCCGTTGGTACCGGAATCCGCTGGCAGGACGAAGTGGCCATCGGGTCAGGTCTTCACATCGTGGACGGGGCTACCGTACCAGATTATGGTCAGCTTTACTTCGGACCGTCTGAAACCAACATCGATGCTTGGGTAACCTACAATACGAAGATATTCGAGGATCAGAGTCTGCAACTCCAGCTGCGCGTGCGCAACCTGACCTCCGGTTCAGGGGACTTCATTCCCGTCAAGGCGAATCCTGACGGCGAAGTGGCCCTCTGGAGAATCGGAGCCCCCATGGTTTTCGAGTTCTCCGCTCGCTTCCGCTTCTAGGTCATCAGACTCAACCGCTCGTTTAGCCCATCCAGACTAGCCGTCTGGGTGGGCTTTTTTGTGTAACCCGACCCCGAGATTTTCACGGGGTCGGGACCGTCATAGGTCACAGCACGAAATAATTTTGAAATCAGACTGTCTGAACCTAAATTACGCCCGAGGCGCTGCAGCAGTGGGTCACGGAGAGCGCAGAGTGTAGGAAGAGGTTCACAGGTAGGTGTTTGTGAGATAGAATACGAATTTGGCGCGTTTCCCCAAAGAGCGAAGGCTGGTACTCCTTGGTTCGGTTTACAAATCCCTGTGCAACTCCGGTTTGCCTCTGTAAGCGCGGTGGCTATCTCCGGTTTCTGGGCTTAATTTGATCCCCTCGGAATCAGACTGTCTGAACCTCGATCAATAGCCCCATGGCTTTCGTTTGTCTTTAAAAGGACTGCTTCGGGGCTGCCCCTCGTTGTTCTCGAAGCTCTAACCCTAAATCCAAACCCAAAAGAGCCAGCGACCCTGCGAGTAACCATGCCCATTCGGGTCACGGTGCTGGCCCAGACTCTAGAACACTATGAGATATATGAAACCACCCCAAAAGCCCACGGGCTTACTACGGGGATTGCTCACGTTGGCGGGAATATCCGTCATGTCGGTTACGGTACTTGCTCAGCAAACCACCCAAACAAAAACTATTGACGGTGAGACAGTCATTGAGCTCTCGCCATTCGAGGTTTCGACTACCGAAAACATTGGTTACCTTGCCAACAACACGCTTGCCGGCACTCGACTGAATACCAAACTCGAAGACGTCGCCAGCGCGGTGCAGGTGCTCACTAAGGAGTTTCTAGACGACGTGGGGGCATCCAACCTGAGTGAGCTGCTCACCTACACGACCGGAACCGAGGCTGCCGGCGTGGGCGGTAACGCGAGCTTCGGCGAGTTGAACAGTGGTACCGAACGGGGTGAACGCGCCCGTCGGGAACCGCAGCTCAACACCCGAGTGCGCGGCTTGGCTGCGGCCGACTTGGCCCGTGATTACTTCATCAGTGACGTCGCGTTTGATCCCTACGTCACCTCCCAGGTCACCATCAATCGGGGGCCAAATGCATCCCTCTTTGGGTTGGGTAGTCCCGGCGGCATCATCAATTCAACGATCGATCGGGCGGAGACCGGTCGCACCTTTGGAGAAATTAATTTTAAAGCGGACGAATTCGGCGCTACGCGAGCTTCGCTCAATTACAACCAGATGCTGGTCAAGGATAAGCTGGCGGTCCGCATCGCGGCGTTGGATTCCAACAAACGGTACGAGCAGGAAAACGCCAAATACGATGAAGAACGGTACTTTGTGGCCGCGACTTGGCGTCCGATGGACACCTTGACCATCCGGGCCAATTACGAAACTGGTGATGGTGATGGGAACCGACCCAAACTTCGCCCGCCTTCAGATCGGATCTCTACGTGGTTCGCCAATGGCAAGCCGAGTTATAATCCGACCACCAACGAGTGGTTTGTAAATGATGCGCTCGTCACAGACCAAGCGTATGCCAACGAACTGAACAGATCTTCAACTCAGTTTGGCTCTCAAGCTATTAACGGCAACCCCGCCATGATCTTCGATGATCCTAACAGTTCGACACCCGGCACCAACGGCTATGCCGCAATGCAGATTGGCTTCCGCAGCGACGCGGCGGGACGAACTCCCGGTTCCTTTCCCGCGTCCGGTCATGCGTATCTGAGAATGTTCCAGGGGCCGAGAGGTTTGTATGCCCGTAATCCCGATTATATTGTGGGGGCACGTCCGGATATCCTGCCGGCCGAGCGTGGATTCTACTCAGACCCGCAGATCACCGACCTTGATATCATTAACAGTCGGCAGGGTAGTTTGTCAGGAGCCTCAGACTTCCATCGGCAGAATTTCGAGGTCTACAGTGTTAGGGCAGAGAAGACGTGGTTGGATAACGCGCTAGGCCTCGAATTAGCCTACCAAAGTCAATATTGGGAGTCTGACCTCTCCGAGGCTCAAACCGCTTCAAGTGCCAGCACGCTGAACATTGATATCAATACGGTTTTGATGGATGGATCTCCGAATCCTAACTATGGTCGTCCCTTCATTGGCGGTCGTGGTTATGCTCAGGCTAAGATCCGGGAGCGGGAAGCCTACCAAGCGATCGGATTCGCCAAATATGATTTCGAAGACAAAAAGGACGGATGGTTAAAGCATCTGGGCAATCACACCCTGACGGCAGTCGTGCAGAGCCAGGAAAATTCAGAAACGGCTCCCAACCGCACCAACGCCCGGGCCAGCAATGATTACAATCCATCGATCGCCCGGGGAGGCCCCGGTCTTAATCAGGCTAATACTTTTGCCGCCAGTCCTAGGGTGCGGGGGCAGACGCGTGGCACTATGGTCCAATACCTCGGGCCCTCGTTACTCGGTGCGTCCACCTTGCAAAATTCGGGTATTCAAGGGGTCACCGTTCCCCAGATATTTCAAAGCACGGCCAACGCCCTCTTATGGAATCCCTACAACGCCGCCTTCGAACCGGGTTCTATCCAATTCTTCAACGCCAATGATAACCCCGCCCAAGTGTGGTGGTGGGGCAATCCGCTCAATGCCGATGAGATCGAATCCCTCTCGACTGTGCTCCAAAGCCAATTCCTAGGTGGTAGCATTGTCACCACTGCTTCATGGCGGTCCGACTCGGTCAAACAATACATTGCCGCTCAGGTGTCGGATCCTGCCACCGGCTTGACCCCGCCGGGTGATATTCCCAAGGGCGACCCCACCTTTGATGAGAGCACCGAACAAACCAGTTTTGGTATCGTGGGGCATGTTCCTGATCGATGGATGCCTGAAGGCTTCGGCTTGAGTGCGCATTACGTGGATTCCCAGAACTTCGCGGCGGGCACGGCCGGCGTGGATATATTCAACGTAAATGCACCGCTACAAAGCGGCACCACCCAGGAGTACGGATTTTCGGTGTCCGCCCTCGACGGCAAATTCTACACCCGGGTCAACTTCTTTGAATCAGCGCAGAATGACGTGAAGATTACGGGCACCCTGCCGCAAATTGGGAATACCCTGGCGTCGGTGATGGCCAACAACACCCCGGCTCAACTCGCGGCGGCCGGATGGGATCTCTACGACGGTAGCAGCTTCGATCCGGGAACCATCGCCGCTATTAACATACGGCCGGACGATCCCACGGTCCCTAGCAATGAGACAACTTGGACAGCTGATAATATTGCGGGCACTGCCACCAACTATTATCAGGATACCACCTCAGAGGGGATGGAGATGGAATTCTCTTATGCCCCCACTAAGAATTGGCGCATTCACCTCAATGTCGCGCAGATTGAAGCCCAAATCAATGATGTCATGCCCATTGCCGGCCCTGAGCTGACGCGGATTGCCAACGAGGTGTATCTACATCCGTCAAAGGGTAACCTCTTCATTGTCGAGAACCCTGTTCCTTTTCTAGACGGTAGTTTTGACCCTGAGGTCTTTCTTAGATCCCGGGCTGATAATCTGCTGGGCTCCATCGCCAGCAAGAAAGCGCCCGAGGGTGGACCCTTGCAGGAAATCCGGGAGTGGCGTACGAACTTGATCACAAACTACACGTTCAATACTGGTCAAGGTTGGTTGTCTGGTTTCGCCGTCGGCGCCGGCCTCCGCTGGCAAGACGAAGTGGCCATCGGGTCAGATCTGAAAATCGTGGATGGTTCCACGGTGCCGGATTACGATCAGCTCTTCTTCGGACCAACCGAAACGAATATCGACGCTTGGATCACCTACAATACGAAGATCTTCGAGAATCAGAGTCTGCAGCTCCAAGTGCGCGTTCGCAACCTGACCTCTGGCTCCGGTGATTTCATTCCCATCAAGGCGAACCCGGATGGCGAAGTGGCCCTCTGGCGGATTGGCGCACCACGATACTTTGAGTTCTCCGCCCGATTCCGTTTCTAGATCCTCTCCGATCTGAACAGGTGAATTATATACTCCTTGGTGTAGGTTATAGGTTATAAAGCGCTGGCATCCGATTTATATCGGGTGCCAGTTTTTTTAACAGGGGATCCTCTTAACCCTTCAACTGCACTCACCCTCAAGACCGTCACGCGGCCGGAAAAATGAAACGCATCACTCACGCAGTCATCGATGGAGATTTTCTCTCACGTCATTATCCAATGAGGTCTCCTTCAACATCGAATCGAGAGGAGGCATTTTGTCCGAAATTAAGGCATCGTGCGACCCTGAACATGACACCGCGGACCTCCCTCAAACCCCGTATGAAAAACAGCAGATGGCAGCTTAGCTCGTTGCTCGCCGTGATATTTGGTGCATCTTTTCTCTCTGCCGTTCCGGCGCCCGATACGACGTCCCGTCCACTCAACGTCCTGTTTATTTCGATCGATGACTTGCGATGCGAAGTGGGAGCGTATCAGGGGGGCCGTGCTCTCACGCCGAACATTGATCGCCTCGCGGCGGTGGGCGTGAAGTTCGACCGGGCCTACGCGCAATACCCCCTCTGCAATGCATCGCGAGCGTCCACGCTGTTCGGTCGCTATCCGAGAACAAGCGAGCTTTATGGGAACCGTGACTGGATGAATGCTTGGTATCCGGACTGGGTGAGTCTGCCTCACTATTTTCGGCAGCAAGGCTACTTCACCTTGCGCTCCGGTAAGATTTTTCACGGCGACAGGATTGACGATGCCGCCGCCTGGACGGTCGGGGGCGTCGCCCATGAATATAATGATCCCAAGCCGGCTTCCATCGTGGCGGACCGTCCGATCACTCGAAAGGAGGAAGCAGCTCGCCTCGCCAAGATGCGTGCCTCTGACGTCGAGCGGGCAGCGGGATCGGATTACTGGCAGGCGGTGGAGGATCCGGCAGAACGCGCGCTCCTCGAAGATACCCGCTCAACCGATCGGGCGATTGAATTCCTGCAGCAGAGGAAGCCGGAAGCACCGCCGTTCTTTTTGGGTCTGGGGCTATTTAGACCCCACAGCCCACTGGTCGCCCCGAAGGAGTTTTTCGAACTCTACGATCTCGAGGACATCGAGCTTTCGGTCGATTTCGCGATCCGTCCGAAGGTGCCAGAGGGCTTTCCCGCCGCCGCGATCCGGGCGATCAACGCCGATCTCTTTATCGAACGCGACGCCCAGGCTGACGAGGCGCGGGCCATGGTCCGGGCCTACCTCGCGTGTGCCTCCTATGCCGACTGGAACGTGGGGCGGGTCCTCGAAGTGCTCGAGGAGGAGGGCCTACTGGACTCCACCCTCATTGTCCTCTGGAGCGATCATGGTTACCAGCTGGGCGAAAAGGGGAAGTGGTCCAAGGCGGGATCGCTGTGGGAACAGGGCGTCCGGGTGCCGATGATTATCCATCATCCCGATGCCGCCGGTAACGGGCGCACTTCGCCTCGCGTCGTGGAGCTTCTCGACCTCTATCCGACCTTGGTTGATCTCTGCGGATTACCGATGCCGGAGGGGATCGAGGGACAAAGTTTGCGGCCCCTTCTCGCGAATCCGACCGCTGATTGGGCAGAGCCCGCTTTTTCCGTTTGGAGCGAACGCGACCGTGGCATCTCTGGGGCGGTGGTGCGGACCGAACAGTGGCGCTTCGCCAAGTTTTATGGCCCGGGGGCGGGAATCTTTCTCACCGATCCCCTGAATGATCCGGATGAGCTGATCAACCTCGCCCACGATTCAGCCTATGCCGATGTTGTGGCCCACCTCTCTACTCTACTTGATGACCACGTGGCGGGTCGGACTGAACCGACACCAGATCCGCTCTGGTTTATTCCCCGCGGGAAATGAACCGCCCGCTGCGGGAGCTATGCTCCTGAAAAATCAGTTTCTAGAAGTAAGATCAAATTAACCCCCACATCCATTAATATGATGCAATCTACATCCTCCTTGCTCCGCATAATGCCAACCCTGCTGCTTGCCGGTTTTGTCGCGCAACTTACCCACGCGGCGTCCACGGCTCCCCAAGAATGGGTCGATGCGGATACGGGCCACCGGGTGGTGCGGCTCTCCGAGGAACCGGGAACTGCTTCGTTGTATTTTCACCAGAACGCCTACACCGGAGAGGGTGACAAAATGGTGGTGACGATGGCGCAAGGCATCGGTACAATTGATCTGGATACACATGAGAACCGGCTGATCGTGGCCGACCCGCGGGCTGAGACCCTCGTGGTGGGCAAACGGAGTCGCTCGATTTACTACATCGTGGAAGAAGCCGGGAATCGGACCGTTTACGCCGCCCAGCTGGACTCGGGCGACATCCGGAAGATCGTGGAGCTCCCGGCCAACGCTAACGTTGGGTCGCTCAACGCGGACGAGACTCTTTTACTGGGAAGCTTTCCCGAAGCCGAACCGGAGCAGATTGTGGCGGCGCACTATCAGGTGAGCGAACGCGAGTTTAACCCCCAGACCGGGGAGCGGCTCAGTTATCAGGAGCAAAGGGAGTGGGGGATGAAAAAGCGACTGGATGCCCGCCTGCCGATGGCTCTGTTCGTGATTGATACCCGCACGGGGGAGGTCCGCATTGTCCATCGGGCAACCGACTGGCTCAATCATCTCCAGTTTTCGCCCACGGACCCCGACCGCATCCTCTTCTGCCACGAAGGACCCTGGCACATGGTAGATCGACTTTGGACCGTGAAGACTGATGGAACCGATCTCCGGAAGCTACATGAGCGGACGATGAACATGGAAATCTGGGGTCATGAATTCTTCAGTCCAGATGGAGCAACAGTCTGGTATGATCTCCAGCGGCCACGCGGGGAGGTTTTCTGGCTGGCGGGCATCGAGTTAAACTCGGGCCAACGCACGTGGTATGCGCATGAACGCAATGAGTGGTCAGCGCACTATAACCTATCTCCCGATCAAACACTCTTCGCCGGAGACGGCGGCGACGAGCACATGGTTGCCCACGCTCCTGATGGAAAGTGGATTTACCTCTTCCGGCCACAAGCTATTCCGGACGAGGCTGGGATGCCGTCTCCGAATTCGGCAGACCTCATCCACCCGGGCAGACTGGTGGCCGAGAAGCTGGTTAACCTGCGGGACCACGACTACAAGCTGGAGCCCAATGTGACGTTCACTCCCGATGGGAAATGGATTGTTTTCCGATCTAACCTGCACGGGGGAGTGCACACCTACGCGGTGGAAATCGAGCAAGGCCGAGGGCCAGCCTAAACAACAGATCTGAAAGTAAAATTATGAACGCAATGACTACTCTACTGATTTCTTCGTGGAACAGATTTTTCAAAAGAGAGCTTTTTCTCTTAGTGCCTGCCACGGTACTTTTCTGCGGGGTTCCCTGGCAGACCCATGCCGAGGGGTTCGATTACTATCCTCCGGAACCCACGGCAACGACCACCTTTGAATCCGTGGGACTCTACTGGACAATCGGAAGCCACAACGGAGAAGCTGATATTCAAGTTCGGTATCGGGAGGCAGGTGCAGAACCGTGGCAGGAAGCCCTTCCGCTCTGGTATGATCTCCGGGACGGAGAGGCGCGCGGAAGTATTGTCGGTTTACATCCGGGAACCAGTTACGAGATAAAACTCGTCTGGGTAGCCGGTAACTTTGGCGACAATTACGAAGCTACATTGACCGCTGAAACTTGGAGCGAAGACGTGCGCGTCGCAAAAACCATTTACCTCGAACCCGGTAATCGCCATGAGCCGCTCATCATCAACGAGGGGGGAAATCCGGAATCCGGCTTTGTGGTCTATACGGTCCGGCCCGGCGAAAAGCTGCTTATCGATGTGCGGGACCAGCATCCCTACTGCGTGGATATTCAGGCCTCTCATGTGGTGGTTCGCGGGCTTATCCTGAAAGGCGCCTCCCGGGATGGAATTCACCTTGGAGACGTTAAGGACGTCATGATTGAGGATTGTGACGTTTCCAACTGGGGCCGCCGTACTGAAAATTATGCCTACAATCTGGATTCAGCCATAAAATCCATGTCGTCAGAGTTGGAGCGAGTGGTGGTCCAGCGCAATCGGCTTCATCACCCCCGCTACAATGCCAACGACTGGACCCAGCCAAGCGACCTCCCGAAGATACATGGATACCATCCCACCGGAGCCCAAGGCATTTCCTGGAAGGATAATCAGGGCAACCACGTCATTCGCTTCAACGAGATTTATTCCGATTCCGAGCACCGCTTTAACGATGGTATGGGCTGGTGGACAAATTTCACGCGTCGGGGATTCCCCGGACCCGATAGCGATATTTACGGCAACTTCGTCAGTGACTGCGCGGATGACGGGATCGAGAGCGAGGGGGGGAACCGCAACGTCCGGATCTGGGGAAATTATATCGAGAATACGTACCACGGAATTGGCACGGCTCCGGTTTCAGTGGGTCCCGCCTATATCTTTCGAAACGTCTATTCCGTCAGCTATATTGCGCCCTATCCGGGCGGCGATTCGGACGCCTTGGTGAGATACCGAAACCACAATCCAAGGACAAACCGGGGCACTTTTACCAAACTCGGGGAAATGCCCAGAGGGGGATCCGGGCGGCAGTACTGGCTGCATAATACAGTCCTTCAACCCAAACCACTTCCCGGGAAAATTTTGCCCCTCGGAGCTATCGGCGCGGGGCGAGTGGGGGAAATCAGCGAACTGGTGGCCCTCAACAATATCTTTCATGCGGTGAGTGGCCATTCCTATGCCGGCACCCCTCAAGAGGATTCGAATACCGTTGATTATAACCTTTTCAATGGGCCCCTTCCACCCGGAGCTGAAGCTAAAAACATCCATGCCACTCCCCGGTACGCCCCCGGAAATGGACCTGAAGGGGGACGTCATGGGATGTACCAGTTGGCGCCGGATAGTCGCGGCCGTGATGAGGGTAAGCGCCTACCCAATATTAATGATAATTCTCACGGTCGTGCACCCGACATCGGAGCCCACGAGGGAGGAAGTCCGCGGATGGTATTTGGCCTGGGGGCGAGCGAGCCCAAGGGAGATTAGATGAAAATCCTTAGGTCTCGTCCACGTTCACCCCGGGCCCGCATATCTCGATTAAGGCCGGGATTGAAACGCAGTTCAACTTATCGGTGAGGGCGGCGGCCATGTCTCTACTCATGCCATGACCCGGAGTTTTTTGGAATGATCTGGCGGTGGCGTATCTTCTGATTCTGAGGCGCGCCGGCGTCAGGTTGCGGGGGAATGGCTGGCCGAGCAGGGCACGCCGATGGAGTTCTTTAACCGATGGACGGAAAGCCGATGGCCTACGTTGGGCAGACTACCTGGGGCAGTTGCCGATAAATGCATGGGATGCCTTGGCGCGGATACGGGATCACGCTTCGTAAAACAGGGCCGCTTTATGAGCTTCTAATGTATCCAAAAAACGGTTACTGATTTTTTTGACGTCAGAATGCGACAAAAAGCCGGGGCATAGAAATCACTTTTTGGGCAGGAATTCGACCAGATGGTATTGATTCACCTTTGGGTGGTTAATCCTTCTTTGGGACCCGTCCATCCAAGTCACCTCGATATAGTCGATCGTCTCATTGTCACCGAGACCGAAGAGTCGGGTTGCCGCCTGTTGGGATTCAAAAGAATCACCGTTAACGATCGCCGCGGCCTGAATTCTTTCCCCGTATGCGACTAGGATCCTCGCCCCCGTTGTCAGCGGCGCTCCCGCTTTGTCTCGAAGCCTGACGCCCACAAAATTTCCGGTTGTGGGGATGCTGTTCAAGTAGACTTCGACTGAATTCCCCTCCGTTGAAGGGTTCCAGTTCGGGGGAGATGAGTCGATGATCAAGTCCATCTTTCCGTCCAGGTTGATATCATCAGCCACGACCATGCGGCTGTCATGTTCCAAGGCGACTCCGGCGAGAAAGGACACGTTGCGTGCGCGGCCGTCAGGCATCGGCATGAAGAGGAAGTTGTGTTCAAATCCATTCCAGGAAATGCCTTGTTTCTCCTTGGAGCTGAGCTTGCTCCCAAAGTAATCGGCCATCAGCGGGTTTTCCAGCGAAGAGCCGTGGTAGATGTCGTCGGTCCAAAAACTCGAGCAATAATCTCGAGCGGTGGTATTGCTGTCGTGCCCATTGGCCACGTAGAGATCAAAATCTCCGTCGTTGTCAAAATCCACCGTGGCGACCCCCCAGGACCAACCCGTGCGAGCAACTTGGTCAGCGTAGGCCGGTTGTTGGAAAGACCCATCCTCTTGCGAAATGTAGAGGCGGTTTCCATAGGCCATCGGCAAACGATTCTCGGTGATCGCGGCAAAATCCTCCCGCTTCGCCCCCAGCAGGTGCAGCCGATTTGCCGTGGTTGAAGACATGCCGATCGCGTAAAAATCCAAGAGGCCATCGTAGTTGAAATCGGCAAAGGCATGCGCCATCCCGAAGAGGGTCCGGACATCAATGGCATCAGCCGTGATGTCTTCAAACCTCCCGTTCCCGTTGTTGCGGTACAGGTCGACCCCGGAAAAATCACTCACCACCAGCAAGTCCAAATCGTTGTCATTGTCATAGTCGAAGAACGAGTTGGAGTACACCCGGCGAAACTGCTTTTCAGCAATGCCCAGTTCCCGCGTCCTTTCCTGAAAATGGACCCCGTCCCCATCATTGATCAACAGGTAGGAGGGATGGCCGTCGTTGGCGTCAAAAAATGGATCGGGCATATTCCCGCCGCGATAAGGCTCCTTGTATTGTCCCAGCCACAAGTCGAGATCGCCGTCGCCATCGGTGTCTCCCGCCGTCAAGGTCGTATCAGATTGTACGCGAAAAAGGGGAGCAATCAAGAGGGGGAGGGGCGCGGTTTCAAACGAACCGGTAGCGGATCCTTTGAAGATAAACATGCCCTCGCGGGGAGAGGAAAATGCCTTTTCGTTGACCGCGCCATCAATGATCAGATCGGTGGTTCCATCCCCGTCAAAGTCACCGAGAACCGCGGATCGACACTTCGCAATTGAGGTTAGGTTGAGCGGGTCCAATCGATATTCGTCGCCCGGCAGGTTCCAGGCGATCTGGTTGGTGGCAGGGAGGAGAATCTCCGAATACCCATCCCCGTTGAGATCATAGGCTAAAACCGGTCCCCGCTGCTTTGGCGGAATATCAATTACGCCCAGGCGTTGAAAAAGCGGTGGCCCCTTTCGTTGCAGGAATTCCAGTTCAGTCACCTCAATTGTATCCGGAACAAATATACCCGCGGCACTCTTGTTCTTTTTCCACCAGACCTTGATGCGTCCGTCGGCGGTCAACCGGAGGGCGGAGGCGCGGTGTTCAACATGCAGGGAAAAGGAAAAAATCGACTGGTTTTGTTCTTGTTCGGTGGGGTTTTCGACAAATTGTTTATGGTGCCATTCGCTCTGGTAGAGGGTAAAACCGGCCGTCTTCAAATCCTCGAGCCAGTCACTCCATTGTTGCCAAGAGATCGCCCGATTGGCCGGCCCCATCGTTCGTGATTCGATGCCGTGGTCCAAAGCAATCGGGTCGGGCAAGTCGCCCAATTTAATCCTGGTAAAGCTGAAAGCCTGCAGCACGGATTCAGGCTCATCGGAGTTTCTAAGTTCATCCCAAAGCTGGATGAACGCCTCCTCGTGATCCTGAGCGAGGGTTTCCTGTCGCCAGACCGACGCTTCATTCTTGGCGCGGTCTTCGTTCAGCGAAGACAATCCCGACCCTGACTGGCCGGAAAGCCAAGAAGCACAAGCCAGAATGGGAACAGCGATATAGCGTAGGGTATTCATGTTAAGAAGATGTTGGGGGTTGAGCGTGGTCGTCTGTCCACAGCGCACGAGCTCGGTCTTTGGTCCAGAATCCCCCGGCGATGCCGAGGCTGTGGCGCAAACTAAAGGTTTCGCCCGGGTTGATGATGTGAGGATCAAGATAAGCGGTGGACCAGGCGAGGCAGGGGAATTTTGGACGGCAGAACCAATGGTGCTCGTAGGGCGGGTTTTTCGTGAGATCTTCGCACAGGAGCAGGCACCCATTCAGGGAGGTATCGAAGATCCCCTGATAGGCCAGGCGTGAGCTCGGCCATCCGTTGAGTTGATCAGGCGATACGAGGATGGTTTTTCCGTCGTGGTAATCGTCCCATTCCGGCATTTCTACCCCAGCGAAGATGTGACTGGGCGTCTGGTCGAAACCGCGGCTCATCCTCAGGAAAAGGCCCGTGTATCCAGATCCCTGCAACCCTTCGCCGGAGCAGTAGGAGTTGTGGGTGATGGTTTCGCCGAGAACATTCGTGAGTTCGCTTTCCCAGATGAGTCGCCAAAGCTCGTTTTCAGGGTCGATGTCGCAAACCGATAGCGTGCGGGATTCCGTGAAGACGGGCTCGTTGCGGGGGCCGATCCAGTCGAGCGTTTCGGTCCACGCGCATCCGTGGTCGGATGGTTTTGCTTCAACCCAACCGCGATGCTGCTGCGTGCCGACGTTGTCGATATTTGCATAGTCACCTACTTTTGCCCGGTAGGTGGGACCACCCCAGAAATTCATCCCATTCACGGAGGTCATCGTGAGACTGAGACCCTGATGCCAGGGGTGGTCGCTCGGTCTCGTATTGGTCAGGACATCACCGGCAAGGGTATGGATCGGGTGGAGGTAGGGGCGGGGGCAGTGTTGCTGAGGGGTTTGGGGCCGGAAGTTGTACTCGAACAGAACTTGATTTCCGTAGGAGGCGCGGAGGACCGCGTCATTAATGATTTCGGAAGTGATCTTTTCGGCTGTGCTCATGAAGTGCGGGAGGGGCGGGAGTTAGGCCAGAGCTGGGATCAGACGGTGGCGGATAGGGCGTAGGTGCCGGCGACATGTTCGTAGAAGGGATCGCCTTCGACGATGGTGCTGGGTTTGACCGCGAGACCGGAGGCCGCGGATTTATAGAGTGCAGTGATGAATTCAATGGTGCGGCGCGCTTCGGAGATGCTGACCAGGGGCGGGCGACCGGCCTGATAGTCGGCCACCATGGCTCGGAGTTGGGCGGGCTGCTTGGTGACCGTATCGCCCGGGATCGTCCTAAAAGTCATGGCTTGCTCCGCATCCATCGTGTCTAGCGTCTTGAATCGCCATTTGTCCCGGTTCAAATCGTAGACGGCTCCTTCGGTCCACGCTGTTCCCTGTTGGAAATCGAAGCGCAGGAAGGTGTTTTCGTGCGGGCATAAAATTGAGTTCAGGACGTTGCCGATCGCGCCGTTTTTGAACAGCACACTGGCTGATGAAATGTCCTCCACCTCGATGTCGCGATCCAAGGTGGTGCACAGCGCCCGAACTTCGGCCCAGTCGCCCATCGCCCAGAGAAAGGTATCCATCGCATGGATGCCGTGGATCATGGTCGGTCCTCCGAGCTCGCTGGCCCAGGTCCCGCGCCAGTCGACCTCGTAGTAAGCCGGGGCCCGATACCACGTGGTGTGGCAGGTGCCGACCAAAGGTCGACCGGGCACCTTTTCTTCGATCATGCGCTTGAGGTGTTGCGAAGCGCCTCCGAATCGGAACTGAAAAACCGAAGAGCAGTACTGGCCCGTGCGTTTCTCGGCCGCCTGAATGGCATCCAATTCTCGCAGGGAGCCGCAAAGCGGTTTCTCGCACAAGACCCAGGCCCCCGCTTCCATGGCCTTGATCGCGAGCGCCGCGTGCGTTTGGGGCGGCGTCGCAATGATTACGATGTGCGGGGCTTCCTTGGCCAAGAGGAGGTCAACATCGGTATACGCTCTGGGGATATCGAATCTTTGGGCGAAACCGCGCGCCCGTTCCCCATCCTGATCCATCACGGCGACAAATTCTGCTTCGCCCAAGGGGAAGACAACCGCCGCGGGATCTGCTTCCCAGCGGACATGATGGGCGGCGATATTACCGGTGCCAACGAGGGCGATTTTTAAAGACATAATGGATAAGGTGAACTGGAGTTGAGTTGGGGTAGAAAGGGGCTAGGACCGCACTCAAGCGGAAGGCGGGGGCGGGAGTTTGTTGGCAATAAATTTGCCAAAAGTCACGGTGCCCAGAATTGCCGCAAAGTAACTCCGGAATAATTCAGACTGTTGGAATTTGGAGGTGTGGACTCAATTTGGGATTCTCAGTTCGATAGCCAGCCGGTCGATTCCGAATCGATCCCAGTTTTGAAAGAGCGGACACCAGACTGTCGCCCCGGCGCACTTTCCACCAGAAGAACCACCCAATGAAAACCCAACACGTATGCTATCTCATAGCACTATGGCTCACGCCGATCTTTTGTTTTTCTGCTGAATATGAAAACCCCCTGAATAATCAGGACTATCATTTTACTGAAGATAGCCTTCGAGATTATATAAGGAAGGCCGCAGGTAATAAACCCGAACGGGTGAGGCAGGCATTCGAGGAATCTGCGTCCACTCGGTCGGAGGAGTCGATGCGTGCCTTATTTGCAGATTTGTGGTTGGGCCGGAATGTGGGCCAAGTTAATGGGGCACTTTTAGAGATATTCACGTCGGAGGATCCTGCTCGAGGGCGCGAATATGGACTTTATGATTATTGGCATCTGTCACTTAATCAATGGCTCTATCGTTTATATTATACTTTTGGATCGAAGGGTTCGGTGTCCCCCGGCCGAATATATCCAGAAACGGAAAAAGCCCTTTTGGAAGTGCTCTGGCATAGAATGGAATACAAGGATGATATCCTTTTGACTCGTCAGAGTACTTGGTGGATGAGCGGGAGTGAGAACCATGATATCGTAGCCAAAGTCAGCAGTTTAATTACCTCGCAGATATTCATGGATGAACCGGAGTATCAGGATCGTGTCTACCCTGATTTAGGGCACGGCGGCGGTTATAAGTATTGGTTCCATAGCATGTATGGGGAAGACAGGGCTGTCGGTCCGGAACCGCGGGGGGACTATAAGGATGGAAATGATTACATCGCGGCTGATCATAATAAGGCGTGGGTACAGTTCTTCCAGGAGTTTTTTGAGGAACGCGCCAAGAAAGGATTCTTTCTTGAGGTCGCGTCTCCTCATTACATGAGCGTAACCGTCCCCTACCTTACCGATGTATATGATTTATGTCAGGACGAAGCAGTTGCTCACAAAGCAGAAAAGTTTCTGGACTTGGTGTGGGCAGATTGGGCCGTGGATCAAATCAATGGTGTCCGCGGTGGAGCCAAGACTCGGGTCAAGGACGGAAGTCTGTGGGCTGGAGCAATGTATCGTCAGGCCCAATTTTATTTTGGAGGTGAAGGGAGCGCTGGAGATCGATATTTCACCCAATTGCTCACAAGTTACGAACTGAAACCCATTATCTGGGAAATCGCTCTGGATAGGCAGGGCTTGGGTGAGTTCGCATTCATCTCGCGCAAACCAGGCGAAGAAGAGAACCTATGGCCGAGGCCTTTAGGGGCCGAACGCACCATGTTACTCGATACGGAATCCAGGTTTGTGCGGTACAGTTGGGTCACGCCGGACTATATAATTGGTTGTCAAATGGATCACCCTGCAGCGGTTCATAGTCACTTGAGCGTGCAGGCCCGTTTCTTGGGGATCACCTTCAAGGGGGAAAATGGTCCGAGAATTTATCCGATTGATTCGGTAGATACAGAAGGCTGGACCTACGAGCACGCCTTATGTAGAGCCGTTCAACATGAAAACGTGATGCTGGTGCAGCAGGCTCGACGCTTTAGTCAAGTGAATCCTGAGTGGTATCCGTCAAAGTTAATGATAGGTAATGAATTTGGGATTCATTTCGGAGACAGCCATGATCGCTTGGTGGAAAAAGAGGGTTGGATATTTGTCGAAGATGGCGACGCCTTTGCGGCTGTGCGAGTCGTGGCCGGCAATGACGATGTACCGGGTTTACAGGGTGAACTGGTCAATGATAGCTACACTTGGAATCCGGACCGGACGATAGTCCAATTAAACAATAAATATGCGGGAATGATATTCGAAACATCACGTCGAGCCCACCATGAAACGATTGAAGCCTTCATGGAAGACATTCTGGATAATACCCTGATGCTCGATAAGACGGTAGTCGCGGGCTTCCATATTCTGCGTTATCAAGGCTGCGGCGAAAATGCCCCGGAAATCTACTTCAATCTGGCCACGGAGGAAATGTCTATGATTGGCGACAAGTATGTGGATTACGCGCCTGATATGCTATTCGATAGTCCATATATCAAGTCCAAGTATAATAGTGGAATTGTCTCTATAAAAAAGGGGGGCAAGGAATTGCTCCTTGATTTTAGTCGGCCATAATTCGGGACTTGATTACTTCACTAGAGATTTAGCCAATAATTGGTGATGGAATCGCTTTCCCGATCAAATCCGAAAAATTGCGCACCGGGCCGTCGGGCCGTCTCGGAGATCTTATCGATTTAGGGGATCAGTCGACCGACCAATCGCAAACCCAATTACAGAATTAAGGCGTGCGACCCAGGGATAGGAATTTACGATAATTCTGACTGTTGGAATTCGAAGGGATAGACTAGAATCACGGGTCCGGTGAATAGTCATAGTGCTGGCCCTACCTTTGAATGCCTGCAGATGCCCCGAAATGCCTGTGCCCGCCCCGAGTGACCTTGGGTCCCTCGCCGAACGGCTGCGGTCGCCCCAACCAAAGAAAAAATAGATGAATAGGTTAATACTTCAACTCGGGGTCATTTTGGCTTTGGTCCCGATTTCCAAAGCAGAAGCGCTGTTCGAGAATCCGCTAGAGGATCTTGATTTCGTGTACCTCGAAAAGAATCTCCCGGATTTGATGAGCAAGGCGGCGGCGACGCAGGCGACTCGGGTGGAACACGCATTTGCTCATGCGAAGGGCGAAGGTTTGCGCCAGGCATTCTGTCCCCATTTCGCTCAGTTGTGGTTGGGGCAAGAATTGGATGAGGTGAACGCTGATCTGCTTGGGATTATCACAACCGACGACCCCGTCGTGCAGCAGAAGTTTCGGTTGAATGACGCTTGGTGTCTGGCGATCAACCAACAATTTTATCACATGTATTATGCGTTCGGGAGTAAGGGCTCCGTGGCTCCCGGGCGTCTTTATCCTGAAACCGAAAAAGCGCTGCTGGAGTTGCTCTGGAATCGGATGAAATACAAGGACGACATCCACCTCGCCCGGAAGAGCACGTGGTGGATGATCGGGAGTGAGAATCATGACTTGGTGGCAAAGGTGAGTAGCCTTATTTCTTCGCAAATATTCATGAACGAGCCGGAGTTTCGTGATCGGGTTTATCCGGATTTGGGTTCTGGCGGTGGCAATAAGTATTGGTTTCACCACATGTATGGGGACGGTGAAGGTATCGATGGCCCTCCGGGCCGGGCGAATTATGGAGACGGCAAGGCTTACACTGCAGCCGATCACTACCAGGCATGGGTGGCATATTTTGATGAATATTTTGCGGAGCGAGCCAAGAAAGGCTTCTTCCTCGAGGAGGCCTCTCCGGGCTACATGGCGGTGACCGTTTCCTACTTGACCGATATCTTTGATCTTTGCGCTGACGGGGCTCTGGTAGAAAAGGCGGAAATGTTTCTGGACGTCGTGTGGGCGGACTGGGCGCAGGATCAACTCAACGGCGTCCGGGGCGGTGCCAAGACCCGGGTCTCGGATGGTTCCCGCTGGAAAGATGCGATGTATCAGTTTGCTCGATTCTACTTTGGGGGGGAGGGCAGCGCCCAAACGCACGATTTCGCTCAGCTGCTCAGCGATTATGAACTGAAGCCCATTATTTGGGAAATCGCTTTGGACCGTCAGGGCTTGGGCGAGTTTGCCTATTTATCACGCACCCCCGGTGAAGAAGAGGGCGTCTGGCCCCGGCCCTTGGGGGCCGAGCGCACGTTGTTGTGCGATACCGAGTCCCGCCTGTTACGCTACAGCTGGGTGACGCCTGATTATATTTTAGGTTGTCAAATGGATCACCCGGGAGCGATTCACAGTCATCTGAGCACTCAGAAGCGGTGGCAGGGGATCACCTTCAAGGGAGCGGACGGTCCGCGCGTGTATCCCACCGATGTGCTTCAAGATGAGCAGGGGAATCTCAAGAGTAGGAGTTTGATGGGGTATTCTAGAACCGTGCAGGACAAGAATGTGATGGTTGTTCAGCAGGCGCGCCGCTTCTCTCAGATGAATCCTGATTGGTTTCCGGCCAAGAATATCGGAAATCTGGATTATGGAATCTATTTTGGCGATCAGCTGGGCCGAATCGTGGAAAAGGAGGGATGGATTTTCGTGGAGCAGGGAGATGCCTATTTGGCCACGAGAGTCGTGATGGGCGAGTATGCGGAGGGTTGGACCATTTTGGTCGATGATGCCAGTCCGGGTGTGACCAGCGATTTGATCGAAGACAGCTACGCGTGGAGCCCGGATCGGGAGACGATCTATCTGAAGGATAAGTACGCGGGGATGATATTTGAAGCCTCCCGGCGGGCCCACCACCCGACGCTCGAGGCCTTCATGGCAGACGTGTTGGACAATCCCCTGTTCCTCGATAAAACCGTGGTTCCGGGATTTCACGTTCTGCGGTACCAAGGATGTGGCGAAGACGCGAAGGAGATCACCTTCAATTTAGCCAATAGCGAAATGCCTTTTGTCGATGGAGAGCGCATTGATTATGCTCCTGATATGGTTTTGGACAGTCCGTACCTGAAATCGAAATACGAAAGTGGTATCGTCAAAATCAGCAAAGGCGACCGCGAGCTGATCCTGAATTTCAACAGATAAGCGCTCTTGGCCTCTGACATGGAAATTATGAACCTGAAATCAGCAACCTCTCTACTAGTCAGTCTCCTCCTTGCGCAGGCAGCAACCGGGGCCCGGGTGGATTTTTACGATGAGGCGCTTCGCCTTTTTGGGACTGCTTCAAAGGGCGAGAGCATTATTGAAAATCGAGCGCTTCAAGGGAACCGGATTCATTACCATAAGGCTGGCAATCTCTATCCCGATGAGAGCGCCGTGGAGTATTTCTCGCTCGATTATGGGGACAAGCGGGCGGGCGATTTCAGTGTACGCTTTGATACGGCCTCGGCGGCTCCGATCGACGAGCTTGGCTTTATGCCCGGCCCCTACCAGCAGACCTGGAATTTGTCGAAGGAGTGGACGCTGGAGCTTTGGCTGAGAATCGATAGTGAAGAGGAAGGAGGCCGTTGGCCGATCGCTTTTTCGGATACAAACGGACATAAGGCCGAGGGTTCTCTTACGGGCTTTGCCGTGGACGGAAAATGGCACCGGGTTTCCCTGCCTTTGTCCGAACTTAAGAGCAGCGGTCCATTTGACTTCACGAACGTTACGGCCTGCCAACTGGGGAACCGACTCGGCTCGAAGGGAAAACTCTGGTTTGATGATATCCGCTTTAGGAATGAGAAAAGCGGGCAGAAGATCGGCGTAACCGACAAGTCGATCGAGCAGCGCCGTGCCGAGGCAGCCGCCAGTCGTGCTGATCGCGTGAACGAAGCGTTTAGGGATATCGCACAATATACTCCCGAAACCTTGAAGCTGAACGAGCGTCACGTTTACTGGCGCGACCTGCTCAATCCCCATTTTGGAAAACTGTGGCTGGGGCAGGATATCGAAAAGACCAACGCTGAATTGCGCGAGATCTTCAGTTCCCAGGATCCTGAAATCCGCGAGGAATACGAACTGGATGATCACTGGTCGCTCTACCTCACGCCAACGCTGATCCAGATGTACTATACCTTCGGTAGCAAAGCGACGCGCAAGCCGGGACGCCTCGAGAAAGAAACCGAAGCAGCTCTGCTCGAACTGCTCTGGGAACGAACGAAGATTAAGAACGACATCGTCATCGCTCGCCAGAGCACTTGGTGGATGGCCGGCAGTGAGAACCACGACATCAATGCCAAGGTCGCCAACCTGCTCACGTCGCAAATATTCATGAACGAACCGGCTTATGCCGACCGTGTGTATCCCGATCTCGGCTACGGCAGCGGATACGGTTACGGAAGTGCGGGGCTGGAGCGTCAAACGGGAGGACGGGCCAATCTGAAAGACGGCAAAGAATATCGGGCGAGAGACCATTACGAGGCATGGGTGGCTTTTTGGGACGAGTGGTTTACGCAGCGGGCAGGGCGGGGGCCCTTCATCGAAATCAACTCACCCACGTATGCGCTCTACTCGCTGGGCTTCCTCCAATGCCTGCATGATCTCTGCGAGGATGGTCCCTTGCAGGAGAAGTCGGGCAAGTTCTTCGACCTGGTCTGGGCTGACTGGGCCCAGGATCAGATCGGCGGCATGCGGGGTGGGTCAAAAACACGGAGCTACTTACCGAAGTCGGGTTATGATGGCATGACGCAATTTTCGAAATTCCTTTTCGGAGGACCAGGGAATGCCTGTCATGGCTTCTTCGAACTGTTGCTTTCCGATTACCGTCTTCCGTCCGTTATCTGGGAGCTGGCGCTGGACCGCGAGGGGCTCGGCAGCTTTGCCTATGTGTCCCGCCGTCCCGGTGAAGAAGAAAATGTCTGGCCGCGTCCCCTGGGCAATGAGCGGACGCTGCTTTGCGATACGCCGGCGCGTTTTCTGCGCTACAGCTGGGTCACTCCCGATTACGTGCTCGGCACCCAGATGGATCATCCCGCCGCCGTTCACAGTCACCTCAGTGTTTCGAGGCGCATGCAATCGATGATTTTTACCGGCGCCCCTGATTGCCGCGTAATTCCGGGCCCCCTTTTCTCTGGGGATAAACCAAGTCTCATTGGAGCCGCCACCCTGGACGAGGCGGATCCTGATTCCTGGAAGCTCGGGACTGATCACTATTACCGCAGCGTTCAGCATCGCCGGGTTTTGATCACTCAGCAGGCCCGTAACTTGACCCGCATTTCTCCGGAATGGTTTCCGGATTATGACCTGGGCTCCAAGCCATACGGGCTATTCTTTGGCGGAGATTTCGACCAGCGCGAAGAAAAGGGTGGATGGATTTTTGTCGCGAAAGGCAATGCCTACCTGGCCGTGAGGGTAGTGGTCAGCGAGGAGGACCAATCGGGCGATGCGTTCAGGACCTTGCAGGGGAAAAAGAACAGCAGCACGGCCCTTGGCGAAAAAGGCTACGAGTGGAATAGCGACCGGTCGATTGCCCGCTTGAAGAACCTGTTCAGCCCGATCATATTGGAGTCTGGCCGCAAAGCTGATTACCCGACGTTGAAGGAATTTCAGGACGACATCCTCGACAATCCCATCCAACTTTATTCTACGGTGATGGCTCCGAACCTCGGCTTCGACATCCTCTATTACACCGGTTGCGGCGAGGATGCCGAAGAAATCATCTTCAACTCTGCCAACAGTGAAATCCCCACTGTCGGAGGAGAGTATATCGACTACGCTTATCCTCAGCTTTTTGACAGCCCGTATCTGAAATCAAAATACGAAAGTAGTATCGTCAAAATCAGCAAAGGCGACCGCGAGCTTATGTTGGATTTCAACGAGTGAGAATCATATCCATGAACCTGGTGTTAGCCTTCAACCTCTCCCCAAAATGAAAGAATTCGAGCCATCTCAAAATCTCGCCGCTGTCTTTATTTGGATGGCAGCCACTCTTTTGATTGCTCCCTCTAGCTTTGGGCAAAGCCGGGAAACTCAAAATAGCGCTCAACCCAATATTGTTTTAATCATCAGTGATGATCAGGCGTGGATGGACTACGGTTTCATGGGGCATCCGGATATCAAGACGCCCCATTTGGATAAACTTGCGGCCAACAGTCTGCGTTTCGATCGCGGATATGTGGCGAGCTCGCTATGCCGTCCTTCGCTGGCGTCCATGGTGACCGGGCGTTTTCCTGCGCAAAATGGAATAACGGCCAATGATACGACCGGGGGTATGTTCATTATCAATGAGAAGGGAGAGACGATTCTGCTACGAGGCAAACGGGAGGCTTTAGACAAGCCGGTTCGAGACCGCTACCACGCGCTGCCGAGTTTTGTTCGAGGGCTAAGCGAGAATGGTTATCTTACCCATCAGTCTGGAAAATGGTGGGAGGGGTCGTATCAGGATGGTGGATTCACCCACGGCATGACGGAAGGGGACCGCCATGGGGATAAAGGATTGGTCATCGGTCGGGAAGGCATGCAGCCGGTCGAAGAGTTTGTCGATCATGCGCTCGAAGAGGAAAAACCATTCTTTCTCTGGTATGCTCCGTTCCTGCCGCACACCCCGCATAATCCACCGGCTCGCCTGCTCCAGAAATACCAAACGGAGGGTCGAGCTCAGGATGTGGCGAACTACTACGCTATGATCGAGTGGTTTGATGAAACGTGCGGAGACGTTGCGGGGATGCTCGAGGCGAAAGGTAGCGTCGAGAATACGGTGGTTATTTATATTTGCGACAATGGTTGGGCCGCTGCCAGCACTACGGGCGACTGGCCACGGGAGCAGGCCTTTGGGGGCTTTGCGATGCGCTCGAAAACGACTCCCTATGAAAATGGTATTCGTACGCCCGTTTTGGTCTCATGGCCTGGGGTCGTCGAGCCACGGCAAGTGGACGATTTTGCGCATAGTATTGATCTTTTCCCTACGATTGCTGCCATCGCGGGCTTTGAGGTTCCCGGAGATCTGATCGGTGTCAATTTGCTCGACTCTACGGCGGTGCGGGAGCGCAAGACCATTTTCGGTTCCTTGCATTCGACGCACAACATGACGCTTGATAACATGAACGATGCCTTGCAATACCACTGGTGCATCGAAGGCGATTGGAAGTTGATTCTCCGCTACCAAGGGGAGGATACGACGCAGTACAAAATACTGCACGCTTGGGATACCGCGCCTTACCGACTGTTTAACCTAGCGGACGATCCTGGCGAAAAGAATGATCTTGCGGTCGCGAGACCGGATATTGTCGAGCGGCTGCGCCAGAGAATCGAAGACTGGCAATCTGAAATAAATTAAGCTCAACGAGTGAGAACCCTTTCCGTGAATCAAAAAAGACAACCGATGAAAATTATATTCGCATGGCTAACGCTGTCCGCCGTAGCTCTCAGCTTCGCAGAGGAGAAGCCCCTCGATTTTTGGGACGAGGAGATCCGACTTTTCGGAATCGCCGCGACCGACCAACATGTCGATGCCTCCTTGCATCAACGTCGGGACAGCAGCTACAAAACCAAGGGATTTGCCCTTGATCATGCTGATAAGGTCGAGGGCGACCTGAGTGTGGTTTACCTGCCAGCAGCAGTCGGCCTGCCGAAGCGATTTGGATTCGTTTCCAGTCTGTGGGGTGAGCCCTGGGAACTATCCCCGGAAATGACCCTGCGACTGTGGACGAAGACCGGAGGGAAAAAAGCCACCGCGCGATGGAAGGTTAGTCTGGTCGATGGGGCTGGCCGGGAAGCGGTGGGGGTGCTCGAAGGCATGGGGGCGGAGTGGCGGGAGCTGCGTCTTCCGCTCAGTAAGCTGCGGGCGCCGCAGGGGTTTGATTGGGCAGCGGTGAAACTTTGCGAGTTTGAGGCCGAGGTGAGCGCGGACACCCGCATCCATTTCGACGGAGTACGCTTTGAGGGCAAAGGGAGCGCCATTGGCGTGACCGACAAGACGGTGGCCCAACGCCGGCAGGAGGCGGAACGCACCCGTGCGAGCCGCACCGAGGAGGCCTTTCGGCAAGTCTCCGATGAAGATTCAGGGGGCACCCCGGTTGTCAGCGCCTTTGCCAAAATGTGGTTGAACGAGGATCTTGAGACCGCCAACCGCCTGCTGGTAGAGGAGCTTAAAAAGAGCTCCGACGGCAATGCTTGGAGCCTCCTCCACACGCCTTTGTATTGTCGCTTTTATTACTTGTTCTCCAATCGCGTGGGGAAGCATCCGGGGCGGATGACGCAGGCTACGGAAAAATTGTTGCTGGAAACACTTTGGGAACGCACCGCGTCCAAGAACGATATCCATTGGGCTCGGCAGAGCACGTGGTGGCTCGATGGCAGCGAAAATCATGATCTCAATGCCAAGGCCTGCAATCTCGTCACCGCGCGCATCTTCATGAATGAGCCGGAGTATCAAAACCGGATCTATCTGGACTATGGATTCGGGGGCGGTTATCACTACGGCCATGCCGGCTACTACGGTCCGGGCATTGACCCGGATACTCGCCACGGCGGTGGACGCGCCAACTTGGCCGACGGTCAGGAATATAATGCGGCAGACCACTACACGGCATGGTTGACCTATTTGAAGACCTACTTCCGCGAGCGAGCGGAACGGGGGTTCTTCCTCGAATACGGTTCGCTGACGTACAGCAAACATTCACTCAACATGGTGGATCTTGCGTATCAGTATTGTGGCGACAAAGAATTGAAGGGCATCGTCGACGACTTTTTAACGCTCTACTGGGCCGAATGGGCGCAGGTTTCGATTTCCGGCGTGCGCGGTGGGCCCAAAACCCGCCATCACAGCACGGTGCAGGAGGGAACCGGCACCTCGGCGTTGATCAGTTTCTATCTGGGCGGTCCGGCTGCCGCTGGTCCTTGGTGGTATTGGAATCTGATTAACGACTACGAGCTTCCCGCCATCGTTTGGGCCATGGCGCTTGATCGTCAGGGGATGGGATCCTTTACCTACCGAGCACGGGGCATCGGCGAAGAGGAGGCTGAGCTTCCCCGGCCGCTGGGCACCGAACGCTCTATGGTGGTTGATACGGAGGCCCGGTTTTTGAAGAGCACCTACGTGACCCCTGACTATACCCTCGGCACGCAGATGGACCACCCGTTGGCGGTGCACTCCCACTTAAGTATTGCCGGCCGCTGGCATGGCATGACCTTTGCCCAGTCTCCGGAAGCCCGGATTGTGGCCGTCGGTATCACGGAAGGCGCCAATGTGAAGGGAGACAAAAGTGCCTACGATCTCGAGACAATGTATCAAACGGTCCAACATGAGAGAACGCTGATTGTGCAACAGGCCCGACGCTGGACGGCCGTGCATCCAGAATGGTTTCCCTCGAACATTGAATATGATGTTCCGGTGGGGATCTGGTTCGGGAATCAATGGGATCGTCGGTTGGAAAAGAATGGTTGGATTTTTGTCCAAAAGGGAAACGCCTACGCCGCCGTGCGTCCGGTCCTATGGGATGAAGCCTACGAAAAAGCTCAGTTGATAAAAACTACCGGCAACCAGAAGTTTTTCAACGCGCCCGATGATGCTCCGACGGTCAAATTGCGGACCGATTGCTATCGTTGGAATAAGGATAATTCGATCCTGTTGTATGATGATAATCACACCGCCACCATCATTGAGGCGGGATCCAAGGCGGACTACGCAACGCTGGAAACCTTTATGGACGATGTGCTCGATAATCCGATCGCACTCTACAAGACGGTGGTGCCAGGGACCAATATCCTCGTTTACGCGGGCAGCGGCGAAAACGCGCCAGAGATCGTGTTTAATTGTGGTAGTCCGGAGATCCCTACGGTGGGAGGTAAACCCATCAACTATCGCTATCCGATGACCTTTGATAGTCCGTATCTGAAATCGGAATACAAAAGCGGAATTGTAAAGATCAGCAAAGATGACCGCGAGCTGATCTTGGATTTCAACGAGTGAGAATCATTTCCGTGATTCTATTACTACCGTCCAAACGTTCAAAGAAATGAAAGGAATCAAGTTACCTCAAAATCTTCCCGTTTTCATTATATGGATGGTAGCCTCTCTTTTGTTTGCTCGCTCTAGTTTTGCCCAAAGCAGGAATACTCAAAAGAGCGCTCAACCCAATATCGTTTTAATCATCAGTGATGATCAGGCGTGGGCGGACTACGGATTCATGGGTCATGCGGTGGTCGAAACGCCGCATTTGGATAGGCTGGCCGCCCGCAGCATCCGCTTTGATCGGGGTTATGTGGCGGCCTCCCTTTGTCGTTCCTCGCTCGCGACCATGGTGACCGGGCTATTCCCGGCTCAGCACGGCATCACGGCCAATGATGTCACGGGTGGTATGTTTGTGATCGATGAGCAGGGCGACACGGTCCTGCTGCAATCCAAACGGAAGCCTTTGGAGAAGCCGGTGCAGCAGCATTTCCATGAGCTCCCGAGTTTCATCCGAAGCCTCAGCGAAAGTGGCTACCTGACCCACCAGTCGGGCAAGTGGTGGGAGGGTTCGTATCAGGATGGCGGATTCACTCATGGGATGACCGAAGGCGAACGCCATGGCGACAAGGGTTTGACGATCGGGCGCGACGGGATGCAACCCGTCGAAGGATTCATCGATTACGCCGTCGCGCAGGATCAACCCTTCTTCCTGTGGTATGCCCCGTTTCTGCCGCATACTCCCCACAACCCACCCGACCGTTTGTTGAACAAGTATCTCCAGGAGGGGAGGGCTCTCGATGTGGCAAATTATTATGCGATGATTGAGTGGTTCGACGAAACCTGTGGTCAATTACTGAAGGGGATCGAATCCAGGGGGCTTTCCGAGAATACCGTCATCATCTATATCTGCGATAATGGGTGGGCCCCGGCCAGCACTACCGGAGACTGGCCGCGAGATCAGGCGTGGAAGGGTTTCGCCATGCGATCGAAAGCCTCGCCGTATGAAAATGGTATTCGGACCCCGGTATTGATCTCATGGCCCGGCAAGCTCGCCCCCAAGCGAGAGACTGGATTTGCGCACAGTATTGATCTCTATCCGACGATTGGAGAGCTGGCGGGAATAGAAGTGCCCGAGGACCTTTCCGGGATAAATCTACTCGATTCAGAAGCGGTGCGAGAGCGCGATACCGTATACGGTTCGCTACATTCCACCCATAATATGACGGTGGGCGACCCTGACGATACTTTGCAGTATCTTTGGTGTATCGAGAATAATTGGAAATTGATCATGCGATTCGATGGTGAGGACTCCACCGAGTATCGAGCTCTACATACTTGGGATACGGCTCCCTTCCGGCTGTTTAATTTGGAGCAAGACCCAGGAGAAAAGAATGACCTTGCGGCTGCCCGACCCGAATTGGTGGATCGGCTGCGCCAGAAGATAGAAGCGTGGCGCCGGATGTGATCTCGCGCCGAACTAATTACAAAATACGGACCCGGTAAAATGCCCAAAAAACTAAGAATTTTCCTCACCTTCGCAGCTGCAGCTTTCGCGACGAGCCTCGCGGCCAACAGCACTAGGTATCTGGATAACTACGCCGAAGAGGCCCGCCTGTTCGGTGTCGCCTCGGCCACCCAGAGCATCGACCACGACCTGGATCAGCGTCTCAAAGCACCCTACTACTTCGCTTCGGGCAACGAGTTCTACCAAACCGCAAGCTTCGGTTACGATTTCGCCGATAAAAAGGTCGGCGACTTCAGTGTTACCTATTTCCCGGACGCATCCAAAAGTGCCGACAAGTTCGGATTCATGACGAATCTTTGGGGGGATTACGCCGATCTTGATGATCGCTACAGCTTGAAGTTTTACCTCAAAACTGAGGGCACCACCGACGCGCATAATCGCTGGAAGGTTCAACTCGTCGACGCACAAGGCAAGGCCGCCGTCGGCGTGCTGCAAGGAACGAATACGCAAGGCGCATGGAAGGACTTTACCCTCCGCTTAGAGGAGCTGCAGCGGGACGTTTCCTTTGATTTCGACTCGATCAAACTGTGTGAATTCCAATCCGAGGACTTCCCTCAGGGTGCCCAAGTAAAATTCGATTTCGCCCGCTTTGAAAACGATAGCGGTACCGTCATCGGCATTACCGACAAGACCATCGAGCAGCGCATCGCCGAACAGAAAACCAGCAAGGTGACCCGGATTCAGAAAGCATTCGAAGCCTCCGCAAAAAAAGCCCATCAGCCGATCGTCAGTGCATTTGCCATGTTGTATCTCAATCAGGATCTCGCCCAGGCCAACCAGATGATCCGTGACGACTGCGTAAAAATGGGTGCGACCGATCCATGGTCACTGCTAAGAACACCGATCTATTGCCGACTCTATTTGCTGTTCTCTAACCGGGCCGGTCAATTCCCTGGGCGCCTAGAACCGGAAACCGAAAAGCTGCTTTTGGCCACCCTCTGGGAGCGGACCAAACACAAGAACGATATCCACTGGGCGCGTCAAAGCACTTGGTATTTGGACGGTAGCGAGAACCACGACCTTAACGCTAAGGCCTCCAACTTGGTCAGTTCACGTATTTTCATGAATGAGCCCGACTATCAGGATCGCGTCTATCTCGACTACGGTTTCGGCGGTGGCTATCATTATGGTCGCGCCGGATACTACGGCAAAAATATTGACGCCAGCACCCGCGAAGGCGGCGGTCGGGCCAACCTCAGTGACGGCCAGGCATACACCGCCGAAGATCACTACAACGCGTGGTTGAGCTTCCTGAAGGAATACTTCCGCGAGCGGGCCAAACACGGCTTCTTTTTGGAAAACTCCTCGTCCGGCTACGCCAAGCACACGATGAACATGGTCGATCTCGCCTACGCCTATTCTGGCGACGACGAGCTACGCCAGATCATCGATGATTTCATGACGCTCTACTGGGCGGACTATGTGCAAACCGGGATCGCAGGCATCTCAGGTGGCCCGAAGACCCGCCACCACAAAAAGGTCGGCGGCTACGATGCCAACACCGGTATGCTCACATCCCTCCTTGGCGGCCCCGCTGATGCAGGCATCTGGAACTACTGGAGCAACGTCAACGGCTATGAGCTGCCGGAGGTGGTGCAGTCCATGGCCCTCGACCGCGAAGGCATGGGCAACTTTGTCTATCAGTCCCGCGGCATCGGCGAATCCGAACCGGCCCAGCCTCGCCCGCTTGGCACCGAGCGCACCTTGATCATCAACCCGGAATCGAAGTTCCTTAAATATTCCTACGTCACCCCGTCCTACACGCTGAACACCCAAATGGACCACCCTTGGGCGCTGCATTCGCACCTGAGCAAAGCGGGTCGCTGGCATGGCATGACCGTCGCGCAAGACGCTAACGCACGCATCGTGCCGGTGTGCATTCCGACCGAGCCGGACTTTCGGGGCGAAACCGCCGCCTTCACCTTGGAGGGTATGTATAAAACCTTCCAGCATCATAGTACGTTGATCGTGCAGCGCAGCCGATCATTTTCCGAGGTCAACCCAGACTGGTATCCCCTCTACAAGCAGCGGTCCGACCAAGGCGTCTATATCGGCGACGCCTGGGATGAACAAATCGAACAGGGCGGCTGGATCTTCCTGCGCCGAGGCGATGCCTATGCCGGTGTCCGGGTCGCTTTGATGGATAAAGCTTACGAAGAAGAAAAATTTAAGCGCACCACCGACGGTACCCAAAAGCACTTCCATGGCGCTAAAGATGACCCAACGGTCAAACTCGCTGATCAGCCTTACAGGTACACCGCCGACGGTAAATTTATCGTGCTCCATGACCGGTTTTCACCGGTCATAATCCAAGCGGGCGACCAAAAACAATTTGGTAGCTTCGAGGCATTTAAAGCCGCAACCCAGCAAGCTCGAATCGCCCTGCATAAAACCGTGGTGCCCAGCTTCAACCTACTGCTCTTTACGCCCCCCGGTCGGGACTCAAAGGACGTACCAGAGATGGTCTTTAATGCCGCCAACAACGAAATCCCGATGCTCAATGATCAATATATCAGCTACGAACATCCGCTGACTTTCGACAGTCCGTATCTGAAATCAGAATACAAAAGCGGGAAGGTGTGGATAGCGTTCGCCGGGGAATCGCTTGAGCTCAACTTTGCCGACGAGGGTAAGAAGTGAGATTGGGCCCGCGAAGAACAGGGCGAATCTTGAGCAGAAGCGTCGCCGGATACCTGGTCGTTGTGGCTGGACTGCTTGGGTTGATTCCCGAGCTCGAAGCCAACGAGCGTCCAAATGTTGTCTTGATCATCGGGGACGACATCTCCCCGGATTTCAGTTGTTATGATGGCCCGATCCGGACTCCCCATATCGATCAGTTGGCGGCCGCCGGGGTGCGTTTCGACAACGCCTATGTGACAGCCAGTTCGTGCAGTCCCAGCCGTTGCAGTATCATCACGGGACGCTATCCCCACAACACGGGTGCGCCCGAGTTGCACATGGATTTACCGGCCGGTCAGTTCATGTTTCCGATGGCCTTGAAGGAAGCGGGTTATTACGCGGCCCAGTACGGTAAATTCCATATGGGGGAGCAGGCGAAGCAGGCGTTTGATGTGGTGAACGACGTGCCCTATGCGGAAGATCCGACGGGCGCGGCAGGTTGGATCCAGGCGCTTCGAGACCGACCGAAGGGCAACCCCTTTTTTATGTGGTTTGGTGCTTTTGACGCTCACCGACCTTGGGAGCCTGATCCGCTGGAAGCCCCACATGATCCGGTTGATGTTGTGTTACCTGTGGGGGTGCCCGATACCCCGCTTTCGCGGCAGGATGTGGCCAGCTATTATGACGAGGTCCGAAGATTTGACCGCTATGTCGGCGGCGTCGTGGAGGAACTCAAGAGGCAAGGTGTGTTTGAAAACACCTTGATCATCCTATTGGGCGATAATGGGCGCCCGTTTCCGCGCAGTAAAACTTCACTTTTCGACAATGGGATGAAGACGCTGCTGGTGGTGCATTGGCCGGGTGGCCGCCTGGCGGAGGGTGCGGTGAGCGATGCTTTGGTAAGCTCTATTGATATTGCCCCAGCCATCTTGGCGGCGGCAGGTTTTCCGGTTCCTTCGTCGGTTCAAGGCATCAGCCTATTGCCGGTATGTCGCCAGCACGGGAAAGTGATCCGAGACGTGATCTACGGAGAGCAGAACTGGCATGTCCAGCGCTACGGGGGACGCATGGTGCGCCAAGGCGATATGGTTTATTTCCGGGATTTTGCGCCCCACTTATGCCCTTTCCAAATGGTCGACCATGCGACCGGGGCTTATGCTGAACTCCTGCGCCTAAAGGCAGCCGGAAAGTTAACGGCCGTGGAGGCGGAAATTTTTTCAACTGAACGACCCAGCGAGTTGTTGTTCAACGTGGCGCATGATCCTGACCAACGGGTTAATTTGGCGGGGGACGCCTCTCATGCCCAGTTGTTGGCTGAAATGCGGGCGGCACTTGCCGCGTGGCAAGTGCGCACGGGCGATTCCATTCCGGAAGTGGCTGAGATGACGCCCGACCGCCTTGATCGGACCACCTTTGAGCGGTTGTATACCGGAGCACGCCCCCCTACGGGCATCCTTCCCGGCCAGACGGCGGGAGCACCCTCGCTCGGATATCCGCCGCCGAAGGAAGGGCTATAAGCATCAAGACGAACCTGTTCAAAAAGTTCCGAGCTTTCATGATTTTGCTCCCGGCGGCAGGGCTTGCCTGCGGGGGGCTTCCGGCCAGCTTGGCTGCTGGTGAGACCCCTAACATCCTGTTCATCCTCGTGGACGATATGGGTTACGGCGATCTTGGTTGCTACGGGAGTGAGATCGAGACGCCGAACATCGATTCACTGGCCAGAGGCGGGTTACGTTTTACCCAAATGTACAACACCGCGAAATGCATGTCTTCGCGCGCCTGTTTGCTGACCGGTTTATATGCGCAGCAGTGCGATATGGATGTGGCACCGGTCGTCATGAAGCACGCGGCGACGCTCGGGGAAGTACTTCGAACGGCGGGCTACCGCACCCTCGCTTCGGGAAAACACCATGGGACCGAGAACCTGATTAATCGGGGGTTTGATCACTACTACGGACTTCGCGATGGCATGTCTAATTTTTGGAATCCGGGGGTTCAACGCGACGGCGAGCCGGTCCCCGTTAGCAAGGGAACGATTCGTCATTGGTGTGACGATACCACCACCTATGCTCCCTACACCCCAGAAGATCGGGGATTTTACACGACCGACGCGTTTACGAATAGAGCTCTGCAGTGGTTGGACGAGCCGGTTCTGAACGACAAGCCCTTCTTCCTCTACCTCGCCTACACCGCCCCCCATTATCCGTTGCATGCCTGGCCGGAGGATATCGCCAAGTATCACGGTAGGTATGATGCGGGATATGAAGCGATCAGGGAGGCTCGCTACTCGCGGATGGTGCAGATGGGTCTCGTGGACCCGCAGAAGTCACCTTTGTTGCCGTGGGCAGGCAGGGACTGGAAGACCCTCGCCGGGCTCGAACTGGCCAAGGAAAAGCGCCGCATGGAAATTTATGCCGCCATGCTTGATCGGGCTGATCAGAACATCGGCCGCGTGCTCGATAAGCTGAGGGCGCAAGGCAAGCTTGAGAATACCCTCATCATGTTTGCCTCAGATAATGGGGCGAGTTCGGAATCACCCTCGGATGCATGGACAAGATCCACGCGGCTGGAGGATTTCGGCACGATCGCCAGTTTTGAAACGGTGGGGCCGGACTGGGCGACCGTGCAGAACACGCCCCTGCGCTACTGGAAGAACTACACCCACGAAGGGGGCATCCGCACCCCTTTCATCGTCAGTTGGCCGGGCCGGATTTCAAGTCCCGGTGGTGTCTATCATGAAGCCGGGCACTTCATCGATATCATGCCGACATTGGTCAGACTGACCGGGGCCGTCTACCCCACGGAGCTCAATGGCCAAATCGTGATCCCGATGCCGGGAACCAGTCTGCTGCCAGCCTTGGAAAACAAGTCCTTGATCCGCGAGAAGCCGATCTTTTGGCAGTGGGATGTTGGCGGTGGAGTGCGGGATGGAAACTGGAAGGCAGTGTTCTGGGACAAACAATGGGAGTTGATCGACTTCTCGCAGGATCACAACGAATTCAACGACCTCGGGTCGCAGTATCCTGATCACCTGAGCCGGATGAAGCGACAATACGAAGATTGGTATCGGGAGAGTAAGCGACCACCTTTGCGTGGATCTGCCGAAGCGCGCTCCGATCAATCGGCGAAACCATGATGGGCCAATCAGATCTCGTACGGAAACTGGAGGCGATCGTCTTGGCCCCGTGCTTTGCCGTGATTCCCCAACACATTTTCCACGTGGGGGACTACGGGGGAGTCGGAGACGGTGAGACGCTTGATACCGGAGCCATCCAGACCTGCATTGATGCCGCCGCCGCAGCGGGTGGGGGTGTGGTGGTTTTCAAGGCCGGAGTCTATCTGTCCGGAGCCCTTTTCGTGAAGTCTCAGGTGGAACTGCGGATTGATGAGGGCGTGACCATCAGAGCCGTCCAGGACGACAGTCATTACCCTGAAATTTGGAGCCGTATTGCCGGGGTGGAGATGGATTGGCCCGCCGCCTTGATCAATATCTACCAAGCCAAGCACGTCCGGATCACCGGCAAGGGCACCATCGACGGAAATGGGAAATACTGGTGGGACAAATTCTGGGGTGATCCGCCCCGCAGCGGGGGAATGTATCAGGACTATGAAGTGAGGGGTCTCCGCTGGGCGGTTGATTACGACTGTAAACGAGTCCGTGGCGTGGTGGCCTATGATTCAGAAGATATCCTGATGCAGGACTTTACGGTCATGCGTTCGGGGTTTTGGACTGTAACCATGACCTATTGTGCCCGCGTGCATGTCGACGGGGTGATCGTCCGCAACAACATCTCCGGCTACGGCCCCAGTTCGGATGGCATCAACACCGATTCCTCGACCGATGTGCTGGTCGAGAACTGTGACATAGACTGCAATGATGACAACCTCTGCATCAAATCCGGCAAAGACGCCGACGGTTTGCGGGTCAATCGACCGGCCGAAAATATTGTGTACCGCAACTCGGTCACACGGTCCGGACACGGGTTGTTCACTCTGGGTAGCGAAACCTCCGGCGGTATGAGAAACATCGAAGTCTATGGGCTGAAAGCAGTGGGAACCGCGATGGGGCTCCGATTCAAGTCAGCTAAAGTCAGAGGCGGGCTCATGGAGAATATTGTCTTCCATGATATCGAAATGGATCAGGTGAAATATCCCTTTCACTTCGAACTAAATTGGTATCCGGAATATAGTTACGCTACCATTCCGACTAATGTTCCAAGGGACACGATTCCAGCGCGCTGGCACGCTCTGACCCATCTGGTTATTCCGCCCGAAAGAGGCATTCCCGAATTCCGGGATCTGACCTTCTGCGACATTAAGGTCACGAATGCCGGTCAGGCTTTTTTTGTGAACGCGTACCCCGAAAAGCCGATGCGCAATATTCGCTGGAAAAACGTGAGCATTGTCGCGGCGGAACCTGGAGAAATAAACCACGCGCGGGATTGGACGATGGAGCATGTGACCCTGGAAATTCCTGGGAGCGAAATCATTGCTCTAGTAGACGCATTGCGCGTGCAGGTTCCTCGCTACACGCCCAGCGCGGCGGGTCCGACAAAAGAGAAGGCAAAGTTGATAGACCTGGATGCCCTGTTGGGCGGGGCACTGCCAGCTGGTGGTTCCGTCATCCTGGCCGTGGATGAAAAGGATCGGATGATTATGCCCGGGGACATTGTGCGCACGGAAAGAATCACGGTGATTATTCAGCCAACGGGATCACATGAGATCAGTTTCTCGGAACCCTGGGGAGACGGCGTGGTGACATGCGCGGTGACCGTTCATTGTGACGAGGCGCAGCATCACTTGACCGTGACCGCGGAACTGGCCCATCACTGGATTATTTATATCAAGAAGTCATCCGCTCCCATCGTGGTGGATGGTGCAGATGATTGGAAACACGATCCCCAGACGCATTGGCTGATGCTGGAAAAAACAGGTTCATCATTCACCCTCGAGGTGAAAGAATCCGGTCACTAGTCCACGGCCGTTGTGCGATTGTCGTTCCAGTCGAATCCCCGTCCGATCCGACTAGATCTGACGGTAAGAATTTTTAAGGCGTTAACCCGATAGGGAAATGAAGCCACTATGCCAAATTCGCTAGGCCAGACCCCCATGCCGCCAACCCCTTATCCCTATCCCGAAAGCGCCGCTTTGGCGCTGTCGGAGAATTTCAACCGACGCGTTTTGGCCACCCGGCACGGTATTGCCTATGAGGTCATCCCTTTTGCGACCGGGTTACAGCGAGGCGAGGAGTATCAGCAAGCGGTCGGCGTCGCCGGCGGGTTCGGCGCGGGACTTTACGACCCCATTACCCGGGCTCGGTTTGAGTTTCCTCTACCTGATTATTTTCAAACCACCCACATGGGCTGGGATCCCGAGGGAAGGCGCTGGTTCTGGGAGATTACGCCTTCATGGGATAGTGCCTGCCCGCAAAAAAGATCTATATGACTAATAAGAAGCTGTTTATTTGGGCGCTGACCTCGTCACTGGCCGGATTTTTGTTTGGGTTCGATACGGTCGTGATTTCCGGCGCGGAGCAAACCATCCAATCCCTCTGGGAATTGAGTGCCACCGTCCACGGTTTGGCCATTAGTATGGCCCTGTGGGGTACGGTGATCGGTGCGCTGATCGGAGGTTGGCCGACCGAAAAATTGGGCCGCCGCAAGACGCTGCTCTGGATCGGCATCCTGTATTTTGTCTCAGCGGTTGGGTCGGCCTACGCTCCGGATGTCTACACCTTTATGCTTGCCCGCTTCATTGGTGGGATCGGGGTCGGGATTTCTACGGTGGCGGCTCCGCTCTACATTTCGGAAATAGCCCCTCCAAAGCACCGGGGCAAACTTGCTGGCATGTTCCAGTTCAACATCGTCTTCGGCATCTTGGTCGCGTTCTTGTCGAACGCGCTGCTTGGGGGCCTCGGCGACAACGCCTGGCGTTGGATGTTGGGCGTGGAGGCGATTCCCGCCCTGATCTATGCAGTCATGTGCTTCGGTTTGCCCGAAAGTCCTCGTTGGTTGATCACTCATGGCGGCGATCGAAAAGGCGGTATCCGCGTGTTCCAGAGTATCATGCCGGATGCCACTGAGGTGGAATTGAATACGCTGGCGGACGAAGTTGAATCCTCGGTCGACAAGTTTAATCATGCCGAGAAATTTTTTACTTCACGTTTGAAGCTCCCGATCGCTTTGGCTTTCTATATTGCGTTCTTCAACCAGCTCTCCGGCATTAATGCCATTCTCTATTTTGCTCCGCGCATCTTCAAGATGACCGGGCTTGGAGAATCAGCAGCCTTGCTGCAGTCCGTCGGGATCGGCGTAACCAATCTGATCTTCACCTTCGTTGGCCTGTATCTCATCGACCGCCTCGGGCGCAGGACTTTGCTGTATGTCGGCTCCTTCGGCTACATAGGTTCGCTCGGCCTATGCGCGTGGGCGTTCCATGTTGAATATTTCGCGATCGTGCCGGCCTGCATATTCGCCTTCATCGCTGCCCATGCGATTGGTCAAGGCGCGGTGATATGGGTTTTCATCTCTGAAATCTTCCCCAACCGAAACCGGGCGGCGGGACAGTCACTGGGGAGCTTTACCCACTGGATCTTTGCGGCGTTGCTGACGCTTTTCTTTCCGAAGATGGTGGAGGCCTTCGCTCCGTCCGTGGTCTTTGGCTTCTTCTGCTTCATGATGGTGCTACAGCTCGTCTGGGTGAAGATCATGGTGCCTGAAACTAAAGGTGTTCCCCTCGAAGAGATGCAGCAGAGGCTTATGAGAAATCGTTAACCGCAACAGTTTATCTGTGTGAGCATAGAATCGAACCGATAGGTTCTACAATCAAAGGAAATAGAATATGAAATCATTGAGGAAATGGATACTGTTACTTTCGGTGATTGGGTGTATTGGGTCTTCCGCTTCGTTCGGAGCTGAAGCGGTAAAACATGGCGACCCGAATTACATACCGACACTGATTTATCATGCCCGCGAGTTGCGCGATATTCTTGCAGCGGATCCTTATCGTCCGAAATACCATTTTGTTCCTCCTGAAGGATTCTGGAACGATGTTAACGGCATGATATACTGGAAAGGCCGCTATCATCTCTTTTATCTCTCTCGTACTGTCGATCCGGAATTGAACGCAAGACTCGAGAAAATCGAAGGGCAGAGGCCTGTGATGGAAACTTGGGGACACTCGTCAAGTATCGATTTGGTGCATTGGATTCATCATCCTTTTGCGCTGGTGCCGACATATGATGGAAGTATGCCTAGGGGAATATATAGTGGCGATATGATGGACAATATGAAGGTGCCTACCATTATTGCACACGTTCCCGGACAAGGAACCTCTATCTGGGAGGCCGAAGATGATATGCTTATTAAATGGAAATCTCATCCTGGAAATCCTGTTATCACGAAGGGGAATGCACCCGAGGAGGTGAATGTTTTCGATGTGGCAGGCTGGCAGGAAAACGGGTTGTACTACGCATTGGTTGGCAACGTGAATAAGACTCCAGGATATGAAGGTGACAGCACCAGCTTATTTAGCTCAGTAGACTTGGGAAAATGGGAATATATTGGCCCGTTCTACAGATCGGACCGCAAGTGGACGCCGGAGTATCAGGATGCGGCCTGTATCGATTTCTTTCCTTTGGAAGATAAATACATGCTGGTTACCCACGTCCATAAGCCTAAAAATCAGTCGCAGTATTACATTGGAAGTTATGAACCGGGCAAACGATTCATTCCCGAGCAGCATGGTCTTTTCGAGTCTGTCGGCACTCAGGTAGCCGCGCCCGAAACAATGCTCGATGATCAGGGTCGACGCATCTTCATGGCATGGAATATGGGCGGGGATATGGCGGGCGGGACTAGCGCCGCTTGGAAATCGATGTCGACCTTGCCCCGTGTATTTTCGTTAAATGAAAAGGGGACTCTGGAGCAACGGCCCATTGAAGAGCTGAAGAAATTGCGATACAACCACCGAAGTGGGAATGCCGCCACGGTCCGTCCTGAAAAAGACATAGCTCTTTCATCCATCGGCGGAACCTGTATTGAGATCGGCTTAACAATCAACGGCGGAGACTATGCGTCTGTGGGCGTTAAGGTTTTTCAGGCCGCGGATGGTTCGGAAGAGACGGTGGTGGGCTATGATGCTGCCAACAAACAGTTGTTCATTGATTTCGGCAAATCTCAGATGGGGGGAGCCAGCATGACTAAATATACAAGCAACTACATGCGGGATCATGATGTGAATCAGGAACAATTGACCCGCCAAAACCTTCCTTTTGAACTGGTCGACGGCGAGGAGCTGGACTTGCGAATTTTCATCGATCAATGCATCGTCGAAGTTTTTGCGAACGACCGCCAGGTGCTGGTGCAGAACGTCTATCCAAAATTGCGGACCTCTACCGGCGTCTCGCTTTTCAGCAAAGGCGGAGATGCAGAATTCAGCCGAATTGAAGCATGGGATATGCACTGGAGTAATGCATTTTAACAGATGAGGCATGAATCTTAAAATGTGTAATTGGATCGTAAAAATAAATGTAAAAAAGGAATTAGCTAATGATACTAAGAACGCCGAATATAGTGAAATGGATCCTACTAAGTATCTTTTCCTTGCTAGCGATTTGCTGCACTATTGCGCAGCCTGAGAAAAAGCCGGACATCCTGTTCATCGCTATTGATGACATGAACGACTGGACCACGCTCTTCGACAAAAACAATCCGATCAAAACACCGAACCTAGAGCGGCTGGCCGCTCGGGGGATGCTGTTTTCACGCGCGTATTGCGTGGTGCCCGCCTGCGGTCCGTCACGTGCGGCGCTGCTGATGGGGTATCGACCTGAAACCACTGGATTGTTCGAAAACACGGTCTCAACCGTAAAACTCGAGACGCTGCCAGATGCAGTCTCCTTGCCGCAGTATTTCCGTAACAACGGCTATATGGCCAAGGGGGCGGGAAAGGTGTTTCATCACACCGGGGTGGATCGTGGCGATGATCCACGCGGTACCGAGCAAAGCTGGGATCATTTCCGGAAGATGGGAAGAACCACATCACCTCACCTAAACGGTTTTACCATACCGGACGAGATTACCAAGTCCGTTGGCAAGGATAGATTGGCCGGTGCGGCCTTTGATTGGGGTGAGATTTCGGATGATGTGAGGCAGGGCGACGAAGACGTGTACGACTATGTTGCCCAGCGAATGGCGGAGAAGTGGGACAAACCAATGTTCCTGGCGGCGGGAATATTCAGGCCGCACCTTCCGTTCTATGCGTCGACGGAATTCTTCGATATGTATCCGCTGGACCAGGTCGTCATGCCACCCATGCCGGCAAACGATCTGGATGATGTGCCGGCAATTGGCCGGAAAATGGCCGCTAGGGAAGGCTTCATCTACGAGGAAACGACAAAATTCCAACCAGCGGACTTGCGGAGTTTAGAGCGGATGGTGCAGTCTTATCAAGCCGCCTCCAGTTACACCGATTCGATGGTGGGTCGCTTGCTCGACAAGCTGGATGCTTCAGGCCGGGCGGACAACACAATCATCGTGCTGTGGTCCGACCACGGCTATCACCTTGGCGACAAGACGAGTGCGGTGAAATTCACATTGTGGGATAAGGCGACGCGTGTTCCGTTCATCATCGTGGCTCCGGGGGTGACGAAGCCGGGCAGTCGCTGCGAGACACCGGTGAGTTTACTCGATATCTACCCGACGCTGCTCGAATTGACCGGGTTGCCGCCGAAGGCCGACAATGATGGGGTTAGCCTTGTTCCGCTACTGGAGGATCCCAAGGCCGAATGGAAGCGTCCTGCGATTATGACGATGGGTGAGGGCAATCATGCTGTCCGATCCGAACACTGGCGCTACATCAGATACAATGATGGAACAGAAGAACTCTATGACCACAGCAAAGATCCTTGGGAATGGACTAACCAAGCTAAAAATCCTAAATATAAAGATGTAATTACTGCACATAGAAAATGGCTTCCTTCCTATGAACTTTGAAAGGTCGCGATCTAACATCCGGCGTATTCCGACAGTCGGATCTTTTCGAGTTAGACCCGCTATGCGGAATGGGAAAGGGCGGGGACGTTGCAAAGACTGTGCATTCACCCCATTATCTATCATGAGAATCCGGTCACTAATCCACGGCCGTTGTGCGATTGTCGTTCCAGTCGAATCCCCGTCCGATCCGACTCGATCTGACGGTAAGAATTTTTAAGGCGTTATCCTGATAGGGAAATGAAGCCACTATGCCAAACCTGCGAGACGAACCCCCCCCCATGCCGCCAACTCCTTATCCCTATCCCGAAAGCGCCGCTTTGGCGCTGTCGGAGAATTTCAACCGACGCGTTTTGGCCACTGGTCGCGAAGTCGTGCAACTCACGATGGGGGCGGCCTTCTGCTATCCCCTCTATTATTATATTCCGTCTCTCAGTCAGGACTTGAAGTACTTGGTCTATCATCGGGCTGAAAAGAATGCGGTGCAATTGCACCGGCTGGATTTGGGTTCCGGGGAATCGGTGCAGCTGACCCAAGGAACCACCGGAAAGACGGGATGGGACAATTGGGACGATGAAGCCGGGTCAGGCATATTGGACCACCGCAGCGTGTTGAACGTTGCCACGGGAGAGGTGATTTACTTTGCCGGTGAATGCGGCCGGGAAGTCTGTGCGGTCCATCTGGAAACTCTCGCCCAGAAAACGTTATTTGATCTGCCGGATGATTTCTACGCAGGTGGTCAGAATTGTGTGACCCCAGATGGGAAATACCTAGTCTATATTATCAATCCGGTCGGCAGCAAATATCTGGAGCCTTTGCCCGACAGGCCGTCAAAGGTGATGGCTTATGAATTCGCTACCGGGGAGCAAAAGACCCTGTGCGAGGTTTTCTTTCACATCCATCATGTCATACCGTATGGCAACGAGCACTTTGTGTTTTGCCATACCCCGAATGGGTGCGGATTACTGCTGACCGATCTGACGGAGGGCGGCTTCACGGTTTTGCGGGCCGGAGATCCCGGACTCTCGGTGCCGGAGGACGATGACAAGATCGGTGGTCACGCGTGCCATTATTTGACCACCCGGCACGGTATTGCCTATGAGGTCATCCCTTTTGCGACTGGGTTAAAGCGAGGCGAGGAGTATCAGCAAGCGGTCGGTGTCGCCGGCGGGTTCGGAGCGGGACTTTACGACCCCATTACCCGGGCTCGGTTTGAGTTTCCTCTACCTGATTATTTTCAAACCACCCATATGGGCTGGGATCCGGAGGGAACTCGCTGGTTCTGGGAGATTACGCCTTCATGGGAAAGCGCCTCACCGCACAAATTGGTTTATCTGCGGCGGATTGATTCTACCGGGAAGGCCGAATTCATGGACCTCACCAGCGATTGGATGAATTATGGGACCAAACAAAAGTCTCATCACCATCCGCAAATAACGCCCGATCCCAATTGGCTGCTTTTTGTCGCGGGGGATGACGCAACAAAGACCAATCATATTTTCCTACTCGATGTCTCTGATCTCCCGAATACCGAAGGCGTGGGTCCCGAGCTGCTCAGATCAGACGGAGCAAACGACATGCATGAATTGAGGGGGTAATTTGACCTATGGGGACTAAACGGATCATGAAAACTATATTTGGAATCAGTTCTGATACCTTGGAGCAATTCGAGCAGGCTGCCCGCCAGTCGGCCGAGTGCGGTGCCACCCACCTTGTCGTAACGGAAGATTTACCGGTGGCGCAGTGGCAATTTGATACTCCCGGAGATCCTTATCCCGCTTGGTATGCCTTTCAGCCGGGTTTGTTAAAAACGTTCCCGCCAAGTTCGATCCGCTCTTTCGTCGACGAAGCGCATGCCGAACGGGTGGGAGAGATACTGCAGAAACGTTGTGCAATCCTCCGGCGTCATAATTTGCGGGGGGTTTACCATACGACGGAGCCACAAGTTCTGCCCGAGGCCCTCTACGCGCTTCATCCGGATTGGCGAGGGCCGCGCGTTGACCAACCGAACCGTTCCCGGGTCGCCCGTTTCGCCCCCTGCGTGGGTCATCCTGGAGTCCTCCAGCTCTATGCGGAGGCGGTGCATCTTCTCCTGCAAAAGTGCCCCGAAATCGATACGTTCCTGTTTCTTACCATCGATTCAGGATCGGGTTTCTGCTGGGCCCCTTCACTTTATCCCGGTGCGAACGGATGCGATTGCTGTTCTTCAGACGATCTGGGGGAGCGAGCCGTGAATTTCATCACGTCTCTGCAGGAGTCAGCGAAACGCGAAGGAGCAGCCCTCGAAATCGATCTCGTGGAGATTGAGCCGCGCTCATGGATGCGCCAGACGTTCACCAATCCAAGGACACTCGCCACGCGTCTTCCACCCGGGCTCTCGATCAATCATCACGAGGGCCCGAACGGGAACCGGTTCGCCTCCGGGCGATTCTGCAATCTCTTCTACAATGCCTTCTATCCGGTGGTGGGATTACCGCGTCCGGTGGATTTTCTACGGAAGCTAACTGATAATAACACCGCGGGTGGCAAACGCACAATTCTGAGCTTCAACGATGGACTCAACACCGATCTCAACACGGCCCTCTTCAAAGCATTTCAGGGAAAATCTGCAGCGGATCCCCTCGATGCGATGCGGCTTCTTCACCAGGTCGCGGAGAATTTTTATGGATCCGATTCTGCCGGCCAAGTGCTTGAGATGTGGACCGCGATCGATGACGCAGAGCGGCAATTGTCGTCCCTAGATTTTGGTCCATTTTTACTGATGGGCGGATTACTGGCTCGCTGGATCACCCGCCCCTTCGTCCCGTTTCCCGAAGACCTTGACGAGACGGAACGGGAATCGTTTTTCCCTTACCTGTTTCAAGCTCGCGATGAAACGTCTGCTCTGAATCTGATTGATATCCAGGCCATGCGCATGTTCGAGGGGTGGGGCGCACGACTACTGGTTGAACAGACGGTTGAGGTCACGCTGAGTCACCTTAGCCGTGCGCGCATGGCGGCTGAATCGCTCAATGCCCAACCGGGCTTCGCATCTTCATTGATGGTCTCACGGCTTGATCTGCTAGCCTGCCTGCTGCGCAACGGTCGTCATGCCGTGGCCTATCAAGCCCAGCTGGATCTTATGAAAGTCGGACTGAGCCCAGACGAAGCGCGCCCACCCCCTCCGCTCGGCGCCACCGCTTCTTGGGATCATCTCGATCTGGTGAACACTGCTCGGGCGGAGATTGATAACACGGAACGCCTGCTTGATATCATCGCGGCAAACCCGGGAGCAGTCATCGATATGACGCCTGAGGGCTCCCCCGAAACCATCATGCGTTTTTCGAGCACACTCCAAGATCACCTCCAACGCAAAATCCGGACGATGAACGCCAAATGGGCGGATTACGATCGGCTATCCCCACCCGCGAATCCGTGACACGACCTTATTTAAAATGTCTTCCTTTAACAACGATTTCTCTTTTTCCGACCTCCTCAAGTCGCGGCAGCTAAAC
>Ga0208414_1000261_pt1 | contig 60690 bp, 47 predicted proteins | sample AntAceMetag02UKE_FD_184770 | JGI IMG/M metagenome (GOLD analysis project Ga0208414, IMG submission 184770) | Saline lake microbial communities from Ace Lake, Antarctica - Antarctic Ace Lake Metagenome 02UKE (SPAdes) (version 2) | ecosystem: Environmental > Aquatic > Non-marine Saline and... | reverse complement strand
CATACTCCGCGAAGCTACGCATGAACTCGAATGACCCCGCGACTGCGCCACCTGTCCTGTTGCATGCTGTGCTGCGCAAAGCACGCCCCAGAACAGGCGCCTAAACAAAATCCAAAAATTAATACTTACGTATATTTGTTGGACTTCGCTTAGTCGCGGGGTCATTACCAGCAAGGCGAAAACACAACATCATATAGACAAATGAGAATAAAAAAAATAGATATTCCAAAATCACCTGACAATAATGACGGGCTTGAACATATTAAAATGGAGAAGCTTGATAATATTGTTTTAATCGCTGGTAAAAATGGTTCAGGTAAAACACGAATACTTAATAAAATTTTTAACACATTAAATTCAAAACCTACAAAAACAGGTATAGCAAACGCTAAAAACCAACTGGACAATAACAAAAGGAATTTGACTTCCTATGAACAGGCTTTAGTCAGTTATAATGAACAGCTAAAACAAACCACAAATCAAACTGAAAAAGATAATATAAATCGAAATATTACCGACCATATTAGAGCAAAAGAAAATGCAATTCAACAAATAATAAATTTAGAATTTCAATTAAATTGGAAGCAAATTGAGACTTCTGATTTAACCGAGGGTTACTCTTCTGTTCGTTTTGTTCCCAAAAGTTTAGATTTAAAAGATTGCAATTCATTTCCCAAAAATCAGATAATCAGTTACGCGACTAACATCAACTCTGTTGGAATAGAAAATTTGCCACAAGGTACTTTTGCAAAAATTCAGGTTATTCAAGACAGATGGTTTAATTCAACTCATCAACATTCACAGGCATCGAAAGAAGAGCAAGAAAGTGCAATTGCTGATTATGAAAAATTAAAGCAAATTATTGATGTTTTCCTAAATACTCCGATTGGAAGAACAATAAATGATGAAGCGACATTATTTGGCTTTCCAATGGGCCAATCCAACTTATCCGATGGACAAAAAATTCTACTCCAATTTTGCCTTGCAATTTATAGTCAGGAAACTGCATTAAATGACTTGATTCTTATTTTAGACGAACCAGAAAATCATCTACATCCATCAGTCATTATCGAAACAATTGAACGAATTCAGAAATGTGTTTCAAATGGACAAGTTTGGATTGCTACTCATTCAATCCCTTTGTTAGCCCATTTTGACCCATCATTGATTTGGTTTGTTGAAAATAATAAAATAGGACACGCTGGAAAAATTCCTGAAAAAGTTCTTAAAAGTTTGTTAGGTAACGAAGATGAGGTTGCTAGACTTCAAGATTTTATTAGTTTACCTTCTCAATATGCAGCGAGTAGATATGCTTTTGAAAGTTTATTTGAACCAGGAGCAGTATTGACAGATTCAAACGACCCTCAATCATTTCAAGTTCGTACAGACTTATTGAAACTATCCAAAACAGGAGTTTTACGGGTTTTAGATTATGGAGCAGGAAAAGGTAGGCTAATATCAAACATTGTAGACCTTGACGAAACAAATCAAGAAAAATTAATTGAAAGCATTGACTACATTGCATATGACAAATTCCCTAATGACAAAGAACATTGTGAAAGTGCTTTAATCAAAGCATATGGAACTTACGAAAAAAAATACTTTAACGATTTTAATAATCTACTATCAGTTTATGACAAAGGCAGTTTTGACGTAGTTATTATGTGTAACGTTCTTCACGAAATTGACCCTAAAGACTGGTTAAAATTATTTCAAAACGAAGGAATAATTTCAAGTCTATTAAGTAAAAATGGTATGCTTTTATTAGTCGAAGACCACCAAATTCCAATTGGAGAAAAGGCATATCAAAAAGGCTTTTTGGTTTTAGATACTCCACACCTTAAAGACTTATTTAATATTTCCGAAAAGGAAACTAACTTTACATTTACAGACAAAAAAGGAGATGGAAGACTCAAGGCACACCAAATACCAAAGCGTTGTTTGACACAAATTGATGAAGCATCACGGCTTTCTGCAATAAAATCAATGTCAGTAACTGCAAGAGAAAAGATATTGGAAATTCGGGACAAAGAAAAAAATTATCAAAACGGTAAACTACACGGATTTTGGACACAGCAGTTTGCAAATGCTCAATTAAATCTAGCAGAATTGACGACAAAATAGAAAGCCCAGCAGGTAACAATGTATATAAAAAATAGGCGAAACAGTAGCAAATTCAAGCTTTGTGGCTCGTATCAAACTTTGTTCATAACCGAAAGATTGGTGCTTCGTAATCGCCTACTTTTCATATACTAAACGTTAATACTAGCCATTCTTGCTGCTTTTTTAACTATATTTTGAACACTAGTCGAAGAATACTTGTTACCATTTGTTCCCTCAAATAAATAATCATTTGGCTTATATGTTTGATAATATGACCTTAACTCTAACAAAATATTTTCAGGCAGCATAACTGTTCTATCCTTTCTTCCTTTGCTTTGTCTAACATGGATCACCATAGAATTAGAATCAATATCCTTTACCTTTAAACACAAGACTTCATTTAAGCGTAAGCCGGTTCTTTGGATGTAGGTGGACATGAAATGACGCATGGTGTGGTTCAAAAAACAGCCAACTTAGTGTATAAGAATCAGTCTGGTGCCTTGAATGAGATCTTTGCCGATGTATTTGGGGTTATGATTGACCGAGATGATTGGAAATTGGGTGAAGACATTGTAAAAGCAGGTCAGTTCCCTAAAAATGCATTAAGGGATTTAAGTGATCCGCATAATGGAGGTACCAGCTTAAGCAATCGTGGCTACCAACCCCGACATATGAATGAGTTCTATACCGGAACCCAAGATAATGGTGGCGTTCATATAAACAGTGGAATACCCAACTGGGCCTATTACAAGTACGCTACAGCCATTACTTTGGCTAAAGCAGAGAAAGTATACTACCGTGCCTTATCCATGTATTTAAGCAGCTCTTCTGAGTTCTTGGATTGCCGATACGCCGTAGTAAAAGCAGCCGTAGATTTATACGGTGCAGGCAGCACAGAAGAAACCGCTGCTAAAACCGCCTTTGATGCCGTAGGAATTTACGATCCCAACCCAAGTCAGGGTGGTTCTGGTGGAGGAAGTACTGGAAATGGAACCTTTGACCTTCCTACCAATACAGGAACAGAATCCATTTTACTTACCAATACAGATCCGGGCATATCAAATACCTTATACTTATTTAATCCAACATCACAAGGGTTTACTGCCATTTCTACTACTAAAAACAGGCATATGCCTTCGGTATTGGATAATGGTTCTGCTGCTGCCTTTATAAATGATGCAAAGCAAATGATACGCATTAACCTTACTTCTCCTTATTCGGAGCAGGTTATTAGTCCAAATGCCATTTGGAGCCGAGTTGCATATTCAAAAGATGGAACCAAAGTGGCTGCTATAACTACAGATAAAGACACCAGTATCCACGTATATAGTTTTGCCAAGAGTACCTGGAAAGTATTTAAACTGTACAATCCTACCTTTAGCTCAGGAGTAAATTCGGGTGGTGTTTTATATGCCGATGCACTGGAATGGGATCAGGCAGGTGAAAACCTGGTGTATGATGCCTTAAGTGAAGTTAAATTGGGCAATGGCTCAACTAAAACCTATTGGGATATTGGAATTATTAATGTGTGGGACAATGAGGCTGCCGATTGGGGTGATGGAAAAGTTGAGAAACTATTCAATCAGCTGGAGGATGGCATTAGCATTGGAAACCCAACCATAGCCCGTAATTCACCGCATATTATTGCTTTTGATTATTTAGACTTTGGAAGTTCTATTTATGGAGCCATTGGAATGAACATTAATAGCAGAGAGAATAAAACCATCGCTTTAACCAGTAACGCCTGTGTGCCTACGTACAATGTGCAAGACAAGTATTTATTCTTTACGGATGAAACTACAGACGAGGATATCTACATCAGAGAGTTGGATGCCAATAAGATTGATGATAAAGTAGGATCTTCATCAGTCAAATTAATTTCTGAAGCCAAATGGGGCTATAGTTTTGCCAATGGAGCCCGTCGGTTATTGCACAATGAGAATGATTTAATCTCGTATAGTTTCTCTGGCTTAAGTCCGGCCGTTAAAGGAACCATTACTGGAAACAACATTGCTTTAACCGTTCCTTTTGGAACCGATGTAAAAGACCTAACCGCTAGTTTTACCCACTCTCCTGCTTCTAAAGTAAGTGTGGCTACCATAAACCAAACCAGCTCGGTGAGTTCTCAGAACTATACATCTCCGGTTATCTATAAGGTGAAAGCACAAGACGCTAGCATTAAGACCTATACGGTTACGGTAACTGTGGATCAAACCAATAGCACAAATCTAAAATCTAAATTGCCCCTAAAAATCTATCCTAACCCTAGTACTGGACTATTTCACTCATCCATTAAGAATGCATCGTACCAAGTGTTTACCCTAACCGGCCAACGCGTAGCTAAAGGAGAAATTATTGAGGGAGAATTGGATTTAGGCAGTTTAGAATCAGGGAATTACATTCTTAAGGTAGAAGCGGATGGGCAACAATCTTCGGAAGTAATCACTATAGAATAGTGGACAATTGACAGTTGACAATTATCACTTAGTGAATAGAGAGATTTAATGCTACTATAATAAAGTTTCTATGGTTCAGGAAGGATAAAGGTAGAATGCTTACAAAATCCAGCTGTCAATTGTCCATTGTCAACTGTAAACTCCCTACTGAAGCCCTCTACCCGATTTATTCAGCTTGCCTTCGGCAATCAGATGCTTCTTAACCGGATCTAGAATTCCATTGATAAATTTAGAACTGCTTTGAGAACTGTGACTCTTGGCCAGCTCTAGGTATTCGTTTATGGTAACCTTAACAGGAATGTATTCAAAATACATAAATTCTGCCATGGCCATTTTCATTATGGTTAAGTCAATAATTGAAATCCGACTGACATCCCAATTGCTCGATTTTTCGGAAACAAGTCCGACTAATTCTTCATCGTGAGCTATGGTTTCTTGGAATAACTGAATGCTAAAAATAACCTCATCTTGAGTCTTGGCAACAGGTGGAGCTACTTTAACTCCAGAATGATTGATGGATTTAACGGCCTTATTCACTTCACGCTGAAGGTTAGGCTCATCATCCGTCCAAACCCCATATAGCTCCTCCATCCACTCATGAAACTCCTCACATTCGGCAAAAAGGTAATCATATACTTGTTGAATAATTTCTAATTGTTGGTCCCAGTTAGGCTCATCAAAGATGATATAGTCTTGAACAAACTCCTGCTCCATAATCTTAGCCATTATCCTATTCAAGGCAACCTCATCGGTGCGCCAGTTTATGGGAGATTGACTAACAAAATCATGTGCCTTTTCAAATAAAAGCATAGCAGGCTTATTGTTTTTAAGCCAAGAATTTGCACGTATTTTATTCTCGTTTGGAGTGTATTTACTTTTCTCTACTTCAATTACATCCTCCATAGCATCGTTAAGGGCTATTGGGAATTGCAGAAGAGCTAAATAGACTTGATAGGTATCTTGAAATGATTTGAATAGCGATTCTCGTATATCCTTGTCAAACTCCTTTGGAGTGCGATCCCAGGCATACAGATGCTGCATGGTTTTAATTCGGGCGAGTCTTCTCGAAATCATTTTAAAGAACTTGTAATGTGCTGCAAAAATAGTGCTTTGCAGCAATCACATGCAATTTATATTTTATTTCTTTTTTCTGCCATCCATTGCTTAGGTGCCCAATGCATTCCAGTAGGCGCACAAAGTATTGCAGTAGTCGCGTAATGCATATTCCCCGTAGGCGCGCAAAGCATTGCGCGCCTACGGGAATGACACTCCTCTAAGCGAAGCCCTTTACTCCGAGACGTATAATCCCCTCTTGAGAGGGGAGATTTTCTCCATACGCCCTTTTGGCGGATGACCAGAAAATCGGGGTGTGGGTTAACACTGGACATGCTGCATTGCATAAAGTCCGTAAATCCACACACCCCAATTTTGTAAACTGTACCCAAGAAGAATTGGGTACAGACAAAATAGCCATCCGCCAGCTGGCGGACTCACACAGGTTTTTGCCTTTCCTCTGCGGCTTGCTTGTTTTGCTACGAAAGATTCATAAAGCGGCCATTGGCCTTCGAGAAATCTCGAAACATAAATGTCTAAATGAAATAGTTAAAGAGGCAATTCGCCACTTAGTAAATATGTTGTAAGATGTCTTAGAGTGTATCGTGACTGCAAAGCAGTCAATCCTTCAATAGCACGCCAGCGTGTTATTGCCGACTACAACGTAGTTGAACCTTATTATAATTTATTGTATTAATTATTATCCCGCCATTCGTAAACCCAGTTAGACTGAATCATTTCTAAATAGCCTTCATTGCAATCTTCACGTTTGCCTTCAAAATTGGGAAGTTCAAGAACCCACTCCAATAATTCAGTAAAGCGAATGCGGTAAATCTTACCTTCATTAAAATCATCGCCGAATTTCTCATGCAATTTCATCGCAATATCTTCAAAATCGGTCCAGGTAATTGGAGGTTCGTACATTTCAGCCATGCTAGTGCCCTATTATCCCTTTCTGACTTGGAATAGTAACCACCAAGTCGCCATCCGTAGCTAATCTACACTGACAAGCCAAGCGACTATTAAAACGCGGATTGCGCGCCTTATCTACAAAATCTTCCTCGCTATCACTCATTTCAGGTAATATATCCTCTCCCACTTCTACGTATACCTGGCAAGTACTGCAACCGCAAACACCCCCACAGTTATGATTTAAATTTATCTCATTATCCAAGGCCGCTTCTAGTATCGATTCTCCTTCAAAAATCTCACAATCTAGCGCCTTCTTTTCGTCATCTTCAAATTTAAAGGTAATCTTTCCCATAATTCTGCTGCAAAATTACAACAAAGCTTTGCCAATATTGGTTTGGACTTCAGCTATTTTTTTAGGAAGGTAATTTGGTATTTTAGATTTGTTTTCGTCATTGCGAAACTTGCTCCGAGTCTATTGCTCAAACAATCTCAAATACTTCCCCATCAAATCTTCCCCTTGCATTTTCTGGCTTAGGCTTAAGGCATTGTCTTTATAGCTTGGGTTTTCCCATAGGTCGGTAAGCGTTTCCCTAAACCAAGCCTCGTTTAATTTACGAATGCTTTTCCCTTTGGGTCCAAGCTGTTTGTCGGCAACCACTTGGTTCCATAGGAATTGATCGCTGATGTGCGGGATAATGAGTTGGGCACAGCCGTATTTAGCCGCCATATGCGTGGTTCCAGAACCTCCATGGTGAATGGTGGCATATACTTTCGGAAATATCCACTCATAAGGAACGCGTTCTACAAAGTGGAATAAACCAGATTCTACTTCAGCAGGTTTCTGCAATCCGCCTCCGTATACATTTACTATTGCAGGAATCTGCAATAAATCTAAAATACCCAATACTAATCTGCAGTTTAAACACAAGATGTCAAATACTGCGCGCGTATTTTTCTCATAAAAACATTATTTGCGCGCATTTTTCTTGCATTGCGCGTATTCTTCACGTAAATTGCGCTTGAAATTCTTAAACAACGATGAATAGCGCTTATTTTTCTCAGCTTGCGCGTGTTTTTCTTGGAAGGCTACTTCCTGAAGAAGGACATGTTGTCGGTTATGCATCCATAATAGACAAACTCAAGCTTCAAATTCCAATACCAGATCAAATTGCTATGGTTTGCACGAGGAATAAAAAATATGATACCAACCAGTGGCAAATATTTCCATCTAAATACTTGCCTGAAGACCATAAAAACAAAACTGAAATAGAGGCTCTGTATCGTCAATTAGTATTTGCGCTAAAATATGAAGGTATAAACCTTCTTGTTTTTAGCCAATTAGCCAAGCATTATACAGAACAAGACTTAACAGATTTGGTAAGCATAGAGCCTGAGGGACAATACTCTAGGAGAATTTGGTTTTTAATTGAATGGGTGATGAGTAAAGAGCTTTCGAAGAAAAGCAACCTAACCAAGAGAAGTTACATTGAGCTTGTGGATGAGAAACTCCAATATGCTATCAAAGGAGAAAAATCAAGTCGACATTTAGTGATAAACAACCTACCAGGGACTGTAGACTTTTGTCCATTGGTTCGCAAAACAACAGTTATTGAAAAATATATTTCCGAAAACTATTCCAAAAAAAAAGAATCTTACCTGAATGGATTAAGGAAGGATATATTGCAAAGGACCTCAGCATTCCTTTTACTTAAAGATTCAAAGGCATCATTCACCATAGAAGGAGAAAGTTCAAAAAGTAAACGTACAGCACGATGGGGACAAGCCATAGGTCAGGCAGGTACTAAAAATTTATCCAAGGAAGAATTGATTCGTTTGCAGCAAATAGTCATCGAAAACGAACGATTTATTGAGATGGGCTTTCGCAAAAAAGGAGGGTTTATTGGAGAGCATGAACGGATTTCGGGAGAGCCAATACCAGACCATGTGTCCGCTAAATGGGAAGACCTAGATCAATTAGTTTCTGGGCTACTACGTATGAATGAGAAGTTGCTAGCTAGTAATTTTGATGCAGTGCTAACAGCCAGTATTATAGCATTTGGGTTTGTATTCATCCATCCTTTTGAAGATGGGAATGGGCGTATCCATCGGTATTTAATCCATCATGTTCTTGCAAAAAAGAAATTCTCACAACAAGGAATAATCTTTCCTGTTTCATCCTCCATATTAGATTACATTGATGATTATCGCAAAGTTTTGGAAGCATATTCACACCCTATATTAGACTTTATTGATTGGAAAGACACACAGGATCACAATGTGAAGGTTTTAAATGAAACTTTAGACTACTATAGGTTCTTTGATGCAACGAAACAGGCTGAATTCCTTTATGCCTGTGTACAAGACACGATTGATAACATTATTCCCAAAGAGGTTCAATACCTAACCAATTATGATGAACTAAAAGACTATTTAGATGATGAATTTGAAATGCCTGATAAAACCGTGGCATTACTGGTACGATATCTTCAACAAGGAAAAGGTAAATTATCTGAGAGAGCTTTAAAGAAAGAGTTTAGTGCTTTAAAAGACTCAGAAGTAAAAGATATAGAAAGCCAGTACCGCGAAATTTTCAAGGAAAATTAAATTGCAGGTTTGTATAAGCCCTGCGGATTTGTAGCTACTGAAGTGCAACGGCTCTGCAAACCAAAGCCTCCTTTTGCATTTTCAGAAGGACTTTATTGTGTATCGCGATATGCAATATTTAAGAAGTTTACTCAACCAGCTCCAAATACTCCTCCATCAAATCCTCCCCTTGCATTTTCTGGCTTAGGGCTATTGCATTGCTCTTGTAGTTTGGGTTTTCCCATAGGTCGGTTAAAGTTTCCTTAAACCAGGCTTCGTTTAGTTTACGAATGCTCTTGCCCTTGGGTCCAAGCTGTTTGTCGGCAACTACTTGGTTCCATAGGAATTGATCGATGATGTGCGGGATAATGAGTTGGGCACAACCGTATTTAGCGGCCATGTGTGTGGTACCAGAACCGCCATGGTGAATGGTGGCGTATACTTTCGGGAACATCCACTCATAGGGAACGCGTTCTACAAAGTGGAATAAATCAGATTGGGTTTCAGCAGGTTTCTGCAATCCGCCTCCGTATACATTTACTATGGCAGGAATCTTTAATAAATCTAAAATACCCAATACTAATCTGCTATTCTTTTCCGGTTCTGGGTTAACCATGCTGCCAAAGGTGATGAAGAGGATTTTCTCATGCTTATTGACAAAGGCTTCTAGTTCTGCACTAGGCTTCCAATGGTTGAGCTTATTTCTCTCGTGATAGCCTACAAAATGCGCATGGGTGGGTAAGTCGGCAGGTTTAGCAAACAGATTGTGTGATACGGCATAAATCATATCGGAGCCAAACAATTGCTGTTTAATGCTTTCCATGGATATACCTAATTCCTTGCGGTAGCTTTTGGAGCTGGACTGTATGTTCTTTAACAATCCCCAATTGGCTAGTTTATAGGTGAGTTTATTTAGGAAGCTTCCATAATTCCCAGTAAATCCCACATGCGGGTATTTCCCAGAAGCATGAATAAGGCAAGGAATGGGACTGAGCAGAAAGGCCTTTCCTTTATGGGCAGAACCCCAAATGGGTCCATACAAGGCTTTTCCGCTATAGATAATTCTATCGGGTTGGAAGGTGCTGGCAATGGCATGTTGTTCCTTTAGCAGCAGCGCATTTACGGGCAGGCTTTGTTTATACAAGCGCACATAAGCGGCTATCTTCTGCCAGAAGTTCACCTTGCCTCCCATCACGGCTTTTCCATCCTTACCTAAAATGAGTTCAAGAAAGGCTTTGTTCAATCCTTCAAAGGGTAAATCCGTATCCTCGGCCAAGGCTCTAAACTGTTCAGGGAATACACAGAGCACTTGATGTCTGCGTGCTTGTAGCTCCTGTCCAATAGCCATAAAAGGTTCTACATCTCCCCTAGTTCCGATGGATATTAGTAAATATTTGATAGCACAAAATTAAGGAATTGACAGTTGACAGTTGACAATGGACAATGGACTTCGTCGTGGAGGAGGATGGGTTGATTGGATGATTAGCTGATTAGAGGATGTGTTGATTAGCGGATTGCCTGCGGCGGAGTATGGGCTTAGATGAGTTCGTCATAGAAGGAGATGGGTTGATTGGGTGATTAGCGGATTAGGTGATGTGTTGATTAGCGGATTGCCTGCGGCGGAGGTTGGGTGATGATGAGTTCGTCATAGAGGAAATGGGTTGATTGGGTGATTAGCTGATTAGTTGATGTGTTGATTAGAAGATTGCCTGCGGCGGAGTATGGGCTTAGATGAGTTCGTCCTGGAAGATGATGAGTTGATTAGGTGATGGGTTGATTGGATGATGTGTTGATTAGCGGATTGCCTGCGGCGGAGTATGGGCTTAGATGAGTTCGTCCTGGAAGATGATGAGTTGATTAGGTGATGGGGTGATTGGGTGATGTGTTGATTAGCGGATTGGATAGTGGAGTGATTGTTATTAATTAAGCGCAGCGCCTTTAATTATTTAACAACAAGACCAACGTACAATTCCCTATCCGAATACTTTTCTTCTACTTTTTTGTTTTGAAAATTAACCCGATATACTTTGGCTATTTTAAAATAAACTTTGGTACCAGGAGGGTCCGCCCTTAGTTTATTGCCTAAACTAATGGGAATTCCTTGTATAGCATCCTTACCAGAACCGCTGAAAGCGCCAACCTTGCTTGGTGCGCCTAAACTACGTTGCGAAAGTAAATCGACATTAGAAATCATATACCTAGCATCTTTGGGAAATTTTGCTCTAAAATCGGCATCTGGCTTTAAACGTACCACAACCCTAGACTTTTTAGGAACAGGACTAACTCCATTATACTCTTTTCCGTTTACCAATAATTGAATCGTAGGTTTTGGTGGTTTGATTACATTGAACTTGCGATCCCATTTAAAGGTAGTTCCATCCATATCGGTGGTGGTAATGCTTAACACACAGGTTTTACCGTTGGGTATAATGCTAAAACGCTTCAAATCTGAACGTGATTGAATAACACTGGTGCTACTGGCTTTTACCTGTATACTTTTGGTTTGATCCGATACATTGATTTGGATGGTATTGCCACAATTCCAATACAAATTATTTACCGAAGCACTGGTAATAGTAGCTTCTTGTGGCGTAGGTGTGGTATGGTGAATGAAGGTATCCCTAAAATACATGGTATCCTTATAGAACACGGTATCGCCATGAATAAAGACATGACTGGTGTCGGTTTTTGAAATTACAACTGTCTCTTCCGGACATTCAGGACAATCCTTACAGGCCTAAAACCCAATACTTAGCAGAACAATTAGAACAAGTACATATCTCATACTTTCAAACTTAGGCAAAATAAAAAGAATGGACAGTTGACAATGGACAGTGGACAATTGTGTTCGTTGTGGAGGAGGATGTGTTGATTGGGTGATTAGCGGATTAGGTGATGTGTTGAATAGCGGATTGCCTGCGGCGGAGTAAGGGCTTATATGAGTTCGTCATGGAGGAAATGGGTTGATTGGGTAATTTGTTGATTAGAGGATATGGTGATTAGCTGATTGCCTGCGGCGGAGTAAGGGCTTATATGAGTTCGTCATGGAGGAAATGGGTTGATTGGGTAATTTGTTGATTAGAGGATATGGTGATTAGCTGATTGCCTGCGGCGGAGTAAGGGCTTATATGAGTTCGTCATGGAGGAAATGGGTTGATTGGGTAATTTGTTGATTAGAGGATATGGTGATTAGCGGATTGCCTGCGGCGGAGTAAGGGCTTATATGAGTTCGTCATGGAGGAAATGGGTTGATTGGGTGATGTATTGATTAGCGGATTGCCTGCGGCAGTGATTGGCTTGGATGGTGGAGTGATAATTATTCATTCTTAATTTTTAATTATTAATTCACCTATTATCTGCGTTATCCGCGAAATCTGCGGGAAATAGCATCTATAAAAAAAGGCCCTCAAACGAAGACCTTTCCTGTATCATGTAGTAGTATTTGCTGTCTTATTTAAAACGGCGAAGAAAATGCCGGGTTCTTGGTTAATTCATTATCCGTAAGTGTTTTTAGGAAGTTTACTAAGTCAATTTTGGCTTGTGCATCCAGAAACAATCCTTTTGCTCTGGTTTGTTCCAATGCAGGATCCAGTGTAGCAGAGCTTTTAATTCCGCTGTTGTAATGGTCAACTACCTGTTCTAAGGTTGTAAATCTACCATCATGCATGTACGGAGCTGTTAGGGCTATGTTTCGCAAACTGGTTACCTTAAACTTTGCCTTATCACTGGCTTTTTTGGTTACCTCTTCCCTACCGATGTCTTTTATTCCGGCATCATCATCTATGCCATTATTCATGTACTTATCATTCTCAAAATTATCTCCCGAATGGCAATGGGCGCAGTCTGCACCACTTTGGTTTGGAAAGAAAGGATTGTAATCCTCAAAGAATAACCGTCGCCCTCTTTTTTCACTGGCGGTAAACACCGTAGTATCATTTAAATACCGGTCGTACTTAGATTTATTGGATACAATGGAGTTCATAAACTGCTCTAATGCCAAAGACATTTTAGTATCGGTAATCTCATCCGTACCAAAGGCGCGTTTAAACTGATCTCTGTACATTTGTGAGGCTTGTAACTTAGCCACAACATTAGGCAAGGTTTCATCCATTTCCAGTTTATCCTGAATAGGTTTTAAAGATTGATCGCGGAGCAAGTGAGCTCTACCATCCCAAAAGAATTCATTGCTATGCCAAGCCATATTAAATACGGTCATGGTTTGTCGGCCGCCCGGTTTCCCTTGCACCCCAATGGAAAATTTTGCGGTGTCGGCAAAGGCAAACTCTTGTAAGTGACAAGAAGCACAGGCCATGCTTAAATCGGAGGATAGCTTTTTATCATAAAAGAGTATTCTCCCCAGTTTTACGCCTTGCACGGTTAATTTATTATCCGCCGCAATTGCAGGAGGTGGAAAGATTCCATAATCTAACATGTATGGAGTTTCATCGTGTTTTACTTCATCTGTTGTCTTTTTATCTCTCTTGCAATTTGCAATTAAGACAATCATTAGAACAGCTATGAAGATGAGTTTTATTTGTTTCATGGTTGGTATTTTTTGTTGTTTAAAAATTCGTGGTCGGTTAGGGATAATAGGAATGCTTTTAAGTCTTGTTTTTCTTCACTGCTTAAGTTTAGCGGTTGAATAATGGTACTTTGATTTTTATGATTCATACCACCTTTACTGTAGTGTTCTATCACTTCATCCAAAGTATTGACTGAGCCATCGTGCATATAAGGCGCGGTTACTTCAACATTGCGCAGACTCGGTACTTTAAATTTACCTATGTCAGATGCTACTTTGGTTAATCGCTGTCGACCAGGGTCTGAATACTTGGCATACAATCCATTATTCTGAAATGCATAATCTGTAAAGTTGAATCCGCTATGGCATTTGGAGCAATTGGTTTTGGCACTAAAAAACAAAGCCATTCCCTTCTTAGCCGAAGCGCTTAAAGCTTGATTCTGCTTGTGATAGACAAATTTATCATAAGGGCTATTGCCTGTTATCAGAGACCTTTCAAAAGTGGAAAGGGCGCGCACCAAAGTATTGTAATCAATATCTTTAGCATAGGCATCCTGACTTAATTGAGTGTATTCTTTATTCTTTCGAAGCCTTTCTCCTATTGCTAAAATATTAAAGCCAAACTCATTATGTTCTTGAATGGGAACCAGCACTTGCATCTCTAGGCTGGGTACTCCCCCTTCTCTAGTGAAATAAGGATGGTAGCCAATATTGGCCAAACTGGGAGAATTGCGGGTACCCAATTTACCCTGAACACCTATGCTTACTTTTCTTGGGTCAGCAAATGAATTGGAAGGCAAATGACAGGAGGCGCAGCTCACGGTAGAATCGATGGACAATGCTTTATCGTAAAAAAGCTTTTTGCCCAGCTTCCATCTAGCCGCTGAATAGGCATTGTCCTCCGGAAATTGAATAGAAGGAAACCCTTTGGGGTAATCCAATTCGCTTTCTTCGTGAACAGCAATAGCTGCAGACTTTCGGCATGAATGTGCAATCATAAAGACTGCACATAAAAATAATATGTTAACCCTAAACGAATTCAGAATTAATTAACGATTAATCGTTTAGTTAGGCTGGTTTGATTGCTTGCAACAATCTGAATGGTATAGATTCCCGATTCAAGCGCTTCAACCTTCACGTCTTTTTGATTAACCGCTTTTAATGACTGAACAGTACGACCGCTAATATCAAGGATATTAACCGTAGCATCTAGTGCTTCATCAAAACGAACTGTAGCCTCACCATTACTTGGATTTGGGAATACGTTCACATTGGCAATCTTTTCAGGAGCAACCGTACTTAAGGTGTTGGTTTTACCATCGGTAGAGGTAAATACTTTGTTCTGAAAGTTTCGCAATACAATGTAAGCTTCATCATCAGCTCCATGTGTAGTAAACCCATCCTTAACATTTAATCCAGAAACTGCTTTTACATAATCAGCATCTAACGTGATATCAAGTGCAGTTCCATTAACCGTTGCTGCTGTTGGAATATTAATGTCAAAATAATTCTTATTACCCAAAGCATGTACTTCCCAAATAGTTCTTAAATTATTTCCTGCGGCACCTTCAATGGCAGCAAAACGATATCCTGCAGACCATCCCCAATGCATAGATGGGTTTTTAGGAGCTAAAGGATGCGTATTTGCCCATTTTGTTGGGTCACCATTATTGTTACCTGGATCAACTCCAATCGAAAAATTGATAGATTCTACTTTGGTTACGGTATGCATACCCAAATCGATAGAACTTATCTTGCTTGGATCTACCAGGCTATAAACACCAGTGGCATTGCTAATTTTTCCACTATCATGCACAATGCTAATTTTAGAAATGTAATACTCACAACGTGTAAAATTGAACTCATTGCTCATGTCATTGGTGCTTTTCTGTGAAAAGGCAAAAGCACTTGTACCTAATTTGTGATTCAGTTTAAGGTTTACTGTTTTTTGCGCATTCAAGCCAAATCCTATGGCGAATAGCGCGACTATAAGTGTTATTTTTTTCATTTTGTTTTTTCTTTATAATTTTTATTTTTAACATAATCCATCTTACATACGGGGCAAGAGCCAGCAGAGTCGCTTCCACTTCCTTCGCAATACATTGGACATATAAACTTGGAATCATGCTCATGATCATGCACCGCATGTTGAGCTTCTTTTTTTGTTTCATTTACAGTAAAACTGCAAGATGAGAATGCAATTAGGCCAATGGCAATAATCGCTACACTAATATTTTTCATTTTTTGTTTTTATATCTTATTGTTTAACATTTATTCTATTTTCTTCACATTACTTTAAGCAATGAAAAGACACTATTAAAATACTAAAAGGATATCAGATAATAAAAACTTGTAAAAGAGATAGACTGGGACTTATGTAGTCCGGTGGTTTTCTATTAAACACAAAACCTTCATCAATACTACATGAAGGATAGCTATTGCTCACATTTAAAGAATAAATGGAGGTAAATAGTGTGGGTATAGAAATAGCTACCGAAGGTAGATTATTGGTATTTAATGTATTGAATACGGTTAATTGAGAACAGCAGCTCTTTTGATCTACTTCGTCTGTTTTATGAATAGTGCATACGCCAGAAGCATTTACTTCCATGGAGCAGGACTCTGCAGAAGTATAAACACCAATATTTTTTATTTCTCCCTTGCAAAAATGCGCATTGATATAAATCCCACTGAATGGAATCCATAGGAGAGGCATTAGGAGAATGCTAAAAATACGGTATTTAAATGCGTGCCTTTTCAGATTAACTACAATAATACAAAATTTAGGTCAATAAAAAAAGTACATTCTGCTGACAAAGCCAAGCAATAAGCCATTAAAAGCAGGCTAACGTTTTATATTTTAGATTTTGTACGTCACCACAAATAGATTAGCTGATTTTGAGGATGTGTTGATTTGTTGATGAGCTGATTTGTTGATTGGGTGATTAGCTGATTGCCTGCGGCGGAGATTGGCTAGGAGGAAAATAGGAAGAAAGGAAATTGACAGTTGACAATGGACAATTAAGAAAGAGAGGAAGGGAATTGAAATTAACATTTGTTCCCAAAATGGTAACTTTTGTATTATCTTTGTATTTAATGACTTAGACTATAAAAATATCACCCATAAGAAATGAAACCGATTATCAAGCAGCCTTAGTAAGGTTGGAGGGTATTTTTGATGCCAAAAAAGATACCCAAGATGGCGATGAAATGGAAATACTATCCATACTCATTGATAAATACGAAAATGAGAACTACCCTATTGACATGCCTGATCCCATTGAAGCCATTAAATTCAGAATGGAACAATTGGATATGAAGCAAAAGGACCTTGCTGCAGCTATGGGCTTTAAGAGTCGGGTAAGTGAAATCCTTAACAAAAAACGCAAACTCACCTTAGAGATGATACGTAAGCTGAACCTGGTACTTAATATCCCTACTGAGGTATTGGTTCAAGAATACTAAATTTTGAATTGACAATTGAATTTAACAATTAAAAAATTGTCAATTGTTAATTGTCAATTCCATAAAAAAAAGTCTTCATTTTTGAAGACCTTTTTTATGGTGTGACCCCATCAGGATTCGAACCTGAGACCTACTGCTTAGAAGGCAGTTGCTCTATCCAGCTGAGCTATGGAGTCAATCTTTAAAGAACGAAAGCCTTCTCTTTTTATGAAGAAGGCTCGTTTAAAGTTCGTCGGGATGACAGGATTCGAACCTACGACCCCCTGGTCCCAAACCAGGTACGCTACCGGACTGCGCTACATCCCGAACTTTTGTAGAAACGAGTTTCTACTTGCGGTGAGGGCGGGATTCGAACCCGCGGTACCCTTTAGGAGTACGGCAGTTTAGCAAACTACTGGTTTAAGCCACTCACCCACCTCACCAATGGGGGTGCAAATATAATATCCTTTTTAATCTCACCTATTTTTTTTTCACCTTTTTATAAAAAAATATTTCTGCCCATAAAAATCATAATTTATACCTTGCATTAAGAGCTTTTAACCTTATAATTGAACAAGCGAAATATGCCTAGTTCAAACTTTAAATTTAGAGACATAAAATCCTACTGCAGTACGGAATGGTTAGCCAATAACACTAAGAAATACCGTAGTGTTTTTGATGAGCAAGAGATTGCATATGTGTATTGTGAAGTTAGTTTTTTAAATAAACAATACGACACTAAAGTGTGGGACTTAGACATGCAGCTCAAGTGTTTTGATGCAAATGAGAACGAAATTTGCGATTTAAACTGTAATAGAAAGATAGATACCCAAGAACATGTGGTCTATGTGCGCGAAGGATGGGGTGTAAAAACATCGGGTTCCTATTGGAAAACGGGAAAATACCGCTGGGAGGCTATTGTTGCCGGCAAAACCATTGCCACTAAAGACTTTTATATTGAGAATCACGGTTTAGTTAGGGATGGTTTTAATCCTTATTTTGAACTAAAGGAAGTTAAATTGTATGAGGCTAGTTCGGATGAAACCCTACATACCAATAAGAAATACTACCGCACCTTTAATGCCTTAAACACCCGCTATGTTTGGATAGAAGCAAGTTGCTTAAACATTACACGGCGTACCTTAGACTTACCTATTGAACTTATCATAAACTTTAGAACCGAAAGCGGATACCTAAAAGGTAGCATTGCTAAAATGTTCTTTGTAAAACCTACCGATGATGATTTTGTAGTTACTGTAGGTTGGGGTTCCGATATAGTGGGCACCTGGACTAGAGGTAAATACATTGCTGAGGTTCTTTTTATGGATCACCTAATAGCCCTTGCACCATTTGAAATTGGCGATGACTATGTAGAAGCGGATGAAACCGACTTTGCCGTTCATTCCAATTGGTTAAATGAAACAGAAAAAGTAATAGAAGAAAGTGAAGGCTCCAATTTAACGAGTCCTCCAAAAAAGCAAGACTTTGAAGAAGTTATGGCTGAATTGGATGGAATGATTGGTCTTAATGGAATTAAAACTAAAGTAAGGGAATACAGTGATTACTTAAGATTTGTGGCCTTGCGTAAAGACAAAGGCTTTGATGAAAAAGAGAAAGTAAGTCTGCATGCCGTTTTTAAAGGAAACCCAGGAACAGGTAAAACTACTGTAGCCCGATTGCTCGGTAAAATCTATAAAGAACTGGGCCTCCTAAAAAAAGGACATGTACACGAAGTAGATCGTGGTGATTTAGTGGCTGAGTTTATTGGCCAAACGGCACCCAAAACCAAAGAAGCTATTAAAAAAGCCAAAGATGGCATCCTATTTATTGATGAAGCCTATGCCCTAGCTCGAAAAGAAGACGATAATAAGGATTTTGGTAAAGAAGCCATAGAAGTATTGCTAAAAGAGTTAAGTGATTCTAAAGATATTGCCATTATTTGTGCTGGTTATCCGGATGAGATGGAAACCTTCTTGGATTCTAATCCTGGCTTAAGAAGTAGGTTTACCATGCACTACGACTTTGCAGATTATATTCCTCAAGAACTTTCTGAAATTTCGGAATACTCTGCCAAGGAGAAAGATGTTACCTTTTCTGACAAGGCACAAACTGCACTTTATAAATACTTGGTTTCCAAATACCGTGATCGAGATAAGTTCTTTGGAAACGCACGTATGGTGCACTCTTTAGTAGATGAAGCAAAGATGAATCTTGGCTTGAGGGTGATGAAAACCGAAAAGCCGGAAGATTTAACTAGAAAACAACTTTCCACTATAGAACCAGAGGATTTTGAGAAAATCTTAAAAGCCAATGAACAAACCCTTCCCGATATTCCAATTGATGAAGATCTATTAAAAGAATCTATGAACAAACTCAAGAATATGATTGGCTTGGGTAAGGTAAAAGAAGATATTGAAGAAGTAGTTAAGCTGGTGCGCTATTACAAAGCTCAGGGGAAAGATGTTCGTAAATCATTTGGTTTACATTCCGTTTTTAGTGGTAATCCTGGAACAGGTAAAACCACGGTAGCCCGTATTCTAGCCCAGATTTACAAAGCATTGGGCATATTAGAACGTGGGCATTTGATGGAATGTGACCGTCAGAGTTTGGTTGGAGGCTATGTAGGCCAAACGGCTATTAAAACCACGGATGTAATTAACCGAGCCATCGGTGGAGTTCTGTTTATTGACGAGGCCTATAGTTTAAGTGATGGAGGTAATAGTGATTACGGTAGAGAAGCTATTGAAACCTTACTGAAACGTATGGAAGATCAAAGAGGCGAGTTCATTGTAATTGCTGCTGGTTATACGCAAAACATGAGCAAGTTTATGGAGTCAAATCCAGGCTTAAAGTCTCGTTTTGATCGCACTTTTAACTTTGAAGATTTCACTGGAGATGAACTTTATACAATAGCCATTAACCAACTGATAGAAAATAATTTAAAACCTGATAAAGCAGCCAGTGCACACCTTAAAAAGTACATTAATTTCTTATATACAAAGCGAGATAAGTACTTTGGTAATGGAAGGGCCATTCGCAGGGTTATTGAAGAAACTACACGAAATCAGCATTTGCGTTTAAGCGAATTGCCTAAATCTAAATTAACCGCAAAAACGGTAGGTACCATCATAATTGAAGACGTGGAAGAGTTTACCACTGACCTTAAGCCAGGCACACCGCACGGTGGAATTGGATTTAAGATGTAGGATTATATATTTTAGATTTAAGGATTTATAGATCATCCCAGTGGTACAATATGCTTTCTAATATATAATAGCAAACAAAATTCAACCCCAAAAGGGAACATAATCCAATATAACTTGGTATCACCCCGCCAGCTGGCGGGGTGATTGTTTTTCTAAACCTTCGGTCTAGAAAAATTTCACCCTTACAGGGTTAAGGGTTAAAAAAGTCAAATTTTTCTAATAACACCCGAGCACGGACACAGCTTCGTAATGGGATTCCAAAATCTAAAATGCCAAATAAATATCAATAAAAATCTTTTTTAACCCGCCAACTGGCGGGGTGAAACAGCAATGTAAAATGAAATCCTAAAATCTAAAATGCCCGCTAATTCTACTCTTCCTCATCGGATGCCTTTTCCGCAGCTTCTCTGATATGCTTTGGAATGTATTCTTCGATTATTGGCGCCACATAGTCTTTATTCCTAATCAATAGCGCAACATTCTCAATGTGATGCGTATGAGGGAACATATCTATGGGTTGAACTTTAATCAACTTATAAGCTTCGCTAAGCAATAGAATATCTCTAGCCTGAGTTCCTGGGTTACAACTTACATAAACAAGTCGTTCTGCCCCAGATTCCTTAATCTTATCAATTACAGCTTGATGCATTCCACTTCTTGGAGGATCGGTAACGATAACATTCGGCTTACCATTTTCTTCCATAAACTCGGTGGTCAATACTTTAGCTAAATCACCTGCATAAAAAACACAATTGTCAATCTTATTGAGTTCTGCATTCTCATGGGCATCATCTATCGCTTTTTGAACATACTCCACTCCTACTACCTTGCTAGCCTTATCAGCCAAGTACATAGCAATAGAACCTGTTCCTGTATATAAATCATATACCAATTCATCGCCTTTTAAATCGGCAAAATCCTTGGTGATATCATATAAGTTTTTCGCTTGCTTGGTATTGGTTTGGAAGAAGCTTTGTGCTTGAATCTTGAAATTTAAATCTCCTATTGATTCCGTAATGAAGTCATCACCAGCAAAGGTTACAACATCTAAACCTTCTAAAGTATCATTCTTCTTTTGATTGACTACATAAAGCAAACTGGTAATCTCAGGGAAGCCTTCCTTGAGCATTTCCATCATATGCTTAATCTTCTTCTTATCGTTCTTGGTAAAGGCTACCAACACCATCCAATCGCCCTTAAGGGTTCTTCGAATGAGCAAGGTTCTTAATAAACCAACCTGTGTTTTTAAATGAAAGAATGAATAATCATTAGCCAATGCATATTCTTTAACTGCACGCTGAATCTTATTAGCCGGATCAGGCATTAAATGGCATTTGCTAATATCAGCCACCCAATCAAATCGACCTGGCACATGAAACCCTAATGCATTTCCAGCTTCTGCTTTATCAGCAGGGTGTGGAGTCCATTCAGTTTCGCTAAAGGTCATTTCAATCTTATTTCGGTATTCAAACTGTTCGTCACAGCCCATAATAGGAAGTGTTTCAAAGTCTGTTTGCTTACCTACTCTATTCAATTGGTCTTCTACCTCTTTGTTCTTAATCTTTAATTGCTCATCGTAACCAATGTGCTGCCATTTGCAACCACCACAGGTACCAAAATGGGCACAAGTAGGTTCAATTCTCAAAGGAGAAGGCGTTAAAAGATTACTAATTTTACCGTAGTATGCTTTCTTCTTAAAGTTAATTACACGAACATCAGCTACATCACCAGGTGCTGCATGGCTCACAAATAAAGGACCATGTTCTGTATGTGCTAAGCATTGACCTTGGCCAACTGCTTTTTCAATTTCTACTTTCTCAAAAGAAGAAATTTTGATTTTCTTTTTACGTCCCAATTAAAGTTTTGCTGGTATTGTTGTTGTTAAATAATCATTGAATGGTTTTGCTTTAACATAACCACTCACCGCTACTACTTTCTGAGCTTTTGAAGGCTTCATGAAATACGTAGTTGGGTACCCATCTTGTCTGTTTTCACTTAAGATATTTTTTATCTGTAATGCAGAATATGTTTTGCCTTCCAAAACATAATTCACCGCTTTCTCTGGATTCAATTTAACACAAACGTAATCCTTAGCAAGGGTTTGAATCACCTGTGAATCGGTATAGGTTTTATTATCCATAACCTTGCACCAACCACACCAATCGGTGTAAACATCTATCAATAAAATCTTACCAGACTCTTTTGCGCTTGCATAACCTGCTGTAAAATCTACCCACTGAATTTCAGTTGCAGTAGCCACTGGAGTTTTTTTGAACAATCCACATGACACAAAACTTGTTGCCACTAAAACGCCTACTATTAATATTCTATTCTTCATCTTTTATTTAATTAATTTAGTTTTCATTGAGATATCCTTGCTGGTATAGCTATGGGTTAAGAATCCCAAGGAAATATAATCTACACCTGTTGCAGCATAATCCTTAATGTTATTCATCCCAATTCCTCCACTGGCCTCTGTCTCACTTCTTTTGTCGATAAACACCACTGCTTCCTTACAGGCTTCAGGTGAAAAATTATCCAACATAATGCGATCTACCTTTTTGGTATCAAGGGCTTCCTGCACTTCTTCTAGGTTTCTCGTTTCTACTTCTATTTTTAAATGGAGATTATTCTCATTTAAATATTGATAGGTATTCTCAACAGCTTTACGAATACTTCCGGCAGAATCAATATGGTTATCTTTAAGCATCACCATATCAAACAATCCAAACCTGTGATTGGTTCCACCACCTGTTTTAACCGCCCATTTCTCAAAATACCGAAGGCCTGGTGTTGTTTTACGCGTATCTAAGAGCTTTACACTGGTTCCTTTAGTAAGCTTTACAGCTTCGTAGGTTGTAGTGGCTATACCGCTTAAACGTTGCATAAAATTTAATAATAATCGTTCTGCTTTTAATAGAGACTGCGCTGGACCCGTTGCGGTTGCAATCACAGTACCATTTTCAATCCAATCGCCATCTTTGACCATTGCATTCCATACAATAGATTCGTCGATACTCTTACAAATAACTTCTGCTAGCTCCTGTCCGGCTAAGATTCCATCCGATTTAAAGTAAACTTTAGATGCTCCTTGCGTACTCTCTGGAATTGCACCAAGTGAGGAATGGTCGCCATTACCGACATCTTCCCTTAAGCAAAGTTCAATAAAATCAAGTGTTTCTTGAGAGGTGAAATCCATCCCTGCAAAGATGGGGTTTATTTTTGAATTTTCATTTCATGAATCCTAGATGTGGATCCATTCACACGATAAAAAATACTAACCTTAAATACTCCTCTATTGGTGGAGTTATTTAAGATTACAAATTGGGCTCCATTGTCACTCTGACCCTGAGATTTTATAGTAACAGTCTTAGGAGTATGATTATCAAAGAAATTGCTAATTATAATTTTAGCCTGACTTTTAGAATATACTCCTTCCTTTCCAGGGGTTGTCAATTGCACTGAATTATTGAAATCTTGTGAAAGCGATACAATATCGGCAGATTGTATAAATTTTAAATACTTATCTCCATTCATTACTGCACCACTAATATTAAGTGCAATACATACTATGGAGACCATGGCTTTTGAAAGCATGCTAACATTATATCCAATATCGTGCCAAATAATGCATTAATTAAAGAAAATCAATGCATCTTACTCAATCACAAGCTTTTGCACGCCTTGATGCCTATCAGACTTGCAAAGGAGTAAGTAAGTACCTGGACTCAATGTTGCGTTTATTTGTACAGTTTCACCAGCTTTGCAACTTTTTTCATACACTACTCTCTCTAGCATATCATAAATAACGAGTTCAATGGTGATGTTATTTACCGGTAGTTTAACCTGAAATGAGCCATTGCTCGGATTAGGCTTCACCTGAATATCCAAGTTCTTTAATTGTCCAGTGCTATTGGTAGTTCCTGCACTATCACAACTTCCATTAGCCAGGTAGGTCATGTTACTAAAATCAATTTTACAGGCACAATCGGGGTTGTCTATAAATGGATTTCGGTTGTTTTGAACGCTAGCGATGTATTCGTGTCGGGCAATTTCTCTATTTGACGGAGGAAATTGGCTATGCCATTTCTTTAAAATCCATTGGTCTTGTATTTGATTAACGAACTGATTAGAAGTAGGTAAAGTGAATCGCTTTGTAGCTTTATGATAAGCAGCGCATGTATAGAAATTGGCGCGTGCTGCTAGTCCTTTTACTTCGTCACGGGGCTCGTAAACTATCTTACCCAAAGAGTCTTTTCCAACTTTACCTCCCATAAAGGCTACCGTAACTGTTTTTACAATACCTAATGGGAAATTGCTTCTAACCGCATTGGCTTTATTCTGATTAACTGGAACCAATAAGTGTAAATCACTATAATTGGCGCTGTCCTTAGAACCTTCGCCCATATAAGAGTATGGATAGCAATGCTCTCTGCTCATTACATCCCATATTAAAGGGGCAGTATATATATGCTTATATCCAGTATAATACCCTTCTAATACCAAGCGGTTTTCTGTGGTATCATAGGCTTCAAAATTATCTACAAGAAAAGGAGCATAATTGCTATAATACACTTGAAAATGAGGATTAATCTTGGCTCTTAGGTCTGCAACTAAACTTGGATTAGCACTGGAAATACCATTATAGTAATTCCCGGGATTTAACCCTGCTGTTGTGGTGCTGGTCTCTATTCCCATTGACTTATAATTTTCAAATCCGTTTTTACCATTAAAAGAGAAGGCTTTTACATAGTATTTTGTGTTAGCTACTATTTTATTAATGCTTATCTCCCCTGACTTACCCACATGTAGTATCCTACTAGTTCCGATGTATGCGCCTTGTTCATAGGATGTATTATCCATAGGTTCATCTGTAATGGCACTGGTATTAATAAGCAAAAGCTCGCTGCTGGATGCAGTAGCTCCAGTCCAATTGGCTTTTAAACGCCATGCTTTTTCAAATGAGAAACTTAGATTGCTTGGGTCTGTAGCAGGTTCTGTTGCTTTACTTCCCCTAATGGCAAATAAATCAATTGGAAAAACATGGTTCCCTTCTTCATCATTCGAATAAACGGTAAGTGTAGCCAGTTTGGATCCAACAGGACCAAAATTCCCTCTCTGTAAAGTAAAGGACTCTTTATTAGATGCTCCAAAACCTATGGTGGTAGGCAGTGTGCTATAATTAAAGTAAGTTTTGTCTGCACCAGAAAGAATAACTGAATCTATACGTAAGTTTTGTGTAGTTGATTTATTTACCAAACTTATCTTAAACCCATTGGTATCACCAATAAAAACCTCTTGGTTTTTCAAAACTCTAAATTCTGAAATACCCCCATACACTTCAATTTCCCTATTAGGTCCAGCTGTTGCAGGTAATATTTCAGCATCATCAACAGAGATATTGTAGCCAGATGGCTTGTTTTTCATAAACCATCGCACGTATCTACTGGTTGTTTTTAAGGGCACTGATAGTTTAGTCATGGACCCTGGCATGTCTGTAGTATAACTTTTTGCCACAAGCCAAGTGGTTCCATCCGTGCTTTCTAAAACTTGAAACTCCCCAGGAAATGTACCCGAAGAACCGGTGTGCCTGGCATAAAATTCTGTTTTTGAAGGCTTGTCTACAAATTGACATTGCAGGTATTCCCCTGTAGCATCTATTCTATAGGCTTGCGGAGAGGACTGATAGAATGCAGATGAAGTATAGATAAGGTTTCCTCCATTTGCATTGTTGTACGACCATCCAGCTGGTGGCGATGATATAGGGTTTGTTGAGTTTCCCATATCCCATGAGGTTGGCAATGAGGCCTGAGCACTCAATCCACAAACAATTGCGCTTATCAACGCTAAACTTAAATACTTTTTCATTCTATTTTTCTTTAAAAAGTCAAACTAATTCCCCCGGTTATTCTCCTACCTGGACTTACAAATACTTCCAAATTCTTTGGATTGAAAGTAGCCGCAATATCATTCCTGTTTAAGCGATGATCTGCATCGCTAATGTATAAGGCATCGGTAAGGTTGCGAATATTTACAAAAATCTTTAATCGCTGATTGTCAATGGTAAAATTGTACCCAGCACTTGCATTTATCATCCAGTAATTTGGAACTTTGTAGGATTCCGTCCGTTCAAAGCCTTCTTTTAAGGCCGTTGGTTCAAAATCAGCAAAGTGCTTAGCAAAAAGTATAGCTTCAGCGGATACAAACAAACCCTTCAGGAATCGTTTTGGGGCAAAGCGCAGGTTTAAGACGTATTGATTCTGAGCAGCGTCACCTACATGAACGTCAGAAGCATCAAAACGAACGGTAGCAACGGAATCTCCATTATCATCAAATACAGAAGCGTCAGCAGCTCCTTTCCATCTCCAATCGCCAAGGGCAACAGCTGTTTGAATGGTTAATCCATTGGCCATTTTATAAACTGCTTTAAACTCTCCTCCCATATGAACAGCTCTCAAGCCATTGATGTTATAAGAGAAAATATCTCCATCATTATTGGTGTACGAAGGCAATGAATTTAAAGGTCTATTGTTCCAATTCGTATAGTAGGCATTTACTTCAGCAGTGAATCTTCTGCTGCCAAACTTAGCCCCTAATTCTGAACCCATTACTTTTTCATTCTCCAACTTTGTTGCCACTCTATTAGACCGATCAAAGGTATTATTAAACCTACTTGGTCGGTTTAGATAACCCACATTAGCAAATAAATTAACATGCTTGGTTAAATTATATCCAGCACCTGTTTTTAAGGTTGTTCCAAGAATATGGACCCATGGTGTTTCGCCTGGAGTACCATCGGCATTAACCCTAAAATGGTCAATTCGTTTGTAGGAAGAATTACTTAAACTTCCATTTACAAAAGCAGAAACCCTGTCTTTGGCATATTCATACTCAGCAAAGGTTCCAGCCCATCTCACTTGGCCAAAATATTTCCAATCATAGGTATCCCCTTCTTTATAAAGCTGACTGTTAAATCCTGGCAAAGTATCACTTGCATCAGGCCTATAGTATTCTCCTCCCAAGAGGTCGTAAACTCTGCGGTAATGTTCTCCTTCATAAATTCGAAGGTCTATTCCTCCAGTGAAGGTATGGTATTTATCGTATTTAAAATTAAAGGTATTTAAAAGTCCAGCCCATTTGTGATTATTCACATCTTCTGATAACAAAGCGGTCGATTTTCGCAAGGTTGGATGATAAGCAGGGTCTACATTTGGGGCAAAAACAGACCCGAAACGGTTCGCATTATAAGCTCTTTGAAAAATAAACTGTCCGTATAAGTTAGGGTCTTGCCTAACCCCTTGGTTCCTTACCCCACCACCATTAGCAACAGAAACATACAATACCGTATTGTTAAAGACCCTAGCGTTTGGTTTATAGTCAAACTTTAAATAAGCCTGTGGTTTAAAGAATTTATTTCGCCTTTCGTTTAATAATCTATTGCCAGAACTCACTCTTCGACCGTCTTGCAATCCCAACCTGTCCAATTCGCCTAAATGTTGGTTGTACCTACGGCCTTGGTCCATTACCATTCCATTAATGGAGGTATCCAAGCCTGTTTTTTGGGCTAATTTGGATGAGTATAAAGGAAGCCTTGCTTTAAAGCTTCGTTGCCCATGTTCTTGAGGAGCTCCTATAAAAGTAAAACTCAAATTGGCTTTTCTACCAAAACGCTTCTCTATCTTGGTAAAAATGGAATACATATTATCGTACAATCCATCTACATAGCCATCAGACGAACGTTTGGTTAGCGCAAAAACACCTCCCCAATTGCCTTTTAATTTACCCGTATTCACAAAAGCTGAATATTGCTGATAGTTAGCATCTCCATATTCCAAAGATGCACCAGCAGAAAACCGGTCCGAAAACCCTCTGGTTACTATGTTTATGGTTCCACCTACCGAAGGATTGGCTAATCTGCTAGAACCTAAACCCCTTTGGATTTGTGTAAATGAAGTTACTTGAGATAAACCAAACCAATTGCTCCAATAAACGGCACCATTCTCCATATCATTAACTGGAATTCCATCTACCATTACCGCAATGTTTCTTTGGTTAAAGCCACGTATCGATATGCGCGCATCTCCAGCGCCACCGCCTTGTTGTGTTGCATAAACACCAGGGGTGTTGTTAAATAAGGTTGGCAAATCTGCACTGCCCAAATTTTCTCTAATACTCTTACCTGTTACATTGGTATAAACAATAGGAGTTTTTCGATTTTTTCCAGCAATACTCGCCGTAATTTGAACGGCTTGCATGCTAATGTTTGAGCTAAGTAGAAAGATTTCCATTGGACCACTTTCTATACTTAGGGTATCAGTTATATATTCTTTGGCCTCTACAATAAGCTGAGTTTCTTTGGAAGGAACAGAAATTCTAAAATTCCCATCTCTATCCGTCTTCACCGCTTTCTTGCCTACCCTAACAGTTGCCTGAACTCCTTCTTGAGTATTGGCATCCATAACAGTCCCAATGATCGTTTGGCCTGATAAAAAGCTTGTAAAAGCTGTTAAAACAGCCAATAGAAGAGCTTTATTCATATTACTCTCTTATGAATCTTTCGGTATGGATTATTCCATTACTATCCGTTAAAATCATAATATACTGCCCTTTAATTACTGCAGAAAGATCTACTTGATATCCTCTCATTTGAGCAAAAGCATGTTCTGTGTATGATGCTTCAATCAGTTTACCTGCCAAATTCAGAATTTCTAGTTTATTAGCAACTCCATGAAAAGGAACAAATAATGAGGTTCCAGCTGGATTAGGAAATAGGATTAGATTGTTTTTTTGTATTTCAGATTTGTTTAGAGTTCTGCAATCGCATTCGTGCATTCCAAAAGAGTCAAATTGATCTCTTGGGTGAGCAATCCATTCTTTGCTAGGGTCAAAAGAAGTTGGATTTGAGCTTACTCCATCCAAAACTGTCTTTTTGCGAATTAAGGTTTTATCAATAGTGTACCAAAGTCCTAGTCCATTGTTATGAGGGAATGAATCACTCCAACCAATAGTTCTAGAGCTTCCACCCAATCTTGGTCTCTCACCTATTTTACCAAATATATCTATGGGTAAATATGGATTAGAAGGATCCATCGGACTTGGATCAATAATATCTAAGCTCAATGCATCATCTCCATTAAAACTCATGCTAAAGCTGGTATTGTAATCTTTACTCAACAGCAAATCTGCCTTGTCTAATAAAACTTTAGAAGCTGATGTGTCAAAACCACTGGCCGTACTATCTGTTCTGTCAATTACTAAATTAAAGGTACTCTTAGCTTTAATTGTCCCGCTTAATTTATCAGAATACTGACTACTCCAAACGGCTGAGCCATTAGACCATCGTGTCATTCTGTAATCTTTCAAGTCAATGTCTTTATCTGTAGGATTATAAAGCTCAATAGCCTTATTGTTTCGGCTCCCTTCAATGTATTCAGATATAAAAATTTGGCTGCATTGAGCCATAATGTTTGCAGTCAGAACAACCGCAGTAAGTAGTAGAATTCCTTTTTTCATAATAATGAAGCAAAGGTAAAAGTACCTTGCAACAAACAGTATACATTTACCATTCATTTTTCATTGATTTATCACCAATAGAAGAACAAATGCTATGTATTTGATATACAAATAGATGTAAGCCACTTTTAGTTGATTCGACGGATTCCAAACCATAGGTTATGTGATGTAATCCACAATTACATAGTAAAAAAACAAAATTCTAAAGTCCTACTAAAATTTTCAATCCTAAATTGCATTCGATTTTGAAAAGATTGCTCCCTTTATTTCTTTTGAGTTCTTGCCTTAGTATAAAATACAGTGGCAACAAAAGTGCAGCGGTTAATAAAACCATTGCTGCTAATGAAGAAACGCAAGGATTTATTGAACCCTACAAAGCAGAACTGGCTAAATCGATGAATAAATTTATAGCTGTTTTTGATACTTCCTATCAAAAGTCGAAACCCAATGGGAATTTGAATAATTTGTGTGCCACTTTAATTCACAATCACGCCCAAACGAAATCCGAAGGAGCCTTTATCGCATTTGGGGTTTTAAACTATGGTGGTCTTAGAGCTAGCTTGCCATCTGATTCTATATTTGTTCGAAATATTTATGAATTATCTCCTTTTGAGAATAATCTAGTCATTTTAGAATTAAGCCCAGAAAACTGCGATTCGTTATTTAGGTACTTAAAAAACAGAGCCCAGGATCCATTATCCGGGCTAAGCATAAACCAAAACACAGGCAAAGTACTCGTACTTGGAGCACCATACGACAGCCGACGGTCTTATCGCTTTGTAACCAACGATTATATGGCTAATGGTGGCGATGGTTTCGGGATATTAATGAATCCTAAGTACCGAAAAGACTTGCCAATAACCATGAGAGATGCCTTATTAGCTCAGCTCAAATGGGAATACCGAACCTATGGATTAATAAAGCAAAGGAATAAGGAGGTTTTCATTCGTGAATAGACGGGAATTCTTAATTAAGTTGACCGTTTTAGGGGTACTTGTTGCCATTCCTAACTATGCAATATCAAGGGCTTGGTACAAATGGCGTAGAAAAATTAACATACTACATACCAATGACTTTCATAGCTACATTGAACCTTTTAATTTAAATGATTCAAGATATGCTGGCAAAGGGGGAATTGCCCGAATTAAAACATTAATTGATGCAAAAAGAGATGAGAACACTCTCCTATTGGATTGCGGTGATATTATGCAGGGAACGCCCTATTTTAACATATTTGGAGGAGCTGTAGAAATAGAATGGATGAATAAAGCCAAGTACAATGCGGCTACTATTGGCAACCACGACTTTGACAATGGTATGGAAAGTCTAGCTAAATGGATAAAAGAAGCTGATTTCCCTTTTTTAAATTGCAATTATGAAACCAAAGGGACAGAGCTAGAGGGCCTTTTAAAGCCTTATATCATCAAACAGGTGAATAAACGAAGGATTGGTATCATCGGTGTGGGAATTGACCCTGAAGGACTTGTACCAGCTGCTAATTGCAAAGGCGTTGTTTACTTAGATCCTGTTCATAGGGCAAATGAAAGAGCAAAAGAATTAAAGAAAACAAATAAAGTGGATATGGTTATTCTCTTGTCTCACTTGGGTTTTCAATACCGTTCCTCCAAAATTGATGATTGCAAACTAGCTGCACAAAGCAAGCATATTGATTTAATCCTTGGAGGACATACACATACATTTATGGATGAACCACATGTGGTAAAGAATCTAAAAGGAAAGAAAGTAATTATTCACCAGGTAGGCTGGGCTGGGCTTAAACTGGGTCATTTAGAGTTTAGAATTTAGATTTTAGATTAAAGAGTGTAGAATATAGAAAACCTCCCGCTGATTTCGCAGAAAACGCAGATTAGAAATTACAAATCAGCCTATCATCACATCATCTAATCAACACATCAATACAATATCTAATCATCACAACATCTTCCACGACGTACACCAATCTAAAATACCAAACCTTATGTTTTTAATAAAGAATAGAACTTCCCATTCAGAAGTCTATACTCTAAACCATTAATGGTAATCGTTTTACCATCTGCCAATTTACTCAAGTTGATAATATCTTCCTCAATGGTATGAATACTTCCACTCGTTTTGTAGGCAAGGTTTAAATAATCTTCTTCTATTTCCCTTTGAACGCCGCACAATATGATATGAATGGGCCTTTTAATTTTATTTGCCAGAACTTTGTCTTTTATAGGCGCATTATTATCGGCGATCATGATCACATCTTTAAATTTCTTCTGTGAATGCTTCATGCCATAGAGCAGCGCTTCAATATTGTTTTCCTCTACATCACCTCCACCTCCTGCTCTAGTCACCTTTAAAACATCTAAAAGCATTGTATCGACACCTTTCGCTGGAAAACAATAAATTTCACCTGTTTCACCAATCTTTTTATGGCTATCACTTTCACCATCCCCATCATTAAAAAACACAAATTGTAAGTCTTTCTCTTTCATATGATTTAGCATAAACCAAGCCTGTAACTGTTTGGTGTAGGGATGCATACTCCCAGTTACATCAGCTACTATGAGTTTATTCTTCCATTTGTTTCTGGTGAATATTCGTGAAATTAATGGATTGCGAAACCCCTCATTATCCAAAAACTTCTTAATCAACTTTTTTCTCTCTTTCAGGGCATCGTCTTTATGCTTTACTAACCATTCAGCATATTTCTTTGCTTCTCGTTTGGTACGGATTAATTCTTCAGCAACACGAATGGCTTTCAACTCCGCACGCCTTTCTAATTCAACTGTTCCTATGTACCGAATTCCTTTGCTTTGTTTTGCATACCCTGTACTGGCCTTAATTCTGAATTTATTGTAAAAGCTATCTTGCTGAAAGTGAATATGGTATAATTCTCCTTTTGGAAGTTTAAACCTGCAATTACCATCTTTATCCGTTTTGTTTATATACACCTTTTTATATGTTTCACCAGCCACAACTACTTCTTCATTTGGCAAAGGCTTGCCATACAAGTCGTTTATGGTTAAAGTAAATTGACAATTGTATTTATCCTTTGTTTTAAAGTCTACTGATTTACCTATAAGTATGTTAACCGATTTTTGGTTTTTGGCATGCTTTTCCAAAGCAATAATTTCCTCAGCATTGGGCTCAAAGTTTTTGGCATTAGCCAAATCATTCAAGGCATATGTGATTGTGGCCGTGTAATAAATAGGTTTATTAGGCAAGCTGATCATGTGATTTCTGCTATAGTCTGCCGGCTCAATGGCATACTTATCATTCATAGGCACCTTGATTATAGCTATACCTTCTGCATTGCTTTTGGTTAAGTAAACCAGTCCTGTACTTTCACTTTTAACTTTAATGCTAATATTTGCATGAACATTCCCTTCATGTGTTAGGAGCTTTATTTTCAAATTAGCCTCTTGAGAATAGGATAATCCTAAAAAGCAAAATGAAGAAAGAAATGCTATCAGAGAAATAAACTTCATAATTTATTTAACGATTGCCATTAAGCGTTTCTTTTATTCTCATAAAATGAGATACTTTTGTACATAGACTAAATGGACAATAACAGTATACTAAGAAGACTGAGATATATTCTAGATTTTGGAGATTCTTCCATGATGGATACCTTTGAATTAGCAGACCATGAAGTAACAAGAGAGTTGTTAAGCAATTGGTTAAAGGCAGAGGAACATGCGGAGTTCGTAGAAATGTCGGACTATCAATTAGCCGTTTTCTTAAATGGACTAATCATTCTTAAGCGTGGCAAAAAAGACGATGTAATTCCCGAAGCTGAGAAAGAATTAAACAACAATGCCATTCTCCATAAAATTAAAATTGCCCTAACCCTTAAATCCGATGATATTTTGGAGGCATTTCAGATTGCAGGAATTAAGATTTCGGCCACAGAACTTAGTGCCTTTCTCCGAAAATCCAGCCACAGACATTTTAAAGAATTAAACAATCAATACTTGCGTAAATTTTTGAGTGGATTACAGAAAAAGATTAGAAAAACGGAGGAATAGAAACTTGTTCTCTACGCAATCAACAACTTACTTTGCAGCAAATTAATGGCCCTCAGAAAGCTTTACTACACCCTATCTCCTAACCTAAGGTTTGTTGCTCGCAAACTATACTATTCTCCCATAGATTTATGGGAAACCATTTTAGGTAAAAGGCATAAATATGAACCACTAAAGGGAGATATTTATACAGGATCTGGTGATTTTGTTGAACAAGGAAACCATCATTTAACCCTACTCAAAAAACACATAGACTTAAAGCAAGAAGACAATGTATTAGACATTGGGAGTGGAATAGGAAGAACGGCTGCTGCACTTACTTCTTATTTAAACGAAACAGGTAGTTACCGAGGTTTTGATGTGGTTAAAAAAGGAGTGACCTGGTGCAAACGTACGATTGGAAAAGATTTCGCCAATTTTAGCTTTTTGTACATTCCTCTTCAAAACGACTTATACAATAATTCGATGGGTGACGCGAAGGCTTTTAAATTTCCCTATGAAGCTGAATCATTTAACAAGGCTTTTTTGTTCTCTGTATTTACGCATATGCAAATAGACGAAATTGAGAATTACTTAAAAGAAATTTCACGCGTTTTAAGTAGTGGTGGAAAGTGCTTAGCTACCTTCTTTACTTACAATGAAGCATCTGAAACGTTTGCATCTACTAACCCGGATTTTAAATTTCCAGTAAACAAAGGAACGTATCGCTTAATGGATGAAGAAGTTACGGCAGCAAACATCGCCTTGTTTGAACCAGAACTAGATAAAATGTTTGCTAAAGCAGGATTAAAGAAAGTAGATTTTATTCCTGGGTTTTGGCGTGATAATTCATTGAAAGCAGATGGAAGAGATTTTCAAGATGTATTTATTCTTGAAAAGGGCTAACGAATAAAAATAAATTTACCCATAGCTGTTTCAGTAGCTTCTGTATTTATTCCGAAAACATAATAAACACCACTATTTGGCTTTGTTCCGTTGAGTCGCAATCCATTCCAAACGGCTTTAGATCCATTTGCAGTAAGCTTTGTAACCAACATTCCATTGGCATCTGTGATGCGTATTTCTGCATTTGTTGCCAGTCCATCAATGGTAATTTGACCCGAATACCCCGGAGGTATTGGATTTGGGTATACTTTTATTTTATCAAATGATACTTTCTTACCCGCTGCATCACTTTGGTAACTCGCAATTCCTCTATCTGTGGCAAAATAAACTTCACCAGATTTAGTGCTTTGGCCAATAGAAAGAACCCTGTTTGATGGCAATGGACTATTCTTAGCCGTAAATTTAAGCACTTGATTCTGCCCATCTGATTCAACCAATACTACCCCATCATTGGTAGCAAACCATTTTCTATTTCCACCGTCAATGCAAATGTCATTTATTGAATTTTCGCCAAGCAAATAAGCAGGAACTCCATCAATATCGTTAATAATTAAACGTTCGATTTCTAAATTGTTAAAAGGATCGTTTGTATTGGTTACTACATTAAGACCAATCGATGTTCCCAGCCAAATCCAACCATTATCATCTATTGCTATGCTTTTTAACTCATTGCTCAATAAACCAGAACTTCCGGTAGACTTAACTTCCTTAAACTTGTCATCGCTTTCATCAAAAGGAGTTTCATTATCATCAAAAATCAACAAACCTTCATTGTGCAGTTGAATCCATTTGATGTTATTTTTATCAGTAACAATATTCTTAACCTTATTGTTCGGTGCTGAAATCCCTTGCCAAGTGCTACCATTGTAAGCGTGAAGCGGTGTTTGACTTCCAAAATTCGAAACCCAAATTATGCCCTTCTCATCGTAGGTTAAGCCACTGGTTCTAGAAAAATTGGTGGTAGGAAACACATCCAATGAGCTATTAGCACTCGTCCATCGTGCTGTCGCTGTCTTTTCCGTAAACTCAACCAAACCAAAAGATTGACTTAAAATAAAATACTTGCTTAATTTAGGTATGTAATAAGCAAACGTATAATCATACAAGGAATCTGTGAATTGGTTGGTTGGGTTATTGGTCCAATATCCATCATCACTAATATAAAACCCTTCAACATTAAAGGCTCCTCCAAATGTATTGGTAACACCACCAGCAGTGCAGAATACCAAAGGACCTTCCTTACTCATGTAAAAATTATCCGCACTAGATGGTCCATTAGGAAGGTAACTCACTTCTCCTGTTCCAGTCCGCAATAGAATACCTCCTACAAACCCATTGGCGTACCACAATCCATCATTTCCATCGTAAGTAGCATCGGTAACCAAATTAAGAAATAAATCTACCTTAGCTCCTGATACATCTAAACTAAATGACTCATTTGAACGAATAACGATTAACTTATTGTTGAATACATCCAAACGTTCCGTTCCTTTTCGCAATGCACTTAAAGCACTGGGGCTACCATTATTGTATGCATAAATAGTAGAATCAGAATCATAATAAAAATTGCCATTAAAAATAACGAGTTTGTTTACTTTGCTAGCATTGAAGAAGGTTTTCCAGTTATTAAAATCACTAAGATTAATGGTATTGTTTAAGATTCCATAGATTACTCCAGTTGCTGTGGCAGCAAAAATGGTATCTGATTTAACTTCAATGGCATTGACAGGTTGAATTGCACCAGCTATTCCTATATTTTGAAAGTTATCAGCAATTTCATAAAACCTTAAATCCAATCTAAGTATTCCAATTTCAGTACTTAAATAACAACTGTTTCCATCAAACTTAACATGCTTGACGCGTTTATCAGCAGCAACCGTTTTATCAAATAGACCAGAAATACTATGAACTTTTCCAAACTTATCTAGAACTTGAATAAAACCATCAGTGTATCCTATGAGTAAATGATCGTTGGAAGCTTTTAATACAGAAACAGTTCCTGTATAAAACCCTTCACTCTTCAAATACCGCTTTAATTCATTATTCGATGGATTTACCGAGAACATTCCAAAGGTAGAAGCGCCATACACTTGGCCATTAAAAGATTCTACATAGTGCGTGTTTTGGTAACTCGGATGATACCTCCACGTGCCTGCTGGAATATTTACTTGAGCATTCAGACTTAAAAAGACCAAAACTATACTCCATAATGATATCCAGTTCTTCATGCTAGTTTAGGGTGTACCTTAATTCAAGTCCAAAATCCGTAAGTGCAGTATAGAATTGGTTTTGCACCTTTGGAGATAGTGCTAACCTATTGTATCTAAACGCCATGTTAAACTTATCATTTATTTGATAGCTGATATTTGGGCTTATCCGAATGGTTTTCATTCCAGCACTGTATCGGTTATCATTGCCATCAATTTTTCGCACAACAGTAACCACATCACTTACAGATACGGTTAAATCAAATCTGAAATCGTTGGGCAAATACAATCTTCTTCCATTTCTTCGAATAGGCAAGGTTAATCCAGTTACCCTGTAACCTACAGTTGTTTGAAAATCATTATTCTTTTGTTCTGTAACATTAAAATTACCTGCAATTAATCGAATCGTTCGTTGTCTTTTGTAATCAAATCCGAAGGTCCAATTGTTTATGGTGGTAAGGTTTATTCCTATTAAGGGATAGAACCCTTCTGAAATAGTAACGGTTTCAATTTGATACTTAGGTGTGAATGTTTCCCCGCGGTTTACGGATTCCCCTTCATCATATTTTAGATTTTGTGTATAGCCATTAATGGAATACTTGCCATTATACCCATGTTTTAAGGTAATATTGGTAAAGAATTTTTTAACTGCTTTTATTTTTGACAAACCAGTGTAATTAACATTCCATCCTGGCAGTGGTATTTTAGGAAAGGCCGAAAGATTCGCATTAGAAGCATCTCCACCTGAATAGGCATTGTAGAATGCCGAAACTAATACATCTTGAGAGTTTCGATCATAGCCTAATGGGAATCCAGTAGAATCATCTATAACTTTCGTTCCAACTCTCCCATCGGCATTCATTAAGCGCTGTGCAATTACAAATCTATCATTCTCATATTGAGTAAAAACTGCATTTGGATGTTGTTCTCCAAAGTCTTGGTCTTTAGTAAAATGGGTTCTAAAGAACCAGCCCGACATATTGAACTGTCCATTCTCGCTAAACCCTTGATCCTCAAAATTCATCCCATTGAATTTAAAGGTAGAATTGCTATTAATCGTAGAGCTCTTATTCATATCAAAGACTATTCTAAAATCTTTAAAGGGTTCTACAGTTATATTTCCGGTAAATTGTTCCGAATAATTCTTAGTAAACTGAGTATTTAATCGTTGATCTGAATTTAAAGCCCCAATATCTGCTAACCTATAACGCAATTGGTCTTCCTGTAAACCAAGGATAAATTTGGCTCCTGGACTTGCATTTGCCGCATTCTGACCGAAAAAATCTGGCCTATACCTAAACCCTGGAAGTAAGGTTCCTTCAGTTACACTATAATTAAACCCAGCATTCTTAAACATGGAAATAAAATTCCCTACGCCAATCTTAAAGTAATTTGGTTTCTTTTCCTTCTCTACTTTTTCCTCTTCCTGCGTTTCGCCTTCTTTCGCTGGAGCTTTTTTAGGCCTTCGTACGGTCCTTCTCTTTTTCTTATTTAAATCTCTAAGCCAAGGGATCTTCTGATAAAGTTGGGTAAATGTAAAATTCGGTTGAATGCTATAATTGGCTGAATTCTGAATGGTATTTCCAATTTCTTTAAATGAAGGAGGTGCCTGCATCCATTTGTAACTTCCATTATAACTGGTAGTAACACTAATCCAGTTTAAGAATTTAATCTTATTTATAGGAAGCTTATACGAAGCATTTACATTATGAGAATAATCGGCAAGCTGACCAAAATTCAATACCTCATTGGTAATTGAATCTCTTTGTTCTTTTGATTCTATTTTTCCAAATGGTTCCTGTATACGTGCATTAGCAATAGCATTGTACGATACATTTAGTGCTTCTGTTAGTTGCCAATTTAGATTATAGGTTCTTACGTTGGTAAAGTTTTTATCGTAAAACCTCGGGTTAATCTGAACAAAGCTGTTGTTATTTCTAGCTTGCATTTCAGAATACAAGCGATTAAACTGGGTTTGAACGCTGAAAGAACTCGGTAGAAAATTGATATTGAAGTCCTTAACAATCTTTAAATGTTTGTTTTTAAGTCGTTTAAAGGGTTTCCAGGGTTTAGACTTTGGACTAAACGCATACCCCAGAGAGACTTGCGTTGTTTTGGTAAAGTTTTCTTCTATTTGCTGGTTTCTTCTATAATTGTTCTGATAAGAATAGCCCGCATTAAAGTTACTTAATTTCCATGGATAATTCTTTCCTCCACCTTTGCCTAGCCTAATATTAGAAAGGTTTATACTGTAAAGGGAAGAGAAATCTTCCGCAGCTTTACGGATGCGATCTCTTTCTTCAGGATCTATTTGAGCCGCAAGAATTTGAAATAGTTCCACATCAGGGTTTAATGGGAAATACTTTGGTCGGATGTAATTTTCGCTATACCCAATATATAATGGCAAGCTTACCCCTAGCTTTTGAGGGAAGAATTTGCCTAATTCTAAATTACTCGCAATATCAAAATTGATTGTTTTATTTAAGGAACGCTGATTTAGCTTTTTGTCTACATCTCCAAAACCAATGGTTCTAACACTTCCAGCCATACTCAGCTGACCAAAATCTGCCAGGTTAGTTTGGAAATTAGCCAAGGCCGCATAGCCTCCTGTATTGGCAATGTCTTTAACCCTCAATTCGTTGGCCCATAATTCAAAGCATTGAACGTTGTCTGAGTTGTTTCTAACCCCAATCATCATTACCCTAATATTACTCAAGTCGGGCAGACCCAAAACAGTAAACTGTCCTTTATCTGCTCCTCTTGTATAGGGAACGGTTAATGGCCAAGCCTCGGTCTGTCGGTTAAGTTTATGTTGTATCAGTTTGGCAAATTCAATATCAATAAAATTCTCATCCCTCCAAATGGCTTCTGCTACGCCTGCTGCAGCAGCGTTATTAAGAATACCTCTGGTAAATTTTAAAGGTATTTCATATTCATAATAATTATTGGTTAAATCGGTTCCAAATCGGATAAAAGCCGAAACATTATCATCCTGCAAACTAGGGCTGCTAGGCGCTTCTGCATGCAAATACATTTGAAGGCGCTTGTAGTTACGAATGTCATATTCCGAAGTTTTGAAAGCGGCTCGGCTATCTCCCGGCCTAAGGTTACAAACACTTAAGGAAAGGGATTGCTCATTCTCTCTGGTAGTTCCCAAACTCGCCAGGTTCTGAACACGTTCAACACCAGGAGGCTCTACATATACAATAGGACTTCTATTTCCATTTTCTTCAACATTTACCGTACTGATGGAGAATAATGTTCCATCATTAGGATCTGTTGGCACCACAATACCTGGTTGTTTTAAAGAGTTGGTATACCTTCTCCAATCAGCTCTTACGAGGTTTAAATTTCCTATTCTAATTTTAACTTCTTGATCAAAGTTGGTTAAGAACATTCGCATGAAACGGATACTCTTAAAATCACTTATGTTTCCAACTGCCTTTTCAAATTGGCGAATTGGAATTTTAAATTGGTACCATTTAAAGGCTTTAGAAGTACCATTCCGCAAAGGAACACTTTCTTCAATTACATCCGTTACATAATTCCGACCAATTTGAAGATCTGCTGTAGAAATCTTAATCCGATACTGAAAATAATCTTCACTTTGGTTCATGGTGAAGTCACGGTTTATATCCTCATCATTTGGCACGGCTGAGTAAGAACGTGGCATTCCATCAAACTTGCCACCGACATATTGATCGGGATTACTGTTTCCTTGCATATTCTGGAATGCAGAATAACGCTGTATTATATTGGCATTGTCATTGTCATACTTTCCTTCTAAATAGTGCAGAAAGTTGTCATTTGAAGGATCCGCTAAAGCTTGCTGGTAAATGGCTGAACCAGTGGTAAACTCATCTCTCAATGGTTTTAAATAAATGGAATCATAGGTTAAACGTTCCAAATCATCATCCATCCCATCTATCCCTACATCTTGTTTTTTAATGTTTGCAGGGTCTGCATCAAATGCAAAGTTTATTTGTTGGGATGTTGGAACAATAGCTGATGCTGTTGTATCTGTCTTTGAATAATCTCCATTGGTTGGGTATCCATTCTCAAATGACTTTCTTCTATCCGGTAAAATGTCTTCCGACACATTACCCAGGTTAATATAAAAATCCCCTGTCATTCCAGGATTATCAATCAATGGATCAAGCATCCATATCTCAATATAATCAATATTGGCAGCCTCAAAGTCATTTAAATCTACCCTGCGCATTAATCCACCCCACGATTTTTTAGGGTTTAAAAGCGTACCTGAGGCATCAATCTCATTTTTATCTGAAAGGAAATTATATTGGCCTCTTTTAAATGGATTAAATGATATATCTAAGGTGCTCATTAAAGTAGGAGAACCTGCTGGGAAGTTTCGTTTCCTAAATATGTCTCTCTGATCCCATTGCCTTTGGTAAGGGTCGCTTAGAATATTATCGGCATCATTAGAAATATTAGTTGGCATGTCATTATCCCTAAAAAAAAGTGGGTCAATGGTGTAAAATGAAATATCTGCACTGTGGTCCAACCATTTAATTTTATTTTGCAAACTTGGATCGGCAATTAAATCTGGCTGTTTCTGAGGAACTGAGGCTAATGCCCAGTTTTGAACTGTCTTATAATCATTGGGTAGTTCTGCATTTTCAAAGTCATCCAAATTTGATACTCCACGCTGCTTTCCTTGAGACTTATGGTTATGAGGGAATAATTTGGCAAATTCAAAGTACCCATTGTAGGTTGAAACTTCTTTGGTTTCTAAAAATGGCAATTTATCTACCATTTTGGTAATAAACCTACTCTTTCCACTGAAGGTTAAATCTGCTCCAACAATCGAATTCAGTAAAGGTTCTTCATTAAAATTGGTTTTGGTAGTTAATGGCCTTTCATACATGTGAAGCGCAGTGGCTCCTAACATCACATTCTTATTAAACTTATGTTCAATTCGAGTACCCAATAATGTTTTTTGATTGATATTGAAGAACGATTGCCCATCTGCGGTTGCTCTAATCTCAGCTCCCCCTTGCATTAAGCCCTGATTCAGTATCCGCACTCTTCCCAATATATAATCTACTTCATAATCAAACCCCTCGGTTAAGGGTCTACCATTAGCAGTTACTCTAACACTTCCTCTAGCCAAGTTGGTTGTTCCTAAAAACAACTCTGCTCCATTCTGACTTTTATAACTTCCCGTAAAAAAGAACTTATTGTGCCTGGTATCTTGTTGAGCTAATAATTTTGTACTGTCATACAGCGCATCATAGGCATAGTAATCGGCTAAATCTTCACGAGTTCCGAAAAGGTTGCGCATATGGTCTCCAAATGGTTCCACAACGGGCAACATTATTCTGGCATATTGCGTATTGATGGTTAAATTCTCAACGGCATCAAAGACCCCATCGGGTTTTGCTTCTTGCTGTCTATTTAATTTATCTAAACCAAAAACTTGAAGTAAGGGCCTTCCATTTTTAAAGGCATCTATATCCTGGCGTGGAATGTAATTGTAATCCGCACCACTCGTATCATCAGCATAAATAACATTTAGCCTAAAATCTTCAAGACTTAAACTGTAGGTATTTAAACTATAGATATTCTTCATCATCAAGTCCCAAATTGGAACTCTTACTCTAATGGTAGTTGGCTTAAGCATTTTAACATACAAAAGCTCGTTGTTTTGTTGAGGCAAATCTCTACTAAACTCCCCTACCTGATAGGGTTCGCCATTAAACGTATACTCAAAAGCTACGGCAAGAATTTCATCATTATTTAAGGGTTGATTTAAGGAGATGTAACCCAATTGTTTATTCAAAGAAAAATCGCTTGCGGTAAGCATGCGTGCATTAGTTAATAAATCATAATCCAATGATTGCTCAAAACTAGAATACTTTGCATTTAATTTATCAATGGATTGGCCAACCTTACGGATGTCTTTATCATTTTTAATATCTGTATAAAGGCTATTTGAACCATTATCTGGTAAGCCATTTGGCCCTGTACCTATTAACTGCGATCTATAAGGATTGCTTTCACCTAAATCCATTAATGGCAAAATATCACGAGGGGTTTCAACATTTGCTCCTCTATTGGTAACCCAAACTTCTACCCTGTTAATTAAGATTCCACTGGTTATAAGTGGAAGGGTTTCCAAAGAAGCATCATAATGATCTCTAAAATATTGCGCTAGAAAATAGTGGCGATTCGATTCATAGTTATCTGCCCCAATTCTAAATTCATTTAACTGAGCTCCACCTTGCAACACCGTCTCTGTGCTTTGCCCTTTGTTCTGACTAAAAACGGTTTGAATGGTAGTCTTACCAAATTGCATTTTGGCACTCACCCCATACAGATTATTGGCCGGCTTTATTAATTGCGTAGGCAAGTTTAAACTTAGGTTACCAATTTGAACATCTTTTAGAAACCCATCTGGCTTGCCCTTCCATCCTAAATTGGTTTGATTGTCAAACTCAAATGCTGCCTCTGTGTCATAGTTTATACCAAGCTTTACATATTGACCAATATTTCCATTGGCACTAAATTGAATTTGTTGGTCAAAAATTGGAACAAAATACCGTTGTTGCCTTTTGCTAAAACTCGGATTCCGGTTAACATTAATGTTTCCGCCAAATTTAATCATAGCCGAGCCACTTAATTGAAAGTCAACGGCCCCTTCCCCAAATATTTTATTTGTTAATGGGTTATTCAGTTCTCCTTTTAGGTAATCCGCGATGGAGCTTTTACCTCTGCCTGAACTACTTAAACTGTTTTGTGATTTTTTTCTATAATAATCCGAATTGCTTTCGTTTGAAACCTTGTTGGCATATTCCATAACAGAAAGTGAATTGCCAGTTGGGTATTGAGTGGATCCTATTTTGCGGTATTCTTCATACCGATTGGTCTTTGGATTATACTTCCAAATAGAATTTACAGGACTTTTAAGATCAATATTAGACTTCGGTTTGTCTTTCTCCCAAACTTTAGGAGGGTCAATTTTGTATTTAGCACTAGTATCTGTTTGAGCAAAAGTGACCTTTCCCAAACATAAAAATGCCAAGAACATAAAAATGCTCCTGCCAAATTTTAACCTAGCCCTAGAAGTATACCCTTCTTTAATGCTCATTAATAATTGTTTTCTTTTGATAGAGTATTTTTTATCTTATAGGCTAATTACATCATTCTAAGGGCTTCTTTAATCAGACTTTCCACTGAAACATCCTCACCAGCTTTGACTAATTTAGCCAAGGTTCGGTCTATTGCTTTCCGACTATAACCTAAAGTGGTTAATGCCGCAGTAGCTTCTGATACAGTATCAGACATGCCAACAGGCGCTAATGTTGCCCCGCCTTTTTTGCCTGCTCCTATTTTATCTCTTAATTCCAACACAATTCGTTGGGCACTTTTCTCTCCAATTCCTTTGATACTCTTCAACAATCCCACATTTCCATTTACGATTGCCGCAGATAAAACGTCTGGTTCTAAGGCTGAAAGCATCAATATTCCGGTGCTTTTACCAACTCCTGAAACGCTGGTAAGCAATTGAAACATGCTCCGTTCTTCAGGCTCGCTAAATCCGTAAAGGACAATGGCACTTGGAGATTGATTGTCAATTTTGAATGTTTGCTCCACAAACAAACGCGTCTGTTTCGCTTTCTTAATGCGTTCATAGGTATTAATAGAAATGGCCATCAAATAACCAATCCCACCATTTTCAACCACTACATGGGTGGGCGAAATTCTATCTATATTACCTTCTATAAAGTCGTACAATTTTATATTTAATTAACGAATGTACTGAAAACGAACGTCCATTTAAAATATTACCCTTTTCGTGTCATAATTTTGACATGAAAGCATAACAATTAAGCGTTTGCTGCTTTGTGATCTGCTAAGAATTTTTCTAATCCAATATCTGTTAATGGATGTTTAAGCAATCCGGTCATTGCACTCAAAGGACAGGTAACTACATTAGCACCCGCTTTGGCACATTTAACAATATGCAAGGGATTTCTTACACTAGCTGCCAAAATCTCTGTATCAAAGTCTTGAACCGCATAAATCTCTGCTATATCTTTAATTAAATCCATCCCGTCCCAGCTGATATCATCCAAGCGGCCAATAAAAGGGGAAAGGTAAGTTGCACCAGCTTTGGCAGCTAAAATAGCTTGTCCGGCACTGAATACTAAAGTACAATTGGTTCTGATACTCTTTTTTGAAAAATAGGAAATGGCTTTAATTCCATCAAGAATCATAGGCACCTTAACCACAATGTTTGGATGAATCTCCGTAAGTCTCTCTCCTTCAGTAATCATACTTTCAAAATCAGTACTGATTACTTCAGCGCTCACATCACCATCAACAATGTCGCAAATCTTTAAATAATGATCCAGGATATTTTGTTGACCTGTAATTCCTTCTTTTGCCATTAAACTTGGATTGGTAGTAACTCCATCCAATATCCCTAGGGCTTCAGCTTCTTTAATTTGATCTAAATTAGCTGTATCAATAAAAAATTTCATTCAGGGTGCAAAATAACATCTTTTCCGAGGTTTAAACCGCATATCCTTTAGATTTTTATCTATTTTTTCAACCTATAACCCACAGTTAGTCCGCCAAAGATTTGATTGGGTGAATTTTCCCATTTGCGTTTGCCTATAAACTTGGTTCGCATTCCCAATTCTGCCTTTAAAAGTAACCGTTCTTTCATTAGTAAAAAGTTTCCGGCAAGGCCAAGGTTTCCAAAACTTCGCGTCCCTGTCCAAAGGTCATCTGTTCCAGTAAAAGAACCATTTGCGGTGGATTCCCTAACGGTATTTACCTGAACCCCAAGAAACATGGAAGGATAAAATTTCTCTTGCTTACCTAAACGCAAATGTGCATTGGCTGCACTCTGAATGGCTCTGATATTATGTTTATACAATACCTCATTCCTCTCATTGATATAATCTGGAGAGTAATTCATTTCCGAAAAACCCAGGCGGACATCCATTTTAACGAGATAATGCAAAACCGCATCTAAGGCCAATCCTATACTATAGCCATTGGTTGTTCGAATACTGATAAACTCTCCTGTTGATTTTGCTTGATACTTATACAAATTACTTTCTGCTCTAGCATATGGACCAAAATGTAAGGTTCCAGCATCTTGTGAGATTAATGGAATACTTAAATATAATAAAAGTACGAGCAGTGCTAGTTTCATATTTAAGTGCAAGTACGGTTAAATTGGTATTTTATTTTTGTCATATTCTAAAATTCTTTAAATCTAAAATACCAAGGTATTCTATTCTTAAACGTATTTAGTAGAGACGTTTCGCGAAACGTCTTTACGAAACATCTTCGCGAAACGTCTTCGCGTAACATCTTTACGAAACATCTTCGCGAAACGTCTCTACAAGCAAGGTTTAATCCATAAAACCCTAACATTGGAATGATTCAAATCTAAAATACCCTATAATTCTTCTAAAATCCCTTAATTTTGTTAACCCTTGCAAACAATCCGCCATAAAGATGGTTATTTTTGCCTATACTAAATGACTAAAATAGTTTCTGTTTTTCGAAAGGCTCATTTTAATGCAGCGCACCGTTTACATCTTCCTGAATTATCTGAGGATGAAAACAAAGAACTATTTGGCAAATGCAATAACCCGCATTTTCATGGTCATAATTACAACCTAGAGGTTAAAGTTACTGGGCCGGTGGATCCTAAAACGGGTTATGTAATTGATCTTAAAATATTGAATACCCTGATTGAAGATGAAGTATGCGAACGCTTTGACCATAAGAATCTTAACCTAGATACCGAAGAATTTGCGAATTTGAACCCAACGGCAGAAAACATTGCCATTGTTATATATGACATCTTAGAACCAAAATTGGCATCTAATTTGTCCTTATCCGTACGGCTGTACGAAACACCAAGAAACTTTGTAGAATACAATGGATAACTCAGAAAGAATAGAAGAAATGGGAGATAATCACATCTCCAATAATATAGAAACCCCTTTAAGAGAAGATGCTTTTGAATTGGATAATGAGATTAAAATTGAACTCATTCAAAAACATTTTAAGGAGATTATGCAGGTTTTGGGTTTGGATCTTACCGATGAAAGTCTAAAAGACACGCCAAAGCGCGTGGCAAAAATGTACGTAAATGAAACCTTTGCTGGTTTAAATCCTAAGAATCAACCGAAGGCGACTTTATTTGAAAATAACTACCAATACAAGGAAATGTTGGTAGAGAAGAACATAGGTTTTTACAGTACATGCGAACATCACTTTGTGCCCATCTTTGGGAAAGCACATGTTGCGTATATCAGTAATGGAAATGTAATTGGGTTGAGTAAATTGAACCGTATTGTCGATTTCTTTGCTAAGCGACCACAAGTACAGGAACGCATGTGTATACAAATTGCGAATCACCTGAAAGAAGTTCTGAAAACCGAAGATGTAGCCGTAATTATGGAAGCCAAGCATTTATGTGTGGCCAGCCGAGGCATAAAGGACGACAGCAGTACAACCGTAACCTCATCTTACCATGGTAAGTTTAATGATTGCAATACAAAGTCTGAGTTGATGACTTTGATTGAGAATGATTTGAAATAAAATTCTCTTTTTTAAGTGATGAGGTATTTTAGATTTAAGGTTTTTAATCCTATTATTCGCTTGAATGAAGTCTTTCTCAAGCAAAACCTCTGCGAAAACCCTTTATTTGACCAAAACCATTACTTTTGAGCCTTATTGTTTAATGCGATTAAATAACACAGTATTATTAAGACTATTTACGCTAAAACATGAAAAAAGCCTCTTGGATTGTATTCGGATTTTTGTCCACCTTAATTGGACTTTATCCAATAACTTACTTTTTAATTGACCGTAAATTTGGACTACTGGCATCAAAGACAGCCGAACTGTTGAATGACAGTTTATGGAACATTGCCTTTTACGGACATATTATTCTTGCTGGACTCGCCTTATTAATCGGGTGGTTACAGTTTAGTCGTAAATTAAGAATACGGAATATTAAATTACATAGAGTCATTGGAAAAACATATGTGATATCAGCTATTATCAGTGGAGTTTGCGGTCTATACATAGCATTATTCGCAACGGGTGGAATCATTAGTACTCTTGGCTTTTTCTCTCTGGGAATAATCTGGTTAATTACAAGCATTTTAGGTTTTAAAGCGATAAAAAAAGGAAATGTTGCCATGCATGAGAAATACATGATTTTTAGTTTTGCAGCATGCTTTGCATCGGTAACTTTAAGAATTTGGCTTCCTATATTAACAGGACTGACGGGTGAATTTAATAGTGCATACCGAATTGTAGCTTGGTTATGCTGGGTGCCAAACATATTGGTTGCTTATTTCATTACAAAAAAACCTAAGCCCAACGTACAGCCTGCAACATAAGTCATTTAGCAAACTTATTCAACATCCATTCTAGTATTAGGCAATAAACGCCCAATGCATTTGGACTCATATCCAAATACTTATATTTGTCTAAATCAAACCATGAAAAAATCTAGAAATAAAATCCTAGGCCTTAGCGCAGCAATCGTATTGCTGTTTGTTGTTTCATGTTCCATCATCAAAAGAAATGATGAAAAACAGGGTTCCCTGTCAGAAACAACACTGGCAGAAATCTATTCGCAAAGCTTTGAAGGAAGCTATAGTCACATGTTTAGTGAAACCTCAGAAACGGTACAGGTTAAGGATAAGTCCTATAGAAAGTTTAAGGCAGGTTTAAAAGGGATTTTCCTCTATTCAAATCTTCGTGAAGCCATAACTGCACATTTAATAAAGACACAAGTCAAAAGCGCTGAAGATTTCTCCAAGGACTTTTACGATGTAAAAACCTATGAGATGTTTGCCAATGGAATCCCATGCTTCCTTAGTGGCGAACAAGCGATTGAACCATGGGGTTTAAAGGAAGGAGGAAAATCCAGCTTTCATAAGTACAATCCAAAATTCATTAAATGGGCAGCCAATAATTTAATCCCTTCCCCAGAAACCAAAATTGGAGGCACGCCTGCCAAGAAAGTTTATAAAGTCGTATTCTCTAAGTTCTTTAGAATGATGACCGAAAGCTACTCGTATCTGCAAGAGAATGACTTGGAAAAGGAAACTAGCACCTACCAGGTACATTTTGGAGATGAAAATTTTGATGGCTTGGACTACCTAATAGATAGATACAAGGGACAATTGCCTGTCTATGATGAAGAAAATGAATATTCTGCCATGAACTCATCCATGGCTATAGGCTTTTGGCTTAGACGCAATTTGGATAATTCAAACTCAGTCATTTGGGAATCCCTAAGCAAACTCATGCTTATTTATGATAAGGAATGGTTTAAGAAAACCATTGATAAAAAGCTTTATTAATAAGATACGATTCTAAGATTCTAGCTTCATCGTTTGGGCAGGCCATTAAATGTCCTATTACATCAGGTGCTACGTCAACCCTACTTTTGGGTATTTTAGATTGTAGGATTTAAGATCCTTTCCTACCCCATTATACCATTTTCAAAAAATACCTAATTTTAGGTAGGTTTCATTTGGTGAATATTACTATTTTTGAGGAATAGAACATAAGCCCTCTGAAAAACATTCGTATATCCAAAAATTTAATTCATCCAAAAAGAGACAACAAGCCAAGCCTAGATTGGCTTAGCCGCTTTTCAATGGATTTGGATATACGCAATACGTTATATGTTGGGTATACGCAATGCGTATATTTGGGTGTTGGGCATAATTAAAAAATGAGATCGAAAATAGCAATAGGAATATTAATCATCTTCTGTTTTTCAGAAATAAGACCTCTATTGCCTATTTTGGAATACTATGCAAATTATGAATACATTTCAGAAGTGCTTTGTATAAACAAAGACAAACCTATGTCAACCTGTAACGGAAAGTGCTACTTAAACCAACAATTAAAAAAAACTCAAGAATCTGAAAAACAAGACAAAAATATACCAACAGTAAAGCAGGAAAGAATCCCAATGATTATTTGTAACTATGAATCCACAAAGTTTGCAGTAAGGAATTCAAGTTCTCAAAAATATAATGTTTTTTATCAATTTTCAATAAAAGATTTAACCATCGAACCACCTACACCACCACCCAAATGTTAATTGGACATCAGGTTAGTTTCCACTTAACTGGAGACTCAAAATATTCTTAATTTCAATTAACAAAACAGTAAATAATGTACAATAGAATCGTATTGCCCATAGTGGGTATTATTTTGCAATGCTCTAATATAGCAGTAGCACAAGAAAATCAATGGAGTTCGGCTAGACCAGATGGTCACGCACCAATAAGCGTTATGGGCGACCATTATCATAAAAAAGGTGAATTTATGCTCTCATATAGGTATATGCCTATGTGGATGGACGGTAATTTACAATCTACTGATGACATCTCAAATGAAGATATTTATCAGAATTTTATGGTTGCGCCGCAAAAAATGCAAATGAATATGCATATGCTTGGTGTTATGTATGCACCTTCTGACCGAATTACGCTAGTACTTATGGGAAATTACATCTCAAATTCTATGGACTTAAGAACAGGAATGGGAGTTAATTTCACGACAGAATCAGGTGGTTTTGGTGACATTTCTTTGAGTAGTCTAATAAAGATAATGAACAAAAACAGACAATCATTACACGGTAATCTAGGTATTTCGATTCCAGTAGGTAATATTGACCAGCGTGATGCAACACCTATGATGAATGATGCAAAATTGGCATATCCTATGCAATTAGGCAGTGGAACTTGTGACCCAACTTTAGGATTAACCTATTTGGGGCAATCTGAAAAGCTTTCTTGGGGAGCTCAATCAATGTATAAGTTTAGATTAGGAGAGAACTCTGAAAACTATAGCTTCGGTAATCGCTTTGACATTGTCGGATGGGGAGCAATTAAAGCTTCTGACTACTTTAGTTTTTCTGCAAGTTTAAGCTATTTCGACACACAGAAAATAGAGGGAGTTGATGCGGACTTAAACCCAATGATGATGCCTTTGTTCAATACGGCTAATTCAGGAAGAAGTCAATTGGATGTTGGTTTAGGAACAAATTTCTTAATACCAAAAGGTAGTTTAAAAAACTTACGATTGGCAGCAGAAGTTAAAATTCCTACTTATCAAAAGGTGAATGGAATTCAAATGAAAAATACTTTAATGGCAACATTTGGAATTCAATACATAATCGGACATAAAGAATAACTATGCCCAACATTGTATAAAAGCAATAGCGGTTTGGGTGCAAGCTCGAACCGTTTTTGCTTTTAATTAAGTATATTACAATCCGAAAGTTAATGCGTTTTAATCCGCTACTGCTCTTATACGTAGACGTAGTGCATTTAAAAAAACGACATGATTACAATTCAACATAGATTTTTAGACCACCAAATTAATCCTGAAACGGAGGCACTGATAATCGGAACATTTAATCCTGAAACTGAGGACAATAATGCTGAATTTTTCTACGGAAGAATCAGAAACTATTTGTGGAGACTGCTGCCAACAGCTTTTGGAGAACCTGACCTAAAAAGTGCGAGCAAACAAGAAAAGTTAGAATTCATAAAGAAATACAAAATTGACCTTACCGACCTGATTGAAGAAATCAAGGTAGAAGAAGGACAGGAAGCCAATTATTATGACGGATACATTGATAATAAAGTAAATCGTTGGAAAAATATCATTGCAATCATTGACACTCTTCCAAATTTGAAAAGAGTTTGCTTTACAAGAAAGACTTTTTCTGATATACCGAACATGAAAGCAAAGCTTGCCGAAATTCAAAAGTATTGTGATATCAAAGGAATTGAATTTAAAGCCTTGACTACTCCTGCACGATTTTACAGAGAAGACAAACAAACAGAATGGACAAACTTTCTTATAAATGGTAACAGGTAAAGAAACAAATACTGTTTGTCTTTCAGAAAAACTACATTTTGACGAGCGTTTTACAAAGACTTGCAATGCTCTGATTGAGCTACTTGATAAGCATTCAATAAAGTACGATTTCTTAAAAGCTACAAAAGACATATGGTGCAGGGACTATATGCCAATCCAAATTGAAAAGGGAAAATTTGTTCAATTCCGTTATGAACCTTCCTATTTAAAAGACGATTTGGAGCTTCAATCAGAGCCAAAAGAAGTTTGTAGAGCCAACAGTATTGAACCTAAGTATTCTAAAATCAACCTTGACGGTGGCAATGTTGTAAATTGGTCTGATAGAGCAATAATTACTGACCGAGTTTTTGATGAAAACCCAGAATATTCCAGTAAAAACAAACTGATTTCGGAAATTGAAAAACTCCTTGAAGTTGAAATAATTGTCATTCCACAAATAAATTCAGATATGACAGGGCATGCAGACGGAATGATACGATTTATTGACAGAAATAGAGTGCTTGGAAATGACCGAGAACAGGAATGCAAATATTGGAAGAACGGAATCAACAAAGTTCTAAAAGGAAAAGGGATTGACTATATTGACATTCCTTTTCTTGAACATAAAGAGAAAAAATATCCTGACCATGCCATTGGATGCTATGTAAACTACTTGGAAGTTGAAAACCTGATAGTGCTACCAATATTTGAAACAGAGAATAACAAAGACCAAGAAGTTTATGACAGGTTTAGCCAGATTTTTCCAGACAGAATAATTGAGACTATGAACTACAATGAAATCGGACTTCATGGTGGACTGTTGAACTGTACGACATGGACGATAAAGGACTGAAAATGAATAAAAACGCACTACAACATTGTATAAGCGTAATGCGGGCTGAAGTGATAAAATTGAGCATTATTGCTCCTATTAAACTTTGCCGGGGCCGGACAGTTTATCGCTCCAAATCCCGCACTACGCTTATACTTACCGTTCCCCCAAAACATTCCTTCACTCAACCCCCTCTTTTTCCTACATTTGCACCTCAAATGAGAACCATAGATTCCATCAATTTTAAAGATAAAAAAGCCATTATTAGGGTAGATTTTAATGTGCCCTTAGATGCCGCTTTTAACATTACGGATGATAGCCGCTTAAGAGCTACGCTACCTACTATTCAAAAAGTGTTAGGTGATGGAGGCTCGGTTATACTCATGAGTCACTTGGGAAGACCTAAGAACGGTCCAGAAGATAAATTCTCTTTAAACCACATTGTAAAACACTTGGGAATCTTAATTGGTACCAAAGTTCAATTTGCGAATGATTGCATCGGTGCAGAAGCCAAGCAAAAAGCAGCGGATCTAAAAAATGGTGAAGTATTGCTATTAGAGAACCTGCGTTTCTACTCCGAAGAAACCAAAGGCGATGAGGGCTTCGCTAAGGAACTCGCATCACTTGCAGACGTATATGTAAACGATGCCTTTGGAACGGCTCATAGAGCTCATGCAAGTACCGCCATTATCGCACAGAACTTTGCCGACAAAGCCTTGGGTTATGTTATGGCCAGAGAAGTGGAGAATGCTAAGAAAGTGATGAATGAACCGCAACGTCCATTTACAGCAATTGTGGGTGGAGCAAAGGTGTCGGATAAGATTTTAATTATAGAAAACCTCATGAGCATTGCCGATAATATTATTGTAGGCGGTGGAATGGCTTTTACCTTCTTTAAAGCCAAAGGAGGAACCATTGGTTCCAGTTTATGCGAAGATGATCGAATTCAGGATTGCTTAAACATTCTGGAAAAAGCAGAATCCATGGGCGTGAATATCCTCTTACCAGAAGATAGTTTATGTACCACGGAGTTTAGCAATGATACGCCAACGGCAGAACATGCAACAGGAAGCATTCCTGATGGATGGATGGGATTGGATATAGGACCTAAAGCCATTGAATTATTCTCTAATACCCTGGCAGAGTCTAAAACCATTTTATGGAATGGACCGATGGGTGTTTTTGAAATGAGCAATTTTGCAGTGGGTACCAGTTCTGTAGCCGATGCAGTAGCCAGTTCTACAAGCAATGGTGCATTTAGTTTAGTAGGTGGGGGTGATTCTGCAGCTGCAGTTCATCAATTGGGCTATGCCGATAAGGTGTCGTATATCTCCACTGGTGGAGGGGCATTATTAGAATTCTTTGAGGGAAAAACCCTGCCCGGAATTCAATCCATAGAATCTTAATTACATCCAACCTATTCCCACACCGATACTCATGTAAGATCGGTCGGCAACACTCGCATTCTCTACCCCACTAAATCGTTGGTGAATTCCAGGCTTAAGACCTGTTTCAACTTTTAAGGTAATGAGTTTACGGCTAAAGCTTCCGGCTAATTTGAATCCCCATGGGTTTATCTTTCCAGGGTTAACCGTATAAGGAGTAGCCACATTTGAACGCGGGTTTTCTCTAACTGAAATGCTTGAAACCATGTCGTACTTTGTTCCATAAACCGCTTGAATAGAGAACTGCGTATAGGTTTTCATTCTGCGTGTTTTTATTTTACCATCGGGTAAAGTAACGTCAATCTTAAACCTAGAACTTGTACTCACTACAAATCCTGCGCTTACTTCTTCATAGGCAAATGGTACCGCAATTCTTTCTTTTAATTCCGTTACACCCGTTTCTTCGTTGGTAAAGCTTAATCCACTGTGCTCATCTAAACCAGAGTTGGCTACATCAGAGCCCTTATTAAATCCAGCAATAATTCCTGTATTCCATCTCACCTTAACCGGTGTAAAAAAATCGTAATTATACTTTTTAGAACCTGCGGTAAATACTTTCAGTTTGCGCAATGTTTTTTGGGTTAAGTACATAGATGCACTCGCTTCAAAACTTCTGGTGTCTTTTAAATCTTGGTTTTTCCAAAACTGGTTAAATTGGTGCTGTGCTTTAACGTCTATAGCTAATCTGCTAAATGGGCGTAAAGTGGCCGCGGCAAAAACTTGTGGTTTGGCATATCCGCCGTGTACGCTGGGTAAGTTCATACTCCCTCCTCCATTCAAGGCAAAAAGAAAACGACCGGGGTCGTTGTATTTAATGAATACTCTTGATTTAATGGTATCTACATACCCAGCACTTAACGTAGCGGCAGTTACAAATGCACAAATAATTAGTAGTAACTCTTTCTTAATCATAATAATACTTCCTTCCGACAACAAACCAATGGGACAGGGTTCATGATATTATGTTATTTAAACAAGTTTTCCACATTTTTCTCATAACGACAAACAATACAATACATTAACAAGTTTATTTAGAATCAATCTACAAAAGTGCTCATTTTACCAAAAACTCTCAACCTGTTGACTACCAGCCATCCCAAAACAGAGTGTACGCTTTTTAGCGTTTTGACTACATGAGTAGACAACAAACGTTAGTTGCGCAATTATCCTAAAATAAAATGGGTTTTATTCCTATAAATCAATAGGATACGTCACTTTTGAAAGAAACAATCCCTTGGCATCTGCACTTTTTTTAGCAGCAGGTCTATTTTTTAAATCTAAAATGCCAACTAAATCTTCTGCTTTAATCTTTTCTTGCCCTACTTCAATTAAAGTTCCTACAATGGCTCTAACCATATTTCGTAAAAAACGATTGGCTTGAATGGTAAATACAAGTACCTCTCCTTCCTTGGACCATTCTGATTTAGATACTTCACAGAAATGATTGTCATTATCACTTCCAAGTTTACAGAATGAGGTAAAATCTTTATTACCCATAAGAATTTGGGCGGCTTGCTGCATTTTATTAAAATCTAATTTTCCTTGAACGATTGCATAGTATGGGGATTTCCAAATGTTCTTTTCGTGAACAATGTAATATTTATACTCTCTAGCCGTAGCATCAAACCGTGCATGGAACTCATCCTTAACCTGACTTATTCCCTTGATCTTGATATCAGAAGGAAGGATTTTATTGAGTTTGTATTTTAGATTTTTAAGATTTGAGATTAAAAAAGAATCAAAGTGAGCACAGTAATCTTCTGCATGAACTCCAGTATCTGTTCTACCACAACCCACAATAGCTATAGTTTCACTTAATAGCGTACTTAATCTATCTTCAATAATTTCTTGAACCGTAACTGCATTCGGTTGCTTTTGCCAGCCATGGTATTGGCTGCCATCATAAGCTAGTTTAAGTGCATAGCGCGGCACAGGTTTTATTTGCAGTTCTCAAATATGACTGCACAACCCTGTCCTACTCCAATACACATGGTTGCTAGGCCGTATTTAACGTTGGGTTGCTTTTGCATTTCGTTAATTAAGGTGGCAGAAATTCTTGCCCCACTAGCACCTAATGGATGACCAATAGCAATAGAACCACCATTTACATTTACGATATCTGGATTTAACTCTAAATCTCTCATGCACGCAATACTTTGGGCTGCAAAGGCTTCGTTTAATTCAATTAATCCTAAGTCCTTAACGGTTAAGCCAGCCTTCTTTAAGGCTTTTTGAGTAGCAGGCACTGGACCAACTCCCATGCATGCTGGATCTACTCCTGCCGCACCTATGGAAACGATTCTTGCCATTGGCGTTAAATTGTATTTCTTGAGTGTTTCTTCACTTACAATTAATGAAACTGCAGCTCCATCATTCACTCCCGATGAATTACCAGCAGTTACCGAACCACCATCTCTAAATGCTGCTCTTAGGTTTCCTAAAACCTCAACAGATGATAATCGAGGATGCTCATCTTTATCAAATACAATAGGGTCTTTCTTTCGTTGTGGAATGGAATAGCTCACCAATTCATCGGTAAACTTTCCTGCTTCACGCGCTGCTTGATATTTTAACTGTGAACCATTGGCAAACTCATCTTGTTCCAAACGACTAATATTCCACTTCTCTGCTACATTCTCAGCTGTTTCACCCATGGCATACGGAAAGTACATTTCAGATAGTTTTGGATTGGTAAATCTCCAACCTATCGTAGTATCATGTATTTCTGGAACTCTATTATACGCCGTTTCTGATTTTGCCATCACAAATGGTGCACGACTCATACTTTCGGTTCCGCCGGCAATTATCATATCGGCATTACCCGAACCTATTGCCATAAATGCATTCATATAGCTTTGCATTCCACTAGCGCACAAACGATTAATGGTATATCCAGGAACCTCAATAGGTAATCCAGCCATTAATGACGCCATACGCGCAACGTTTCTATTGTCTTCCCCTGCTTGATTTGCTGCACCAAATATTACTTCGTCAACCTCATTCAGATCAATTCCCTTATGGCGTTCTATCAATGCTTTTATTACATGTGCTGCCATATCATCTGGACGAATGCTGGCTAATGCACCTCCATATTTACCAACTGGAGTTCGTAAAGCATCTACAACATATACGCTGCTATTTGTCATGCTGCAAAATTCCGCTTTTTAATGCAGAATACCATAGACTATAATATTTTAAAGTTTGTTTGCCTTCGAGTAAATTTCTTCGTTTATTTTTTCTTTGTCTTTCTTTTTTCCGGAAAAAGAAACAAAACCTCCCGCTAACTCATCTATTTCTTGAAAACTACACAAGCGGCCCTGCGCACAGATTTAAACTCCTTGTCCGCAAAAGGGCGGACGGCGTCAGACACAAATCTGCCTTTCCTCTTCTTCTTGTTTGTTTTCATACGAAGATTCGCAAGGCGGCAAATCGCCTCTTAGTGAGATAACCAAACAATCGCAGAAATTAATCCCACTATTCAACTAAGAGGCGAAAAGCCTCTTCAAACATCAAGTATAGAAAAATGAGCAAGCAGCCAAGGTTCTTTAAGGCTGTGCAGCAGCGGGCATAGATTAAGCAATTGAATATTTGATGATGATGAAACTTTAACTTAAAACTGAATTATAGTTATAAAACCCGCTGCCTTACAGCATTGTGCAGAGGGGATTGCCCCATTTTTAAACGCAGAGGTTTGCGAGGCTAGCGTTTTTGTTACTTTTTTAGCAATGCAAAAAAGTAAAAACAAAAGATAATACATTAGATACTGGGCTTTAATAAATTGGGTTTTCGCTTTTGTTCTTCGCTTTTCTTTTTTCCTTTCCCGATAGCTATCGGGAGAAACAAAACCTTAAGCCAGTAGGCTCACACGGCCCTGCATGAATCTATTTCTTGAAAACTACACAAGCGGCCCTACTCACAAAAACAAACTTACCCGACAAGGGTCGGGCTCAAACAGATTTTTGCCCTTCCTCTTCTACTTGTTGGTTTTCATACGAAGAATCGCAAGGCGGCAAATCGCCTCTTAGTGAGATAACCAAACAATAGCACACTAATCCCACTATTTTACTAAGAGGCGAAGGGCGACATTAAATATCTGGTGTAGTAAAATGAATAAGTAGCCTAGGGTTTTTAAAGGCTGTGAGTGGCGGGTATTCCACTAGGATTAAATATCTATAGAATTAAAATCTCTAAATATGAGGAAGACTTTAATCTTAGAACCCGACGCCTTTTCATCCGCCAGCTGACGGATAGCGTTTTTGTTACTTTTTTAGCAATGCAAAAAAGTAAGGCGTAAAATAATCACGACAAAATATTGCAAGCCACAATCCATTTATCAATCACATTATTCTCCCTTCTATTAACGTTATTTGCAGTATAGATATGAGCAACGCAGCAGAAATCAGTTTGGAAATGATGAAGATAGCCATTCCAGGCATCTTAGTTATCATTACCGCTTATGTGGTTTTAAAAAATCAATCCGATGCCGGTTTAGAAAAGGTACGTTTAGAATTAAGAAAAAGCAATGCATCAACCTTTAACCCTATGCGGATGCAGGCTTATGAACGGTATATTCTTTTCTTAGAACGCATTGCCTTAAATCATTTAATCACAGAATACAACCGTGCAGAATCTAATGCCTTGCTATTCAGACATGCCATGATTGAAACCATCAATCAAGAATTCAGTCATAATGTAGCCCAACAAATTTATATCTCGCCTCAAGCCTACACCATTATAAAAATAGCAAAGGAAGAATTGATTCAGCTCATACAAGAAAAGAGTAAAGAAGTTGACCCTAAAGGACCTGCTTTTGAATTGGCCAAATTGCTTATTGAAGCCGTTCAAGAAGAAGGACAGCAGCCTGTGGATAAGGCGATTTCCTTTATTAAGTCAGAAGTAAAATTAACATTTGATTAGTCTCCATGGATAAGGAATTTAAAAATAGCAGCGGCTTTGATATAAAAGCGAATTACGGACCTGAAGGAGCAGAAGCACCTGGAGATTTTCCGTATACTCGTGGTTCTAGAGCAGATATGTACCGCGGAAGGCTTTGGACCATGCGCCAATACGCCGGATTTTCAACCGCAGAAGAAAGCAATAAAAGATACCATTACCTATTAAATCAAGGAACAACCGGATTATCTGTTGCCTTTGATTTACCTACACAAATTGGATACGATTCGGATCATGAATTTTCTGAAGGAGAAGTGGGTAAGGTTGGAGTAGCTATAGATTCCATAAAAGACATGGAAACATTATTTGGTGGAATTCAATTGCAAGACATTACCACCAGCATGACCATAAACTCAACAGCGAGTTCTTTATTGGCCATGTACGTTGCTATAGCAAAACAACAAAACGCTGACTTATCAAAAATTTCTGGAACAATTCAGAATGATATATTGAAGGAATACGCAGCTAGAGGAACCTACATCTACCCTGCTAAACCGAGTATGAAAATCATCACTGATATTTTTGAATGGTGTAGCGCGGAGTTGCCTCGTTGGAATACCATTTCTATTAGTGGGTATCATATCAGAGAAGCAGGAAGTACAGCTGCTCAGGAATTAGCATTTACACTAGCTAATGGAAAAGCCTATGTACAAGCGGCTATTTCTAAAGGTTTAGATATTAATGTTTTTGGAAAGCGATTATCGTTTTTCTTTAATGCACATAATGATTTCTTTGAAGAGATTGCGAAGTTTAGAGCAGCTCGAAGAATGTGGGCTAAAATAATGAAAGACATGGGTGCCACGGAACCGAAAGCTCAAATGCTCAGGTTTCATACCCAAACTGGTGGAAGTACCTTAACAGCGCAACAACCGCAGAATAATATAGCCAGAGTAACCTTACAAGCCATGAGTGCTGTTCTTGGTGGAACCCAGAGTTTGCATACCAATGGATTTGATGAAGCATTAAGCTTACCTACTCGTAATGCCGCCGGGATTGCGCTACGAACGCAACAAATAATTGCTTATGAGTCAGGGGCTCCCAATACGGTAGATCCATTAGCAGGTAGTTATTACTTAGAAGATTTAACCGATAAGCTAGAAGAAGAAGCCTTTAGTATTATTAAAACTATAGATGGAATGGGCGGTTCTGTGGAAGCTATTGAAAGTCAGTGGATGCAGAATGAAATTGCAAAAAGCAGTTATGCAGCTCAAAAATCTATAGAAAGTGAAGAAAGCATAATTGTAGGAATGAATAAATTCCAAACCGAAGAAAAAGCTGATTTCAATCTGCTAAAAGTGGATGATTCTATTCGGACCATTCAGATGGATAAGATTAATGCACTTAAGAACGAAAGAGATTCAGCAGCCGTTACTAAAACCTTAGCTGACCTTTCAGAAACCGCTAAGAATGGGAATAACCTGATGCCAAATATCATTTCAGCCGTTGAAACAAAGGCTACTTTAGGCGAAGTTGCCGATACATTGAGAGATGTATTTGGGGAGTATTCTGGGGTTTAGGAATATACACACTGTACCTGTAGGCGCACAATTCAGGGCAATCGACTTTAAATTTTGAGTAATTGTTCTCTAAAGTCGTCGTCTAGGGCAGCTTTGTATCGTTTTAGCTTAAGGGATTGTTTTAACGATTTATCTAATTTAAGAATATTCA
>Ga0208414_1000257_pt1 | contig 61196 bp, 44 predicted proteins | sample AntAceMetag02UKE_FD_184770 | JGI IMG/M metagenome (GOLD analysis project Ga0208414, IMG submission 184770) | Saline lake microbial communities from Ace Lake, Antarctica - Antarctic Ace Lake Metagenome 02UKE (SPAdes) (version 2) | ecosystem: Environmental > Aquatic > Non-marine Saline and... | reverse complement strand
CGACTCACGTTTCCCAGCGACAAAAGCGACCCATTCCAACTCGAGGTTGGCGTGTTGGGGGCGGCGAATGGTGTTGGCGTAGGTGCCGTAGATCGCGCGGAACATGTGATCGCGAATGCTCTCGGCATCTTCGATTTGGTGGAGGTCGTCTTTGGAAAATTCCCACTGCCACTCTCCTTTGGGCGTGACGTGATTTTTGGCGACAGGTTTAGCCCACGGCACGGCGGGGAAACTCACCCGACGATTGGTCTCTTTGGTATACCAGAGCACGCTTGACCCCATGACGCGATTATCCGGCTTTTCAGGGGACCAAATCTCACCGTGAAGGTCCCAGCCTTCGTCGAATTCGTTTTTCGATTCGCGGCCATAGCGATATTCCGCGCCCGCCATTTCACCGAGCCAACCGTCGCCGGTGCAGTCGATAAACTGAGGGGCCGAAAACTTCCGCATGTTCCCGTTGGCCGCTTCGTGGACCTGAATGGAACGGATGCGATTGCCATCAATCTCGGTGGAAACGAGGCAGTGGTTGAGAAAGATGTCCACGTTTGTGGCCGCGGACATATTGCGCATGCGCTTTTGATCCGCGTCGATCGCCTCAGCATCTCCATTGGGATAGTGCGGCGTATCAATCTGCTGGAGAATTTTTTCCGCTCGTCCGTGAATGCCCTCGGTGTGCACGCGGATCTCGCCGCTGGCGTTGCCCCCCAGGACGGGACGGTTTTGGATGAGAGCCGTCTTCACGCCGCGCTCATTCGCCGCGAGGGCGGCCGCGCAACCTGATATACCGCCGCCGACGATGACCAGATCGTAGGAGCCTTCGTCGATGACCTCGGAAGAGAGGCCCACTTTGCGGCGACGCCAACCGGGTAGCGTATTGCGATCGATCGGTGGGACGTCGTTGGCATCTAAACTGAAGTAGACGGCCGAGCAGCGGCCCTCGAACCCGGTCAAATCCTGGAGCGAGATGGTGGAGTGAAGATGATCCTCTTTACTGACGTCCACTATTCCGCCGGACTGCCAGGTCCAATCTGGTTGGGTGCCAAATGTCGAATCAAGGGTAGTGTCGTTGAGTTTGACCCGAAATTGGCCAGGAGAGTCCCAGTCGCCGGGGCACCAATCCTTGGTCAGAACCCAAGTATGGTAACGGCCGGCGGTCGGAAATTCGACACTGGCAACGGCGTCTTTAACCGGTTGGCCCAGCCCGTGGGCGAGCAGGTAACTGAAACCAAGGTAGTTTTCGAATTGGGCATCTAGTTTCCAGCCGCCCAGTCGACCGAAATGAGCGGTTTCGACAAAGACGGACTTCCGGTCGAGAGATCTGGCAATTTGCCCAAACAAAGGGTGGGCGGCAAAGGCGGAGGCTGAGGCGAGACCGAGTTTACGGAGGAATTCGCGGCGGGGTAGGTTCATGGGGAAAGGGGGGCGGATACAGGGGCGACGAGACGGAATTTAGTTTGGAAACGACATTCGAGCTTAGGCAATCGGGGAGCCGGGCAATCGTTGACCAAATTCTCCTGTAAACGGTGGGGGTCGGTTATTTGGAGGAGGAGATCTACGGAACATGGAACGTTTCCAGCGCTAGACTCGGTGGATCCCGTTCTAGCATTTCCGTCAGCGAGTAACCTTTTGACTTGGGATTGGGGGGAATGAATTTGAGCCCGGTAACTGGGGTTGAGACCTCGGCGATGCGCTGATCGAGAAGGCCGGAGAGTATTGTCCTGACATCGGAGTAGTTGGGATCTCTGGCCAAGTTGACCATTTCGGCGGGATCGTTGAGGCGGTCGTAGAGTTCCAAATTATGCTGAACTTCGTTGGTCCAGCGGGTAAATCGATAGCGGTCAGTGCGGAGGGTATATCCGTTGTTGATTTGCGTGATCGCATGAGCGCGACCGGAAAGCCGCACGTCATGCAACGAGTCGGCGAAGCTTTGGCCTTGGATGTAAGCCGGGACGTTTGCGACGCCGGCCAGTTCGCTGAGCGTGCGGTAAAAGTCGATCATCTCGACAATTCGCTCGGATTGCTGGCCGCTCGATTTCATACCGGGAGCTGAGATAATGAGAGGCACTTGGTCGGAATTTTCGAACAGGGTTTTCTTTTGGAAATAACCGTGCTCACCCATGTGGTATCCATGATCAGAGCTGAAGAGCACGATGGTGTTCTCCCGTAATCCAAGCTCGTCCAATGCGTGCAGTACGCGACCAACTTGGGCATCCATAAAGGATATGGTCGCGTAGTAGGCGTGAATGGCTTGGCGAATGGTCTCGGACGGCAGGTCGATTTCGCGTTGGCGTAGACGGATCGATTTAGCGGCGGGTTCGGGTAGAGTATCTAAGTAGCCGGCAGGTTCACGTGGCACTTGGATGTCCTTGGGATCGTAGAGCTCAAAATATTTCTTCGGGGCCACAAACGGCGTGTGTGGTTTGTAGAAACCGACGCCGAGAAAGAATGGCTGCTGGGTAGTGGCGAGATGTTGTAATGCCTTGATCGATTCCGTGGCGATTTTGCCATCGGTTTGTTCCTCATCTTCGCCATCCGCGGCTAGCCAACTAAGCGACGCGCCAAAACTTCCGGGGGTCACCGAGAAGATTTTGTCTTCTTCGTCTTTATCACGACCTCGGGGGTTGACGCGAACATCCCATGAAAGGGCATCATCATGGCTGTTGGTGCCCACGCCCTTGGGGTTGTCATAATGATACATTTTGCCGACGCGGATCGCGGTGTAACCGTTCGCGCGAAAATGCTGGGGCATGGTCACCGCATCAGGCACATGGTCACGGAAAAGTCGGCGAAGTTCGGTCACGCCATTTTGCTCGGGATAAAGCCCGGTCATGAAACTCGATCGGGATTGGCCGCAAACGGGGAAGTTGGTGAAAGCGTTGCGGAAAGTCATCCCCTCGTGCGCGAGTTTATCCAAGTGGGGGGTTTGGACCAAGGGATGGCCGTAGGGGCCGATGTTGCAGTTCAGATCATCGGCCATGATGAAAAGCACGTTGAACGGGGCTTCGGCGGTCTCAACCGAATGGGCTGGGCTTACCGCATGAAACAATGCGGTCCACGCCAAAACGAGCAGCAGGGCAGGGCGGCGGCGCCGTTGATCAGAAAAAGTAAGAGATTTCACGATGATGGATGGAATTTGAAATACGACCGGAGCGGGGCAGTTAAGGCTGGGGCGGAACCGCGGGCGTCACTTCTTTCGCAGGCAGGAAGTAGAGTGGGTCCGATACGGGCCCCTGCAGAGCTCGCACGGTGGCCCCGTCTTGCCAGCGACAGGTCATCACGATGGTTCGGGGGTATTCAGGCACGCCAAATTCATTGGATTGCAGCGCGGCGATCAATTGGTCGACCGCGACCTCGGCGACTTTATCGTTTAAATAGGGAATACCGGCCAATTCACATTTTCCATCACCAGCTGAATCAAGGTAGGCGAAACCGAGCTCATTGGGATCAGTTTTTCCTGATGGGCATAGGAATTTAAACCACTCGCCACCACATCCGATGACCGCGTCTGGTTTGTGCTTCTTACGCCACTTCTCGACAACCTCTGCGCCGGGTTCCTCGACCAAAGGGGAGATCCGATCTCGGGCGGGAAGGCGGCGACTCATATCGATAAAACCAGCACTCACCAGATCACGAGAACGACTGTTGGCCTCGGGGCGAATGGTGAGGCCAATGCGTTTGTATCCGCGGGCCAAAAGTTGGGCCATCACCAGACGAACGTTTCGGTAGTGATCGATGACCACACGGTGCATCGGTGGTTCGACTACGGAATAACCAATTGCTTGCGCGGCGAAGCTATCGCAGTCGAATGGAACGGCCCCGGTGATATCTCGATGCATGCCAAAGAGGACGCCTCGAATCCCCCGGGCCTTAATGATTTGTTGAAACCGGCCGGAATTTAGTCCGTTTGCGCCCCATTCAAATACCTCAATGCCATAGCCTTTCTCGCGTGCCCGACGGCGCACATTGGTGATGGTTTCTTCGAGGTAACTTCTTTCAGTTTGATTGGTCGCAGATTCAGCTTGAACAAGCGCTAGGGTTTCAATGCCGCTACCGAGAGACTGTTTTTTTAGGAGAGTCATTAACTCGGAAACTCGGGCGTTTCGCTGGTAGCCGAGTTCTTTCGCAATCCCTAAAACTCGTTCCCGAGTCTTCAGCGGTATCGAGGTGTCGCCACGCATTGCCATTGATACGGCGCCGAGGGAAAGTCCGGCTTTGTCGGCAATTGATCTGAGGCTCGCGGGGTTTCGTTTTTTAGCCATGCAAAGATATCCATGCAAATTTTAATGGAATTGCAATATTTTCTGAACGGTTCAGTTTGTCGGACGATTTCGCGATCTAACGGGCCGCGCAGAATTTCAAATCGATCAGCATCCTGTCGGGATGACTTAGTTGGACCGCGCGTGATCTAAACTCCGATACTGGATTGCTTCGAGTAGGTAAGGGGCGGCGATGTGCTCTGGTGTAACCAATGACTCTGGACGATCTGTAATCCCGGCCGCGCAGCCAATCGATATCCTCCGCCGCGCACGCCTCGTCGGTCGAGGTAGGCGTTGCATTGGTGATGCGCGCGACTGGATGCGGCGATGCCTCGAAGAATCGAACCGCACTCCTCCTGCGAGGTTTTGCACAACGGTTTTGCACAACAATAGGATCGAGGATCGCCAAGGGCCTGCTTTAGGGGGGGGCGAGAAAAATCCACCTTCGTCCCGCCGTGCGGCCCTGAGTTCGTGAAATACGATCATCTCTTATTTAGTATGTTATGGGTTTAGTTGCGGGAGAGGCAACGTGGTTGTTGCATGCGCCCCTTGAGACCCAAATTTCCGCCTGCGGTGATCGGAGGCATAGAGATTGTGGGGCAGTGCCGATTTCGAGGATCTGATCACGATCATTGATGGCCGGGATAAGATCTGGCAGGAAATCGACAATGCTGACGTCGGGATTCGCAGTTACGTCATGGGCTCAATTGTGGCTTTAGATTCGGACCTCGATTTTCAAGATGCACTTTCAGGTTTGTTGCCCAGCGATGAAGCAGGACCGGCCTAACTGTCTAGATTAAGAACCAAGTTAAAGCAAATTTCCGATTTTGGATAGTCGACAGCGGATAGCGAGATAGTCCTAGTCTGGTCCACCCTAACGATTAGTTTGGATGTGTGGAAATTGGTTCATCGAATTTAACCCGTTCCTATAACTCCTTCCACGACTCGGGCGTGAAAATGGTGCCTAAACCTGCTCACTGGTGCGCAAAGCGGGGTGGAGGGTAAGTGGAGCTGATTTACCAATGAAAGCGCACGTGTGCCACCCACGGCGAAGAAACTTAGAAGCCCTGGCCGTAAGCGTGAAGGTTCGAGTCCTTTTCGGGGCACTGCTTGGGATCGTAGTCCAGGCGAAGCAGTGCTCCGAAAAGCAAAGGAACGGGCCCCCTCGGAGACACAAAAGAATCCCGGTCAGATCAACAAAATGACCGGGTCCCTCGCCGATGCGATCGACTCGCAGGTATCCTATGGACTCTGATAACATCTGCGGATTTGAAATAGATTAGTAACCCCTGAAGGTGACATAGATCGGTCAGCCCGATCGCTCGTAACCCTCTAGCGAGTGAAGCTGTTTCCGATAGATGTTACATAGTTGATTGAACTGTTTCTGGAAGAGATAACTGGAGTTTCAAAAAATTACCTCGAAACACCGGTTGTTCTGATCATCTTCGGGCCGGAATGAAGCAGGAGTCTAAACCGGCGGTCACAATTTATCAGATTGCGGCGCATTTGGGGATATCACCCGCGACGGTTTCAAGTGTGCTGGCCAACCGTCATGTAGAGCGACGCATAGCGACCAAAACAGCCGAAAAGGTGAGGGAAGCGGCTCGTTCTCTCGGATACGTTCCAAACATGGCTGGACGTCGACTCCGATCTCATCGAGCGGCAACGCGACAGTTTGATTTGGCGATTATGACCTCATTTGAGGCTCCGTTGCCCCTAGTCGGGCAGTTGCTCCATCAGCTGCAATCAGTCGTAGAACAGCACACCACCAAGGACACCCGATATGCGGTTTCGATTGAGATGTTTCATGCGGGACAGCTCAGCAGTAAACCCGCTCTTTTGGATGCCAACCGTTATCATGGTGTTATTATCACCAATACGCTCCCGGAGGATGATAAATTTCTCACCCAAGCCAGTTTACCTTATCCCGTGGTGATAATGGGAAGACGGGTCCCGGGTTACCATTGCGTATTGGAGGCTCCGAGTTTTGTGGGAAAACAATCCGCCGAGATTTTGTATGCCGCGGGGTGTCGAAATATGGCGGTGATGCATGGCAAACTTTTGACCTATACGACGTTTGATCGCGTGGAAGCATTCAAAAAGAAGGCGAAAGAGTTGTGCGGGAAAGTTCCGGCGACCATATCGTGTGAAGGACTTAATCCTATCGATGCGGCGTCGGCTTTACAGAAATTCCGATTGCGTCGTAAGCCACTGGATGGAGTTTTTGCGGTGACCGATAGTCTGGCGATGGGGGCCTATCAGAAATTGAAACAAATGGGGAAACAGATCCCTGAAGGTGTGGCCGTGGTGGGGGTGGGGGATAACGAGGTTTCAGAATATTTTGATCCGCCTTTGACCACTGTGGCCGGTGCCAATGATGCGATGGTGGCGGAAGCTGTTCCGCTGCTTTTCAGATTATTGCGGGGGGAGCAGAATCTGCCTCGAGAAGTGCTGGTAATTCCATCAGTTTTTGAGCGAAAATCGACCCAACGTTGAGAACGTAGTGAAATTAAAGATACGAACTTAAAGCCAATTGTATTTTTGATTGTTTAACAAAGAATCGAGAATTTGTGCTTGACTAGCTAAATCAATTTAGCAAACGGTCGTCGTCGTATCGCAGCCAGGGCTCATAGTTAATTCTCGTTTACTTATCGTTTAATTGCTAAATCGGTTGTGCAAACTGCTCAATGTTCTCCCTTAACCTGTATAGACTACCCTATGACCCCCCTCTCACTACTCAGAATCGGTATTACCCCGGTTTTCGCGATGCTTGTATCGCTCCCGCTTGTTTACGGACAGACGGCTATTGAAGGCATGGATACTGAATTCGTCCAACTCGATCCATTTACGATCACGACGGACTCCGATGCCGGTTACCGCCCCACCCATACAAGTGTGCTCACTCGAACCAATCGTGCGCTGATTGATTTGCCGCAATCGGTTGATATTCTCCCGGCGGAATTCTTGGAGGACACGGGGGCCCGCATGATGGATGAGGCCTTCGTGTATATCGCCAACGCCCAAGTGCGAAACTCTTCAGCGGGAACGGGACCAAACAATATCCTGATTCGAGGTTTCGCCAATAGTACGTCGTTCACCGACGGCATTGATACCGGCACTTACCGTCGTGACCTTTTCGGCTACGAGCGGATGGAGGTCATCAAAGGACCCGCCTCTGCGGTTCAAGGGAGGGGAACCGATTCGGGTTACATAAATTTTGTGATGAAGAAGCCGATCGTGGGTAACAATTTCACCGAAACCAGCTTCCAAATGTCGTCTGGAGAAAATTCCAAGAGCGGCATGCGCGCCACCTTTGACCACAATGTGGCTATCAGTGCGGAGAACGGGGTGTATGGCCGCGTGGCCGCTTCATTTGACAATCATGATCACTTTTTCGATTTTGCCGAATTCAAGACGGCGGCCTTGTATCCATCCATTCGTTGGGTGGTGAACGAGAAGACAGATATCGCGGTGATTGGCGAGTTTCTAGATATTGAAGCGCCGGCTCGTGCCCCGGGCCACGGCTTTGCTTGGATTCCCGCTGTTTACCGCAAGGTAATTCCCGTCATTGGCGATGCCAGCGATCCGATCACGGCACTAAACCTTCCAGCCAACTTCAACATCGGTGGGCCGCAACGTGGAACGGACGATACGGTCATGAATCTATTGACGGTCCTCACTCACAAATTCAGCGATGGCATCCAGTTTCGGCAGGCGTTGAGTATGTTCGAAAGCGCTCAAGACGGTGAATGGTGGGACGCGGAGAGCAATTTCCCGACACCCCATACCAGTATTTCAGCCGCGTTCAAAAATGACCCGGCCACCCAGTATAACCCCGCCGGGATATATATTCCCGTGCAGCAGGGAAACCTCCACGGCTCGTCCGATCGCCTCACCCTTCAAGGCGACCTGAATCTCGAATACGGCACGGAGAATATCAACTTCGCCACCTTGGTGGGATATTCCTACAAGGATCGCACCAACTATCGCAAGGACACCCCCGGCGCGGTTCCGGTGCGTTATTCTTTCATCGATCTGAAGAATCCTGAGAATGCCTGGCTCGGAAGAACGATTGAGCCGGGATCCGTTCGCATTTCCCGGGCTACCGATGACTATTACAACGAGTTTGGGTACTACATCCAGCAAGATGCCAATTTGTTTGGCGATCGACTGTTGCTTTCGGGGGGTTACCGCCGGGATACGGGCGAGGGTTACCAGCGTAACTATCTCACGGGCAGTGATTCCGCCAAGACCAAATCCACGGTCAATTCCTGGCGAATGGCGGCCACCTACAAGGTGAGTGACCAGTTCTCGCTCTATAGTATCCTGAGCACGCAGAACAACCCGACCGCCACGCGTAACGTCTGGAGTGACCTACCGGCGGGAGACCCTCGGCTGTTGGAGAGGATTAGTGGAGACCCCTCCACCGAGCTGATGGAATTCGGATTCAAGGGATATCTGTTTGACCAACGGGTGACCTACACGGCCTCATACTTTGACATCACCACCACCGGTAAATTCGGTAATGACCGTGTGGATACGACATCCCAAGCGCCTGCCACCTTGGGCGACCCGGTGCTTTCAGCCCTCAAGAGTTTCGTCACGGATGGTGATGTGGGTAGTGGCGTCGAGCTTTCGCTCTTTGGGAAAATCACCGAAAAGTGGGACATGAATGTGGCTTTGGGTACGCTGGATACGTCGCAACCCATCACCGGTGGATCCCGCCCTATTCGGCACAGTCCGGAATGGAATGCCAGTGTCTTTACGCGGTATAGTTTCAGGAACGATGATGGTGGCGGCTTCGGGGTCCGCGGCGGTTTGAGTGCGATCGGTCCGTTTGTGCAACAGGTCGGCGGTTCGTTAAGTCGGGTTGAAATGGATGACAGCCAATGGCGGATGGATCTCGGAGTAGATTATCGTTTCAACCGGAACAACGTCATCGATCTATTGGTGAAGAATGTAACGAGTCAGCCTTATATTGTAACCCGGAGTAATCCGCTTCGCGACATCAGACTCACCTACAAGTATAGCTTCTGAGTCAGTTTTTCCTCTGGCTGGAGAGACCGTCTCTCCAGCCGATTTGGGGAAGTTTATTACTAGCCGGCAGCAAGTCTGGGCCCTTTTATATTTCCCCGTCAGCTCCCGTCCCCCCGCGTCTTTTCATGTCAAATAGCAGCTGGTTAAGAACTGCAGGATTCAGCGTGATTGCTGGATGGATGTTCGTCGCGCCCACCGTCGCGAACGTGCCCCCCCCGAGTCCTCGTCCTAATATCGTTTTCATTCTGGCGGATGATCTCAGTGAGAGTGATCTGGGCGTGTATGGGAACTCCTACCAGCAAACGCCGCACTTGGATCGCTTAGCGGAGCAGGGTTTGAGATTCACTCAGGCCTATGCGCCGGCCCCGATTTGTTCGGCCTCCCGTTCCGCCATTTTGACCGGGCGGTCACCCGCCCGATTGCACTTTGAATTTGTCACAAAACTCCCCGATACCGTGGTGGGAAGCGACCATGCTCTCCAGATCCCATCGTATCCATTGAACCTACCACTGGAGGAACGCACCTTAGGCGAAGTGATGGGAGACGCCGGGTATCACACGGGGTTTTTGGGTAAGTGGCATGTCAGCGCTCACAATGGTGGCTATCTGAATTGGTCGACCACCCATGGTCCGTTGCAACAGGGGTTCGACGAAGGCGTGCAAGAGTTTGGTAGTCATCCTTACGGAGATAGAAACCGAGATCCCGGGGGATTGGTTCCATTGGCCGACGGAGACTACGGTCCCGATGCGCTCACGGATCGGGCGGTGGAGTTTCTCAATCGACATCAGTCCGAACCGTTCTTCCTTTATTTGTCCCATTATTACGTGCACACCCCGGTGAAGACCCGGGCGGTGTGGTCCGAGCAGGCTAATTTAGCCGAGCTGCCACCGCCAGGTGACGGGGCCCGGGCCACGTATGCTGCGATGGTGGAAAACCTTGATGCCTTGGTCGGTCGCGTGCTGAGCGAATTAGATCGTTTGGGATTGGCGGAGAATACCCTGGTGATCTTCACCTCCGACAATGGCGGCCATCCCCGCTATGCGGCCAACAGTCCTCACCGCGGCAGCAAATGGAATCTCTACGAGGGAGGGATTCGGGTTCCCTTCATCGTGCGTTGGCCCGGGCGGGTGCCGGCGAATGCGAGCAGTGATACGCCTATCCTCGGCACCGATTTATTCCCGACGTTGGCGGCGTTGGTCAGCGCGGAGATTCCTCCATCCAGTCGGCTGGATGGAGTGAATCTGCTTCCGCTTTGGGAAACCGGTGATTCTCCGGATCGGCCTGAGCCGTTGGTCTGGCACTTTCCCTTCTATCATCCCGAAACCGGGTTCGATCATGTTCTCCCGGAAATTGGGATTAACGACTTTGCCGTGAGTCAAACCTATCCGCATTCGGCGATTCGCCAGGGCGACTTCAAGTTGCTGCACTTCTACGAGGATGGTCGGACTGAACTCTATGATTTGAAGAGTGACCCCGGCGAACAGACCGATCTGAGTATCTCGAATCCGGCGAAGTCCCGGGAGCTTAGCTTAGCGCTGAGTGACTATTTGCAACGGGTCGATGCCCGCATTCCGACGAAAAAATCCTGATCAATTTATTACCCCATCCACTTAAACCTTCCGCCCTCGTTCTATCCGCAATGCCTTTCCACTCTATTCTTTCATCCTTGCTGCCTCGTCAATTTCTCTGGCCCTTCGCTCTCGGCCTGGCGGGCATTTCCGGCGCCGCGGAATCCGATCCCGGTGAGGATCTTTCTCAGATGCAGCATAACAACCCGGGTTTGATCACAGATTTGGGCGTGGGGCTGTGGGCATGGCCGTTGCCCATGGATTATAACGAAGATGGTTTGATGGATCTGGTGGTGGCGTGCACCGACACTCCATCCAATGGGGTTTATGTTTTTCTGAATACGGGCCGGTTTGATCCGGTGACCGAGCTCCCCCTGTTTAGCGCCGGTGAAAATATCGGCCCGGCGGGAAAGAGCACTTCGCCTCAAGTCTCTTATGTCGATGGTCAACCCATGGTAACGACCAAGGGTAAGTATTATCCTGACTTTAAGCAGTCCGGCCTCAGCTTGCCGGTTGAATTAGGCGACCCTGATGCTATCCACGTTGGGGAAGGCCGCATCCGCGCCAACCAGTGGAAGTTTCTCGATTTTGACGGTGACGGTGACCTCGATCTGGCGGTGGGTATTGGTTACTGGGGAGACTACGGTTGGGATGATGCTTGGGATGAGTCTGGACAATGGGAGAACGGGCCGTTGCGGGGGTATGTTTATTTCCTGAGAAATGAAGGCACCACGGCTGAGCCCCGCTATGCGGAACCCACCCAGCTCAAAACGACTACCGGCGACCCCGTTGATGTTTATGGCATGCCGTCGCCGAGTTTCGAAGACTTCGATCGAGACGGTGACCTGGATCTCTTGTGCGGTGAATTCATTGATGGCTTCACCTATTTTGAGAATGTGGGTAATCGCGAAACCCCGCGTTATGCTCCCGGGAAAAAGCTGATGAACAACGGGGTGCCGCTGGTGATGCAGCTCTGTATGATTACTCCCGTGGCGGTCGATTTTAATGGCGATGACGTATTGGATCTCGTGGTGGGAGATGAAGACGGCCGGGTGGCTTTCTTGGAAGGGACTGGTGCCTTGATCGACAACGTTCCTCAATTCCTGACGCCTCGGTATTTTCGCCAAGAGGCCGCGTCGGTGAAATTTGGTGCATTGTCGGCTCCGGTGAGTGTGGATTGGGATGGTGACGGTCTCGAGGATTTGGTGGTCGGTGATACCGCTGGACACATTGGGTTTATCAAAAATCTGGGAGGAGATGTTCCGCGGTGGGCGGCTCCCGTTTATATGGCGGCGGGCGACGCGGTTTTGCGGGAACAAGCGGGCTACAATGGATCGATCCAAGGGCCGGCAGAAGCCAAGTGGGGTTACACCAATCCAAGCGTGGGGGACTGGGATGGTGACGGTCTGCTGGATGTGGTGACCAACGGCATTTGGGGCAAGATCCTGCTTTATCGTAATGTCGGCACGGCGACGGAGCCTCGTTTGGCGAAAGCTGAACCCATCACCGTTACTTGGGCCGATGAGACCCCCAAGCCCAGCTGGGTTTGGTGGAAGCCGGAAGGCCAGGAACTGGTCACCCAGTGGCGCACGACGCCCAAACTCATCGATTGGAATCACGACGGACTCCTCGACTTGGTGATGCTTGATCAGGAAGGTTACCTCGCATTCTTTGCCCGGCAGAAAACCGCTGGAGGGAATTTGGTGTTGTTGCCGCCGGAGCGCGTTTTCTGGGGCATAGGCGTATCCAATTACGACGGCAAGGGAGCCCCCTTAAATGAGGAGTCCGGTCTGTTGCGATTAAACGGCAATGCGGCCGGCGGCAGTGGTCGCCGCACCTTCACCTTCCACGACTATAATGGAGATGGTGAAATCGACCTGCTGGTCAACAGTGACACCAACATAAACGTGTTGCGTGGTTTAGGTCAGGACTCCGCCGGACGTTGGCAATTTCAAGACAGTGGGTCGGTCAGTTCCAAACGACTCGCGGCTCATTCCACCACTCCGACGGTCGCGCAATGGGGCGACCGGTCCGTGCTGATTATCGGCGCGGAAGACGGTCACTTTTACTCTTTGACCCTCCAGCCATGATCACTGCCAAAACTCCTACCACCAAAACCGTTCAAGACTCCTCGGCGCCCACCGGCGGCGTGTTCGCCGCCTTGTGGCTTCCGACGGATCAGGAGGGTAGTTTGTTGCGGAACGAACTAGCCCAGCACCTGGACTTTCTGAAACATCATCAGGTCACCGGGGTGCTGGCTTTGGGCAGCACGGGCGAGTTTCCCCAGTTTGATTTGGAGCAACGCAAACGGGCCCTAGCCACCGTCGCAGAGTTGGCTGCTCCTCTTCAAGTGATAGCCAATGTCAGCGATATCCGGCCCAAGTCGGTCGCGGCGTTGGGCCGTTTTGCTCGGGAACTGGGTTTGTCCGCCATCGCGGTGATGCCTCCCGGGTTCTTTCCGTCGCGACAGGAAGACGCCTTGGCGCATTTTCGCCATGCGGCGGAGTCTTCCGAGTTGCCAACCTTTCTTTACAATTTCCCTGAACTCACCGGCACGCGAATTGACTTGGAAACGGTGGCTGCATTCGCGGATGAAGGCGCCATGGCCGGAATCAAACAGAGTGGGGGGGAGTTCGAATATCACAAAGAACTCATCGCCCTAGGGCGGGAAAAGAATTTTTCCGTGTTTTCAGGCTCCGATACCCGTTTGCCCGAAGTATTTGGGTTGGGTGCGGATGGATGTATCGGTGGATTGGTCAACATGGCCCCCGATTTGATGGTGCATCTCTATCAGATCTTCCGGGAGGCGAAGGCAGGGGCAGCGTCCCCCGCATTTGAACAACTCCAGGAGATTGGGGCAATTATTGATCAGCTGACCTTTCCGCTCAATGTGGCCGCTGGCATGGAAGCGCGCGGTCTCAAACCGGGAGTTCCCAAGGCGATCGTTTCGCCTAGTTCGATGGAGATTTATCGTAAAATAGTCCACGATCTGCGTAAACAGATGATGGCTTGGGGGCTCGAGCTCGCCGACGCTTAACTCGTTGGACTGTTTAGCGGACACGTTTTTCCTGATACCCTTTCCCCATGCCTGAAAGTCATTTCACTACCCTCGACCTGTTTGTGCTTATTGGATACTTTATCGTCACCTTGGCGGTGGGGGTCTCGTTCTGGCGGAAGAGCCGAACGGTGGCGGGATTCACGGCCGCCAGCGGCAGTCTGCCCGGGTGGGTGACGGGACTTTCCATTTTGGGTACCTACGTCAGCAGCATCAGTTTTCTGGCCCTGCCGGGCAAGGCATATGCCGGCAACTGGAATGCCTTTGTATTTAGTCTTTCCATACCATTGGCGGCTTGGGTCGGCGTGAAGTGGTTTTTGCCTTTCTATCGTAACAGCGGCACGGTTTCGGCGTATTCGCATCTCGAAGCCCGTTTTGGTAAGTGGGCGCGGATTTACGCCAGTGCCTGTTACCTGCTTACTCAGATTGCCCGTATTGGCGTGGTGACTTATCTGACCGCTCTGCCCATGCACCTGCTGCTGGGCTGGGATATCCGGTTGATCATTCTGATTACGGGTGTCGCCACGACACTCTATACCTTTGTCGGCGGGATTGTCGGCGTGATTTGGACCGATGCGATTCAGACCATCGTGCTTATGCTGGGGGCCGTGATCTGTGCGGGCCTTATGATCTTTGGGTTGCCGGAGGGGCCGGGGCAGGTGTTCACCATCGCGGCCGAGCATGACAAATTTAGTCTGGGTAGTTTTGGGACCAGTCTGGCGGCGCCCACTTTCTGGGTGGTGCTGATTTATGGCGTGGTGATGAACCTGCAGAATTTCGGCGTCGATCAGAATTACGTTCAACGCTACCACGCCTCAAAAAGCGATGCGGAGGCCCGTAAGAGCGTGTGGATCGGTAGCCTACTCTACGTGCCCTTGTCCGCACTGTTTTTCTTCATCGGTACGGCTTTATTTGCCTACTACACGACCAATCCGACGGCGTTGCCGGAGGCTTATCAGGATCCAGCGCGCAGCGATTCGGTGTTTCCTTGGTTTATCATTTCCCAGCTGCCTTCCGGTCTGACGGGACTGTTGCTGGCATCGATCTTCGCGGCGGCCATGAGCACGATTTCGAGTAGTCTGAACTCCACAGCGACCATTGTGCTGAATGACTATTACCTGCGGTTCAAACGACCCGATGCAGCAGAGTCCTCCAAAATGCGGGTACTGCATGTAGCCACGTTGGTCTCCGGTGTGCTTGGCACCACGATTGCCATTGCGATGATCAATGTGCGCAGTGCGCTGGATACTTGGTGGCTGCTCGCCGGAATTTTTAGCGGCGGCATGTTAGGACTGTTCCTCTTGGGATTTCTGTCGAGAACCGCGGGGAAAGCCTCGGCGCTCATTGCCGTGGCGGTGGGCGTATTGCTCATCATGTGGTTAAGTCTCTCCCCCGGTTGGGAGGGGGCTTTGGCGCCCTACGCCAGCCCGTTTCACGGTTTCCTCACTAACGTGTTCGGCACGGCGGCGCTGTTGCTTACCGGCTTGCTGGTGACCAACTTTTTGTCTCGTCGGTCGGCGGGAGTTTCCGAGTGAAGTTATTCTCTTCACTCTTCGCGCTTCGTCGTTGGTTCTTCGCGGGTTGCCTGTTGGCGGTTGGGGGCATGAAGGCCGCCCCTCCGGTGGTTAGCGCGGGCTTCATCTACGAACAGGCACCGTTTCCCCAGTGCCACGCGTCCACCATCGTGGAGACTACGCGGGGTTCGTTGCTGGCGGCATTCTTCGGCGGCACGCGTGAAAGACATCCTGATGTTGGCATCTGGTTGTCTCGACGCGAGGCGACTGGCTGGTCCGCACCGGTTGAGGTGGCCGACGGTGTCCAATTTTCCAAGATAGATGGCGCGGTTGTGCGTCACCCAGCGTGGAACCCCGTCCTGTTTCAACCCCGCGAGGGTCCGTTGATGTTATTTTATAAAGTGGGCCCTAATCCCCGCGATTGGTGGGGTGTGCTCACGACGTCAACTGACGATGGCCACACTTGGTCACCGCGGCAAAGGCTGCCGGAGGGCGTATTCGGCCCGATCAAGAACAAGCCGGTGCAACTGGCCGACGGTACCATTCTCTGCCCAACGAGCACGGAGAGCGAGGAGACGGGGTGGACGGTTCACTTCGAGTTCACCCGCGACCTCGGCCGCACTTGGACTGTCGGCGGGCCGATCAACACGCAGGACGAGTTTAACGCCATCCAGCCCAGCCTGCTGGTGCATGGGGATCATCGTTTGCAGGTGCTTTGTCGTAGTCAGGAAAATGTGATTACGACCAGTTGGTCCGAAGATCAGGGCCGCACTTGGAGTCCGATGTCGGCCACCGAATTACCGAACCCCAATTCTGGCACCGATGCGGTGACTTTGCTCGATGGTCGTCAGTTGCTGGTCTACAATCCAACCACGACTCCCACTGGCGAATGGGGTGGTCCGCGCTCACCGCTCAGTGTCGCTATTTCAGATGGCGGCGTGAACTGGCGGGATGTGGCCGTGTTAGAAAGCGACGATGCTAAACACGGCTACTCTTATCCGGCTGTAATCCAGACTCGTGATGGTCTCGTTCACATCACCTACACCTGGCGACGGGAGAGGATTCGGCACGTGGTACTCGACCCGGCGCAGTTCAATGATCCGCCCTAGGAGCCACCGCTATGACCCGTTCACGTCGCAGTCGTATTTTTCCGTTGGCGGTTGTTTTTCTGGGCAGTTCGACTGACCGGGTAGTTGGCGCGGATAGCCCGGTTTTTGGTTTCCGTCGTCAGAGATCTAAAGTCCACAATCGTCACCGTGAATTACCGTAAAATTATCCTTTTCATGCTCGTCACGACAGCAGCATCTGCCACGGCTCCCGTGGGACGTCAGATCACAAAATCCGCCGAGGGTCATGTGTTAACCAACATCAACGTCTGGTCTCCGGACGGAGAATGGATTGTTTACGATACCCGGGTGGCTGACGATTTTAACGGCACGCGAATCGAGCGCATCAATGTTGGCACCGGGGAAGTGGAGACGCTTTACACGTCTCGCCGCGGCGCGCATTGCGGGGTGGTGACGCATAGCCCGGTTGATAGTCGGATGGTCTTCATCCACGGTCCCGAGAATCCCTCGGCCGACTGGTCCTACAGTTCTACTCGTCGCCGCGGCGCAGTGGTTGTCAGCGATCAGCCCGGGGAGCCGCGCCCTCTGGATGCGATGATGTATGCTCCGCCGTTCGAACCGGGAGCGTTGCGAGGAGGCTCACATGTGCATGTCTTTAGTCCAGACGGGGCATGGGTGAGCTTCACTTACGAGGATGAGGTGCTCGCGCAGCTCGACGCCTCGAATGACGCGCCGCTTCATGAACCTAATCAGCGCAATGTAGGCATCGCGGTTCCGGCCGGTCCCGTGCTGGTGCCGAGCTCCCACGTACGCAATCACGATGGGGATTGGTTCACGGTCGTGGTGACCCAAACGGTAGCCAAACCCCGTCCTGGTTCGGACGACATCATCAAAGCTTTCGAAGAAGGTTGGGTGGGTAACGACGGTTATCTGCGCGCCGATGGAACGCAGCAAAAGCGGGCGTTGGCTTTCCAAGGGTTGGTGACGGCCGTAAATGGGGAGATTCACAGCGAAGTATTTATCGCCGATTTACCGGATAGTCTCACGCAGGCAGGAATCAAACCCTTGCAAGGCACCTCTACGACGCGGCCGGCTCCTCCCGAGGGAGTTAATCAACGCCGCCTGACCTTCACGGATACTCGGCTGTTTCCCGGGGTCGCCGCTGCGCCCCGCCACTGGTTGCGGGTGTCTCCGGATGGCGAGGCGATCGCGTTTCTCATGAAGGATGATACCGAGGTGGTTCAACTTTGGACGGTATCACCTCGGGGCGGGCCCCCTCGCCAAATCACTCACAATGACCACGGGATTACCTCCGCCATGACTTGGAGTCCGACCGGCGATCAAATTGCTCACGTGATGGATGGCAGTGTGTGCGAAACGGATATGAATTCGGGGCACACCACCCGATTGACGCCGAGCGTGGGCGGAAACGATGGGCCGATGGACCAAGCCTGCGTCTATTCCCCTGATGGGCGGCAGGTTGCGTACACTCAGATGGTGGGTGGTTATCAGCAGATTTTTGTGGTGAAGACGGAGGTCTGAGCTGATGAAACGAAAGTCATTCTAATTGGGAATCGGCAGTGCGCGGGCCGGCATCTTTGATGCCGAAGGCCGCACCATTGCGACCGCCAGTCATGATATTACGCGGTGGGAACCGGAACCTAATCACGTTGAACAGTCGTCAGATAATATTTGGCGAGCTTGCGCCAAGGCCGTGCGAGTGGCGAGACCGGAAGCAAAAATCAAGCCGGTCCAGATTGCTGGGATTGGTTTTGACGCGACCTGTTCATTGGTGGTGTTGGCTGCCAAGGGGTGAAGTCATCGTGCATTTTAATTAAGCGGATGAATGCGCCGGTTTAAATGGATTGTTCATCAACCGCATTCATCCGGGGGCTAGGGACAACCGGTCGACCACGAAACAACCTTACACGATCATCAGTGGGGCGATAAAAACGCGTCAGGCACCGTGGATGATGACGTTTGGGTGAGGCTGATCTCGGGAGCGGCTCCCCGGGGTATCACATCGGGTTGGACGGGTTCCGATTCCCACCGCCAATGCCCATGAATTTTCGGCTCGGCGGCGGATCGTTTCGGGGAACCGCCAAACCGGGAGAGATCGTTTGGTCCCACGTATTCGTGGCGGATGGAAAATTAAGAAGATATCGGACGAGCGAAGTTGGTGGAACTACCGGCTGCGGAAACCGAACCCCGATGGTCGTGTCTTTTAGGTGTCCATTCTGAGATAGGGTTTATAACCTCTAACCATGGCTAAGAAGGCGCATTGTGGCGAAAAATTCAGATTACGAATGTCATCCTTCTCCTATACTTTCTCCTACACTCGGAGGCGAAAAGGATGCCTAGACCTACGCACTGGTGCATATTCTCTGTAAACGAGCGTAGAAGCCTTTGCCGAAAGGCGTGAAGGTTCGAGTCCTCTTTCGAGCACTATCGACTCGCGAGTTTGCACCAAACTATGGGGATTGGGGGTCGGTTTTGCGTGCTGCGGAAGAGGTTAGTTTTCCGGGTGTTTGCTCACCTAAATCAAATCGCGCGAAGTTCGGATAGCACGGTGGTATCGGTGAGGGCTAGGGCGGCGAAGGCTTGGTCGAGGTGTTTAGTCGTGCGCCCGCCGATGAGCACGGAATCGACGCCGGGGGCGTGAATGGCCCAGGCCAAGGCGAGCGTGGTCATGGGGTGTCCACAGAGTTGGGACAGGGTTTTGAGCTGGGCGAGCCGTTCCATTGCGGTTGGCGTGAAATAGATTTCTTGATGACCGGGGGATACCGCAAAACGGGAATTAGCCTGCACGCCGTGTTCGTGTTTTCCGGTGAGAAATCCGGCCCCGAGTGGACTGTAGGTCACTAAGGTGATTTTGTGGTCGGCACACAACTGGCACAGGTCGTTGTCCACGTCCCGCACGGCAAGGTTGTGGTTGTTTTGAATTATGCGGAACGGCGTTAGCCCGTGTTGATTCTGGCGGGTGAGGACATCGGCCAACTGCTTACTCGTAAAGTTGCTGATACCCAATGCGCGGACTCGCCCAGATTTGAGTAGGCCGTCCAAAGCGACAAGGGCGGAGTCAGGCTCGATGTCGGCATCCCATTTGTGCAGGTAGAGCACATCGAGGGTCTCTACGCCGAGACGGGCGGCACTCGCGGTGACGGCTTTATCGATGGCTTCTGGGGTGTAGGGCGGGTAAATTTTTGTGGCGAGGGTTAGCCGGCTCGGGTCAGGTTTGCGGGAGGCGAGCCAGTGCCCCACGATTGTCTCCGATGCGCCGGCGGAATACGTGGCGGCGGTGTCGAAGAGGGTGATGCCGAGTTCGCTGGCGCGATCCATAAATTCGAACGAGGCGGACTCATCAATTTCACGGCCGAAGGTGGCGGTGCCCAGGATGAACGAGCTGAGCGGAGGGGAATCGGGATAGAGGGAGCGGGAAGTCATGCTGATACGAAGTCCATAGGGGAGGGAAAAGCTGAAGCAGGGTGCACTGCTCAAACCGTGGGTCGGTCCCGCCGGATAACCAGAGAGCAGTAAAGGTAATCATTTATAACCAGATGTCGGGGATTGAGCGATCTAGGGTTGTCGCCTGATAGTTGGCACTCTCGTTCGGTGATTTGGTTTTCGAGGCCAGGTCGGGGACACAAACACTATGGTTGATGCAACAACGACACGGTTCGATTGGAAGATGGCGGGACAATACCCTTCCCGCCGGCGCACCTATGCGCGTCTCGCGGGGATCGATATTATGTCGAATGGGCGTCTTAATATGCTGAACGAGGAAGGGCTCGGTGCCACGGTTTCGAGTCTGGAAGCCGGGGTGTGGTGTGCCTCGCCCAGAACTTCTTTTTGCCATGCCCCAAATTGAAACCAATGAGATTCGGTTGATCGACTGCGACATGCATCAAGTGATGCCGGACGAGCAATGCCTGTTCCCTTACTTGCCGAAGCACTACGTCGAATACATCAAAGATTTTGGGACGATGATGCCCAACATGCCCTACACCGGCATTCCCGGACGCGGGGCGCGGCATGATCTTTGGGCGGATGCGCCGGAAGGCGTCAACCCGGCGGCGAGTCCGCAAGTGGCCATCGAAAAACATCTGGATGTTTACGGCGTGGATATCGGGGTGCTGACCGGCGGCCCGTATGCGGCGGGCGTGCACCCGGATCCGGATTATGCGATGGCCTATTGCCGGGCTTACAACGACTGGACGGCCGAGCATTGGCTCAGCACTGATCCGAGGTTTCGGGGCTCGATCCATATCGCGCCGCAAGATCCGAGGTTGGCGGTGCAGGAAATTGAACGCCTAGCGGGGGATAAACGTTTCCTCCAAGTGCTGATGGCCGCGGGGGCGAGTCTCCCGTTTGGCAACCGTCACTACCACCCCATCTACGAGGCGTGTGAACGCCACGGTTTGCCGATGGCGTGCCACTTCGGCGGAGAAGGCACGGGGATAGCCGGGCCGCCCACGCCGGCGGGGTTTCCGACTTATTACCTGGAGATGCGGATGGCGCGATCCCAGATGGGCATGGCGCATTTAGTCAGCCTGATTTGTGAGGGCGTGTTCGAAAAATATCCGGGGTTTAAATACCTGTCTTTGGAGCAAGGGATCTTTTGGGTGCCGGGATTATTGTGGCAGCTCGATGCCGATTGGAAGGCGTTGCGAGATTACACGCCGTGGGTGAAACGACTGCCCAGCGAGTATGTGGGTGCCTCCGTGCGCTTCGGTTCCCAGCCGATGGTGGAGCCGCCGTCGCGTCGCCACTTGGAGACATTTCTACAGTGGATTCGGGCAGAGGACGTGTTGGTTTTCTCGAGCGACTATCCGCATTTCGACTGGGACGAACCCTCCACGTTTCTGCAGGGGTTTGAGGCGTCATTGCGGCGAAAAATTCTCGGGGAGAATGCGCGGAAGCTCTATGGAATCTAGACGCCGAAACTTGGTCGCGGTGCCGGCCTGTCGCTTCGACGACTTGGTGGGGGCGGGTAGCAGGGTGGTCATATTACAAGGGAAGAGCATCGGCATCTTTCACCGCGCAGGAAACGTGTCGGCGTTGGCCAATCGGTGTCCTCACAAAGGTGCTCCGGTGTGCCTCGGTCGCGTTCGGCCTCGGGTGAGTGGGGAGGGGCCGGCGACCGTGGTTCACGAAAACGAAGGTTCGATCATCAAGTGCCCGTGGCATCAATGGGAGTTTGAGATCGAGTCGGGACGATCCACGTTTGATCCGAAGTTACGGATCGTGACTTATCAGACGGCGGTGATCGATGGGGTGGTGCAGGTGTATCTCCCGGCTCAGCCATTTGACCAGTCGAAGACGACGCCAAGATGCTCGGAGGCGGATGAGGATTCGAGCAGTTGCTGATAGATTGCGGGAGCGGCGGCGGCAGGGATCACATGAGTGATCAGGTGATCCAGATGAAGTTGCCGGTCGGCGACTAATCTCAGGTAGGTGTCCCGATTCCGATCCCGGGTCCATGGCCAGTAAGGATGGGCCACGTTCATGTGGCTTTCGTAGGTCCCGAGAATAGTGAGTTCCTTGCGCAGAAGATCGGCCCGAAGGGGGATGGAGGCGGCCCCGGAAGGACTGCCGGTCAGCATCACCTTACCGCGATCGGCGGCACAGATCAGTGCTTGCGGCAGGCCCTCCGGAACGCTTGCGCACATGAATGATTTTTCCACACCTGACTGCGAAGTGAGATTCAGGATTTGTGATTTTAGATCCTCGACCAGGGCATCGATCACGTGAGTGGCGCCGCTCTGCTTGGCCAAGGCGAGTCGGGGCGCGTGGGGATCCACGGCGATGATGGGATGGGCCCCGGAGAGGCGGGCAAACTGGATAACGAGTTGGCCGACCATGCCCGCCCCGTAGACGATGACGGACTCGCCAATTTGCAGTTCGGCGCGTCTCACGGCGTGCAGGGCGACATCACCCAGGGCGAGAAAACCAGCTTCATCGTCGGATACCTGGGACGGGATCACATTGATGATGCCGGGACGTTGGGTATCGATCAGACTTTGGCTGCCATGATGGCTGGAGGTGGCGACGCGGTCGCCAAGGTTATACTTTTTAACTTCGCCCCCCACCGCCGCGATGACGCCGGCGGCCATGTAACCGATGTGGGAATTATCGGACAGGGCTGTGGGAGCATAAGCAGCTGGACCCCCGCGAAAAAAATTCATCTCGGTGCCGATGCTCAGGTGCGTTCGCGTGTGTTGAACCCGCACCTCGTGCGGACCCGGTTCGGGCAAATCGAATGCCTCCAATGATACTCCCGGAGGGGTGGCGCTGAATACGAGGCGGCGTCCGGTCGTCATGGAATTCAAGTTGGGGTGGGACGACATTTTAGCGGGGAGGCCGGGATGATCTAGTGGGCGGTGTAACCGCCATCGATGGGCAGGTTCACGCCTGTGATGTAGGCGGCGGCGTTACTCAGAAGAAAGATGACCGGTCCGCCGAGATCGCTATCATTGGCCATGCGGCGCAAGAAGGTGGCGTTGGAGTAGCGTTCGACAAATTTGGGGTCTTGGCCACTAAGGAACCCGCCGGGAGACACGCAGTTTACGCGGACGCCTTTGGGGCCATATTGCGCGGCGAAGTAGCGGGTGAGATTCACCATGCCCGCCTTGTGGAAAAAGTAGTCCGGGATCGTCCCCATGTTGAGACCCTCATAGAGGGAAAGGTCGGGGCCGACCATGCCTTGGATCGAGCCGATGTTCACGATGCTGCCGGTTCCGTTTTCGGCCATGAAATCACCAAAGGCGCGGGTGATGGCGAAGAGGCCGGTGGCATTTGTTTTCATGGACGCTTCCCAATCGGCCAAAGGGGCATCGTTGGATTTCATCGGCCGGGCCACGGCGTTGTTGATGAGTCCGTGCACAGGGCCGAATTCATTCACGACATTGTCGCGCAGCTGCAGGATGGACGCTTCGTTATTTTGATCGTACGGCCGGGCGTGCACATTGCGACCGAGTGCGCGCTCCTCTTGGGCGACATGTTCCAAGGCATCCAAGTTTCGCGAGGCGAGAATCAGGACCGCGCCGGTTTCCGCGATTTGAGTGGCCAGACCGCGACCGTAGAGACCGGCGCCTCCGGTCAGGATGATGACCTTGTCGATCAGAGAATTGGGGAGCAGGGGGGCTGTTGTCATAATACCACGGGTTGACCTTCGCGCCATGATTGGAGGGCGGCGATATTGAAGCGGAGGGTTTGAATGCCCTCATCCAACGTGCAAAGGGCGTTGGGTTTTCCCTCACACCCATCCAGGAAGGCGTGGGCTTGGGCGACATACATGGCATCGCGTTCGCCGAGGGGAGCGTCGTGCCAGGTCCATTCGTTTTCGCCGAGGGCGATGGTGCCCCAGCGTTGCGCATGCACTTCGCACCTGATGGTGCCTTTTTCCGCATGGAAATCCCAGCGGGTTTCTTGGACGGCTTGGAATTGATTGAGGGAGTAATTCACGAGGATGTCGCCGTTGCGCGCCGCCACATTGACGGTGTCCTCGACAGTCACGCCATCCAGTACCTGATGGGCGGCGTCACAGTAGAGTCGGGTGGTGGGGCCTACCGCCCATTCGATGGCATTGGCCATGTGAGTCACCGCATCCTGAATGGCGCCGCCACCTTGGGCGTGGTCGCGATAGTAGATTTCACGGTAGGCGGGGCGAGCGTGCGGGAAGTGATGGCCGGAGTTGACTGCGACGTGCTTCACCGCGCCGAACTCGCCGGATTGAATGACTTGGCGCACGGCTTGCAGGGCGGGAACGAAGTGGAGCACATAAGCGATGCCCACAAATTTTTGAGCCTGCTGTTGGGCAGCGACCAATTGCTCGATTCCCTCCAAGCTCGTGGACAGCGGTTTCTCGGTGAGCACGTGCCAGCCGGCTTTCAGGCATTTTACGGCCATGTCGATATGGAGCGGCGCGGGGGTGGCGATGACGGCGGCGGCGATCGAAGTGTCGTCGAGCAGGGTCGACCAATCGGCCCCGGTTTTTACGCCGTAGCGCTCGGTCATCAATTGGCAGATTTCCGGACGGTTGTCGCAAGCGATTACCTCGCATTTTCCCGTGGTGAGAAAAGTGCGAACATGGCGTTCACCGATGGAACCACAGCCGATGACAAGAATGAGGGGACGAGGGGAAGGCATGATTGAATGAAGGCAAAGTCGGCTGTTTGGATGGTTTAATGCGAGGATCGGGCACTGGTAAGGGCTGATTCCCAGTGCCGGGGGGGGGCGTCATTAGCGGGGGCACACCTTGGCCTGTTTGGCGATGCCTCTCCCCCTGTTTGCCCGGCGATTCACTGTCCTTGCGAGTCTTTTGGCGTGGTTGATCCCTACCCTTTGGTGGCGGCAAAGGGTGAGCCGATTGAGGTGGCCTTTATCACCAATCAGGAAGGGCCGCATCTGGGCGAGTATCGGGCCGCTTTGGCGGAGATTGCAGAGATCGGCACGGTGTGCCTGGTCGATCCCGATGGCGCGGTCCTACCTCAGGTGAACGAAGCATTTTCGGGTAAGTTGTCAGGGGTTTATCGGTCCAGTCGGGAACTCTTCTCCGAACAGAAACCGGACATTGCGCTGATTTCTTTGGAACCCCGATTGGCGGCACCCGCGGTGGCTGCAGCGTTGGATGCCGGTTGTCACGTCATCGTGGAAAAACCGGCGTTTTTGGATGCTGATATTTTGGCCGGACTCGTTCGTCTCGCGGATCGGAAGGGGCTGCATATTATTCTCGCGTTGGCCAATCGGACGACGCCCGAGTATCGGCTGGCGCACGATCTTATCCAACAGCGTAAGTTGGGAAAAATCTACGGGGTGGAGATGCACCTGATCGCGGATCAGACGCGATTGGAAAAGTCGACGTATCAGGAAAGCTGGTTGGCTGATAAATCCCGGTCGGGGGGAGGTCATTTGGCCTGGCTGGGGATTCATTGGTTGGATCTGGCCACGTATATTGCGGGGGCGGACATCGTGGAGGTCGCGGGGTTTACGGCCAACGTGGGAGATCAACCGATTGAGGTGGAGGATTCTGCGGTGATGAGTCTGAGGTTTGGCGATGGCTTTCTCGGCACCCTGACCTCCGGTTACTACCTCGGGAAGGGGTATCATTCTCATCTCAAAGTTTGGGGCGAGAGCGGATGGATTGAGATCAATCTGTTCGGCGGTGAAACCCCGATGCGCTATGTCACGAAGGATCATCCCGAAGTGAGGAATTTCGTCAGCCCGCAAACAGGCGAGTCAGCCTATACCCGGTTCATCGGGGAATGCGTTCGGGCTATTATGGAGCAAAGGCCTCCACCGGTTTCCAACTGGGATACGCTTCAGATTGTGCGCACGATTCGAGCGGCCTATGACGCGGCGGAAACGGGGCGGAGCCGAAAGATTGAAATCGCCCCCGGAGTGAAGGCAGGCTCTCGGGCGTTGGATTGAGGGTGAGGTGATCGCGAAATCCGAAGATTACCGGGCGGCGGTAATGAGCATAGTGGTCAATCCGCCGAGGATGATTAGACCAATCATTCCGACGCGAGTTGACCCGCGCTGATCGGCCCGACGGGGTCCCCATTTGCTGACCGGAATCGCCACCAGTAAATTGATGAGCAGCGTGAGGGGGCCAATCCAGTGGTAGCTGATATTGGGTTGATCGGTGAAGTTGCTCCAAAACCCCACCAAGGTCGCCGTGGTCAATCCATAAGCGCAGCCTAGCAATGCGCCCAACGGCGTCGAAAACGGTATCCATAATGCGAGGACAAAGAGGGCGAAAATGGGCTGAATGACGAGATTCGCACTGCGGTTGGTCATCTCCAGAAAATTGCCCGGCACGTATTTCATCAGGAAGCTGAACCCGACGATACTGACGCCGATTACGATCGCCAATTGGCGGGCCATTTTCACCTCGGCTTTATCGCCGCGGGGGGGGATTTTCAGACGAGGCAGGATGTCCTGGGTGACGACGGCGGTGATGGAGTTGACCCCGGAATCCACGCTCGACATGGCGGCGGCCAGCGCGCCTGACACCACCAGTCCCGCGATTCCGACGGGCAGGTAGTTCGCGATGAACAGAGGATAGAGCAGATCGGCGTCTGCCTTGATCGTCATGCCCTCGGCGAGGGCAGCGGGAAATTGCGTAAAAAACCCGAGCAAGGCGAACCCCAGCAAGCCGAGCAGCACGGTCACCGCCAGCATGGCGATCTCGGTGGTCAGGTAGGATCGCCGAGCCGCTTTGACGTCCTCGGTGGTCATATACCGTTGCACGGCGGTTTGGTCACTGGCGGAGGTGGCCACCCGGTAGACGATCAGGGCCACGACGACATTGAAGACCGTGACTCGAACGGTGAGGTCGGTGCTGAACCACGTTTGTTTGTTCCAAGTGGGCGACCATCCAGTGGGAAACCAACTGACTCCGCCGATATGATAAGTGATGACAAGAATGGTAATCAGAGCGCCCAGAAAGAGGAGGCTGAATTGCATGACATCGGTCACAACCACACTGCGAATACCGCCCAACGTTGAATAAGCGATCGCGGTGAGTGAGGCCACGACAGTCACGGCGTAGGTGGAGTTGGACGGTAGCCCCAACATGATCACTAGCGCGAGGGAGGACAGGTAGATGAGCATGGACATCCAGATGATGCGCAGGCCGATGAACATGACCGCTCCGAGGATTCTCACGGCCACGCCGAGTTGCTTTTCCAGGAGCTCGTAGGCACTCGTGACTCGGGTTTTCATCAGGCGGGGAATCACCCACCAACCGACGATGAAGAAGGCGATGGGGCTCGCGATAAATTGTCCCACCAAAATAAACGGCCCCTTGTTCATGACTTCGCCGGGTTTGCCAAGGTAGGTGATGGTGCTCATCAACGTGGCAAAGAGCGATATCCCGAGGAAAAGCGGGTGCATGTGGCGCTTGGCCGCAATGAAGTACTCTTTCTGGTCAGTTTGTTGGCGGGAGTAATACCAGCCGACGCCGAGCACGAGGCTCATGTAGGCTCCGATCACCAACCAATCTAACCAGTGCAGACCTGCCGAGGCCTTGGGGATGAAGGCGGCAAGGTTTGGCGCGGGAGGCACGGTGGCTGCATAGGTGCTGCTGGCACCGCACCAAAGGATCAGAACAAAGTGGAAAAGATTCTTCAAAATAGAGGGGGAGTGGCGCGGGGGAAAGACGCGTCATCTCAAGGGTTTTGGTGATTTGAACACATGCAATTAAGGTCTTTTGGTAACAGCTGGTAACCAGTGAGCGAAGTGGAGCGAAGGGATGGCCCCGGCGCGGAAGGGGTGTCGCTGTCGGCTTGACGGAGGGGCGCGGCGTTGGGGTCACATTCCTCGACCACGGACACCGCGCGTTGCCCGGATTTACCGTCATTGGCTGAGGCCATTGCGCGACGGGTATTGGTACCGCTATCAAGTGGATCGCAAGGTGCTGCAGTGGGGAGCCATTTGTGCGGACTGTAATGGTGTAATGGTGAAGTGGCCCCCGTAGTTGCGGGGAATGTGCACCGGATCGATCCACTGCAGCTGGTCCAGTCTTGCGTGACTTGCCATGTTGCGAATGCGTAACTTGGTCGCGCATGGGGATACGCGGGAACTGTTGGCGCTTCCTTCCGATTGGGTCTGTTGCCTGAAGCTTGCCCGGGAAGTATAGAATCGCGAGTAAGGTCGCTCCTGCCCTTACAAATGAAACAGACGGGATTGGGACCTCGACGTTTGCGAAGGAATCCTCTTCAGAGCGCCTTGACGGTGCCTCCGGGAATAAATCTGGGGAAGATCAAGTTGGGCTCGGTGGGTAGGTTCCCTTGGTTCACCATCTGCAACATCAGGCGGGAAAGGCGATGGGCATAGTTTTCCTCACCGAAACTGTAGTGGGCGATGAGGGGGATGACGTTGGCAAAGACGTGATCGTAATCACGAGAGATAAACGAAATGGTGTCAGGAACGGTGAGCCCGCGTTTCAGAAGATAGATGATGACGGCAAAGACGAATTGAGGTTTGGCCACGAGCAACGCCGTCGGGGGATGGGCGGAGTTGAACTGGGCGTCGAGTCGCGAACTGATATTTCGTGCCGTGCCGTTGTGGCGAATGATAATGGCCGTGGCGTCGGGGTTAGAGGGGGAATGCTGGGCGACCGCTTCACAGAACCCGGTTTCACTGGCGATATCGCCGGCCACTTTGGAATCCGGAACGAGGAGCGCGATACGGCGATGGCCCTTGCCCAGAAAGGTGCCGGCAGCATGCCGGCAGACGGAGTGATAATCGATATCGAGGGACGGCAGGTTGACCTCGGGATGACACGATCCCAGAATCAGCGCGGGCACGGCATGAGTGGAAAACCACTGTTGGATATCCAAGCTGACCGAGAGCAACACACAGCAGAACACTCGATTCTGACGCACAAATACCTCGAGTTTGCGGTGCTGCGATTTAGCGCTGCCGGGGGGGCAGACGAGAAACACCGTAGTGAACCCTTGTTCGGCCAGATGGGTGCGCATCTCGCTGGTGCCATGGGACGCTAACAAGGTCATTTGGGAAACGGGCTCATGCGTGATCAAGCCGATCAATCGACTTTGCTTTTGCGGATTTATCGGGGTGGAGGAAAGGAGGCGATTGCGCCGGCCCTGTCGGATATCGACCAACCCTTCTTTGGAGAGCTGATGCAAGGCGGTGCGGATGGTCGGTCGGCTGACTTGGAACATTTCGCAAAGTCGTCTTTCGCTCGGGAGATACTCTTCCCAGATTCCCTTGGTGATCCCTTTTCGGATCGAGGTCGCGGCCTGGCAGGAGAGGGAAAGTCTGCGGGGGATGTCGATGGGGTCGAGGAAGCTGTTCATAAAGAGTTACCAGTGGTTAAGTCTGGTTCAGAGGTGGTAATGAAAGATCGTGGAGAGATTATGAAACCCTCCTTGTCTGTAAAATTGTGGTCGGCACTGCCGACACCCTTGGATGATAAACTAAGAGTCGATGGCAGTGCCGTGGATCGAATGATCAAAGATGCCGTGGAAGAAGGAATGACGGGGGTGTTTCTGGCTGGCACCTGTGGCGAGGGCCCGTGGTTGCAGGATGAAGAGCGCATTCGCTTAATTGAGCATGCCGTGGTTGCGGCTGCGGGGAAACTGGAGATTGCGGCCCAAGTGACCGATAATTCGGTGCCCCGGGTCCTTGATAACATTGCTCGAGCCAGTGAGGCTGGTGCGACGCTGGCGATCATGGCGACGCCAAGCAATTATATGAATCCGACAGGAGATCGGATGGTGGCACTCTTTAGTGACGTGGCGAGGAACAGTCCCTTGCCGTTGGGGATTTATGATCTGGGAAAACACCGTCCGGTGGCTATCCCGCAGGATCGCTTGCAGGAGATTTATCACTTGCCCAATGTTCAGATGGTCAAAGACAGTTCGAGCTGTCCGGAGCGGAGGGCGATGGCGTTGGCGGCGCGGGAGTTGCGGCCAGAATTGCAGTTGTTCAACGGGAATGAATTCAAATTTATCGAATATTTGGAGGCGGGTTATGACGGATGTGTCTTCGGTGGGGCGATCGCCGTGCCGGCGGAGATGCGTCGGATCGTGGCTTGTTTTCAGGCGGGCGAAATCGAAGAAGCGCAGGGGTTGCAGGATGAAATGGTGCGGGTGCTCTACGGGATTTACGGCGGGGAGAAAATCGAGTGCTGGCTGACCGGACTTAAGTATCATTTGGTCCGGCGTGGTTTATTTACTTCGACGACGAGTTTCCTGGGTTACCCGCTGACGGATTCCTGTCGGGCCTTTATTGATGCAGATGTGGCCTTGAGGCATCGTAATATTGAACAGCAAACGGGGTGATAGAGGAGGTATGATCACGAACTCCCGATGGAGTATCGAGAGCATCATTCATACCGTTTGGAACGGCAATAAACTGGTAATAAGTTATGATCAATTTTCGAGAAATGTCGACACTCCTTAGCAGGGAATGAAATGAGCGACCAACGCGTGATTGTGACCGGAGGGGCGACGAACATTGGACGGGCCATCACGGAGATGTTCTTGAAAGAGAGGGGGCGAGTGGTGGTGGGGCAGCCTGATCCGACCGTCGCCAGGTCCTTGATTGAACACTATGGCGCCCGGGTCATTGCGCTGCCGGTGGATGTGGGCGATCCCGCCCAATGCCGGAGTTTTGTCGATGCGGCGGTGGAGGCGCTGGGTGGTCTTGACGTGCTGGTCAATAATGCGGCGATTACCGGTGGTGGAGCGATATCGACGTTGGGGGAACTGACGCCGGAGCATTTTGAACGAATCGTGAGCATTAATTTGGGTGGGAGTCTTTTTTGCGCCCAAGCAGCGGTGCCCCACCTCAGGACATCCGGTGGTGGCGTGATCGTGAATCTGTCGTCGATTAATGCGTGGCGACCCCAGCGGGGGGCCATGGTTTATGCGGCGACGAAGGCCGCGATCAACTCCGTGACCCGATCGATGGGGAAAGAATTGGCCCCGGATGGTATCCGCGTGGTGGCGGTGGCCCCGGGCGATATTTGCGTGGATACTTCGATCCAGTTGCAGGCCAAGTTGGCGTCTCGAGGCGAAAAGTCGGATGTGGCAAATCAGACTCCGTTGGGCCGGGGAGAGCCGAACGATATCGCGGAAACCGTGGTTTTTCTGTGCTCGCCGCGCGCTAAGTTTGTCACCGGAACGACCTGGTTGATCGATGGGGGACTCTTGGCATGAGGCCCATTCAGCCGAGGCCACGGGCGACCGCTGAACGAGGGCGTGACGAGCGCCGCCGGTTAGATCGGAGCCAAGGTGAACAGCGCGGTATTCTGATGCACGGATCGAGTGCGGCGAATCAAGACGACTCGGCCGGTGCCCTCGGCCTTGATGGAAATTTTATCGATTCCGTTCAAGTTGTGCACGTGACCCATGATCTGACCTTTACGTACGCGTTGGGCCAGATCCACGACCGGGACAAAAAGCCCGTCGATCGGCGCTGGGTGATGGACCTGCAGGTGGGCTTCTTCGGCGTTGCGCGTGGTGCGAGTGCGTTGGCGTCGGAGAGGGCGGGTAGGACCTTGCAGGCACCCGATTCCATGCAGCAAATTTTCGATGCCCCGGTACAACGACTTAAGGTCAGCGGGGTCGACGCCGCCTCCGCCTCGGCTCTCGGTGTAGATGGCGGCAATGTCGCGGGCATAAGCGGCGCTCAGGGTGCGACCGGGCAGAAACGGTCCGGCCCAACACCAGTAGTCGTCGAAGCAGGCGGCCATCGTTTTTTGCGTCCGCGAGGCGGGGCCGGGTCGAGTGAGGTAACCCACCCAAGGCATGAGCGAGTAGGTCGTGCCTCCGCTGTGCAAGTCGACGTAATGGGTGGCTTGGCTGAGCATTTGAGTTTCGAACAGATGGGCCAGTCGCGCCGTGACCTTGCCGCGTGGTTTACCGGGAAAGGCGCGGGCGAGGTTACCGCCGTCGATGGGGTGACACCGCTGGGCGGCGCTGAAGGCCGCTTCATTCAGCACGGGAATCATGATGACGGCACCATGCAGACTGTCGGGGCGCCAAGTTTCCACCCACTGCCGCAGGACGGTGGGGCCTTCATATTCATCCCCATGGGTGGCGGCATTGATCAGCAAGACAGGGCCGGGCAGGCCTCGCCAGATCCAGGCATCGAATCCCACCTCTTTTACCTGCACGCGTCGCTGGTGAAAACCTAGGGCGAGGGCGGCGACATTTAAACCTAATTTTACGGTAGTATTAGCCATGGCTATTAACGAAACACAACAAACGGGAGGCGACCAAGCAGCCTCCCCATCGATGAAGCAACCCTCCATGACCGGGCACTCGACCGAACCAGTGGTCCACTGGGAGGGCGAAGCGGACGCACAGCGTTTGGTCCTGGAAAATCGTCATTTTCGAGTGGAGCTATGGCCCGCCAAAGGAGGCGCGATCACCAGTTAAATCGATCGCGCGAGTGGTCTGGATATCATTTGGCGAAACCCCATGGCTGATCCCCACCGACGAGCCGTGCTCGACCAGCCGATGCGGCATGGCAGCGACCTCTATGATGTGATGGACGGCAGTTGGTATGTGTCGGTGCCGAACGGATTTTTTGAAACCGACTACTATGGTGCGCCGGTGGGCACGCACGGGGATATGCGCTGCTTGCCCTGGGTGGTCGAGCACATCGAAAGGGGGCCGGCGGAAGTCGCGGTGACTCTGGTCGGGCGATCGGTGCGCACACCGTTGGTGTATCGGCGGCGATTGTGCGTGCGAGCAGAAGATCCCTTGATGGAGTGGACGGAAACGATAGAAAATCGATGGGAAGAAGCATTACCGGTGGCTTGGTTGCAGCACCCGACATTTGGCGGACCCCTCATTGAAGGGGCCGAGTTGGTGGTGCCGGCGAAGACGGTGAAGGTGTTTGCGGCAGACGATCCGACGGCAATGCAGTTGCAGGCGGGTTATGTCGGGGAGTGGCCCCGCGTGCCGGAGCGGGAGGGTGGGGCGATGCGAGATTGCAGGGTGATTCCACCAGCGGGAACGGGGTTGGATCACTCGGTGCAACTCTGCGAATTTGATCAAGGCTGGGGCTGTATTTGGAATGAGGCCAAAGGGCTGGGATTTGCGATGGAATGGGATACCCAAGTGTTTCCTCACGCGTGGTCTTGGTGCACTGCCGGTGGGGCCAAACAGTATCCGATGTGGGGCCAAGGCCATTTGATTACCCTGCAACCGAGCACCTCGCCGGTGGGCCGTTTTGCGGACTTGGTGGCGCAGGATTACGTGGCGTGGATTCCGGCCAAAGGAGAACTCAGCACCACGATGGTGACTGGTTTTGTGAAAGAGCAAACGGGCCCTTGGAGCCCACCCTCAATTTGATGATGAATACGATTTGGAAACACGCTAAACTATGGGGCGGACCGCCGCAGGAACACGCGGTGACGATGGGCGAGGGCAATACCCCGTTGATTCGTTCGCAACGGATTGGACCGGAGCTCGGTCTCGATAATCTGTGGTTTAAGTATGAAGGCGCGAACCCGACGGGATCTTATAAAGATCGCTTTGCGGCCGCGGCGGTGACGCACCTGAAGCTGGCGGGAAAACAAGCCTGTTTAGGCACCTCGAGCGGTAACACGGGCGCCGCGCTGGCGGCGTATTGTGCCCGCGCGGGAATGCGCTGTTATCTGGCGATCGTGGAAGGCGCACCGGAAGGCAAATTGCGACAGATGCGCGCCTATGGCGCGGAGCTCTTTCGGGTGAAAAATTTTGGGGCCTCTCCCGACGTGAATGACGAAGTGATGAATGGGTTGGGGGGCTTGGCGCGCGAGCTGGGCGCGGGGTATGAAATCAGCGCGTTTGCGCTTTCGCCCCGAGGCATGGCCGGGGTGCAGACCATCAGTTTTGAAATTGCCGAATCATTTCCCGACGAAGCCTTTAGTATTTTCAGCCCATCTGGGGGCGGTGGACTGACGTTGGCGGTGGCCCGTGGGGTGGAACGTTTCGGGGCGAAGGGGCGGGTGCATTGCGTGCAGCCGGCAGGCAACGACACCATTGCGACCGCCTTACGCGAGGGAAAGTCGAAGGCGGTGGCGGTGGATTCGACGACGGCTATCAGCGGTTTGCAGGTGGGCGGTGTGCTGGACGGCGATCAAGTGATTGAAACCTGTCGTCGTCTAGGCGGGCACGGATATGCGGTGGAAGATGAAGCAGTCTGGGCTTGGCAGAAACGCTTGGCTCGCGACGAAGGAATATTTTGTGAACCCGCCGGAGCGGTGGCGTTGACGGGCTTGACGCAAGCGATAGCGCGGGGAGAGGTGACAAGGGACGAGAATATCGTCTGTCTGGTAACTGGCATTGGCTTCAAGGATGAGCGCTCTCTCTATCGTATGACCGGCGAAGCAGGCACTCCGTTGGTGGAGAATTTTGCGGAGTTCTCCTCGGCGGTGAAAAAGGGGATGGCGTTGAGCGATTGATTCGTGAGGTTTGGTTCTGATCCCTCTAAGCGTGTTCGAAAAGGAGGAGCCTGCGTGCAGGCGATGGTTTGGCCTCGAATCGGACAACGCGGACCTAGTATCGCGAGCATCGACCTTTGCGGAGCTATGGCGCGACATAGAGCAACGCGCCTACATTTTGCCAATCGCCATTAGGATTTAAACTTTAGAAACCTACCGGCAGAATAATTTTCAACCACATAATTTACGGATAAATACCGGATACCAATTCCCACTCCACTGCCTTTTGTCCAGATCGGATCCGTGAATTTGTTCCTCTGTCGCCCAAAGGGCACCCGCCATCGTCACCCGCTCCGTTCACTCCGGGGCAAGTCACTTCGTGACTCACCATCGACGCGCTGTCGCACACCGTGTGGTCAACAGAACTAGGCTGAAGGCGTTGTGTTCTTCGTGGTTAAAGTTTAAAAGCTTCGGGACATTGGCATCAGGATGGGGGGGCGTTCGTTTGCAAATGCCGTGGGTGGCGGACGGGGGGACGGGAGGGGGGAAGGTTGGACGGGGGGCGACGTTCGCGGGCGTCGTCAAGCAACGCCCCTTGTTACATTAGGACGAGCTTGGGTAACACTTGTTACCAGGCTCGGCTCTTTGACACTCGGAGGTGGGCGAGGTCTCATTCTTGGCAAGGCAACTCCTCTTCCTTGGTTCAACGAGCGTTGCCGTTTACTCCCGCCCGCCCTCCATGCAAATTCAGTCACAAGAGTGAATAAAACACACGATGCAGTGCGCTGCTTTTCACCCTTTTGGGCTGCAGACGAGCTTGGCTCAATCCGTGGTCGCTCGCGGAACGTTTTTGCCGAGGGGATAGGTGGAGTAGGGAGCTTTTTTCTAACGGAAAAATAATAACCAAAGATACGATATAAGAGTAAATAACATCACAAAAATGGGCTGGGGCTTAGGATTGATTTTACCGTTTCTAACGGGCTTGGTGGCAGCTGAGGAACCCGCCCTCAGGCTCAACAATAACGAGATGGATGAGGCCGTCATCTTTGCCTTCGATGACCATGCCGTGCCGTTCACCGGCAATCTGCAATTGTCGATGGAACGAGCGCGAAAACACCGGGACAACCCCGTGTTACCGATTGGGGGGCAACGGGACTCCGGATGAATGGCAGGTTCGATTCTATGGCACCGTCCTACAAGACGCGGGGACATATAAGATGTGGTATATCGCGGCGGCCCGTGACGGCTTTTCCAATCCCCTGCAAGGGGGCGGACTCGAGGCTCGGGGGTTTCGCTTCGCCTATGCCGAAAGCACAGACGGAGTTGACTGGATTAAACCCAATCTGGGTTTGGAAGATTTTCGAGGTAACAAGAACAATAATTTGCTCAACATGCCTGATGGTTTCCGGGGATACCATGCCTCGGTGCTGCATGAACCTGAGGATCCGGATCCCTCACGACGTTACAAGATGATGGCGCTACTCATGGAGCGGAGGGTGTATCAATGGGCCGGCGTGCCACCCCCGCCGGCCAATCCGCAGGTTTTTGTGCCGCTTTACAGTGCCGACGGATTGAACTGGCGAATCGCAGATGAGCTGGTCACCGATGATCGCACGAAGTTCTCCCCGAACCACAACCTGTTAGCTCAGGTCGAAGGGGCGGGACTCTATAAGTGGAAGGGAATGTATTACCTGTCAGGGCAATCCATTTCAAGACCCACTCACCTTTCGGCCATGGCTCCCTATGGTCGACATGTCCAAATTTGGCGCTCTGCTGACCTGTTGAATTGGTCAGAGACTCAAACAATGGGATTTGCCCGTGAGGGCCAGTTTGAGAAGGCAGCCAGCGGAAGATTGGGCCAGGAAGTCGAGCAAACCCACGAGGGAGTCAGTGTTTGGAATCGCGGAAATGTGTTGCTTGGCGTTACGGGGTTTTGGCATGGCTCCGACGATTGGACCCAAGTGACGCATCCCTTGGCGCTGTTGATCAGCAATGACGGGCTTCACTTTCGCGACCCCCAGCCGGAATTTGAATTTGCTCCGGTCGGTGAGAAAGGCCGCGACTGGGATCATAGTGGATTGGGGCAGGGACAAGCTTTCGAAAACGTCGGTGACCACACTTACCTGTGGTATGGAGCGCCCATGGATCAAGGCACCGGGCCCCGCACCGGACTGCCGTTGGGGCAGGAGGGTGGAATCGGGTTGCTGATCTTTGATCGTGATCGATTCGGATCCGTAAGCCCGCGTGATGCGGACAAGGATGGCGTTCTCATTACGACTGAAATTGAGCTGAGACGTGATTTAAAACTGGCGGTTAATGCGGAAGGGATCGCGCCGCTTTCCCGCTTGCGAGTGGAGTTACTTGGCCAATACGAGCGACCCATCCCGGGCTACTCTGGGGATGATGCGGCGACGGTCACGGTGTCCGGGCTGCGCGTTCCCGTGGAGTGGCCCTCGCAATCAAACATCGCCGCATCGCTGCAGGCGGTGCAGTTACGGGTTCTCCTGGAGGGGGAGGAGCGCAATGCCATTCGTTTGTATGCGCTCTACCTGAACCCGGCCGACGAATCATAGTCCCGTTTCCACCACGTTATTTTATTAACCATGAACGACCAAAAATTACGCGAAGAAATCGAGAAGCTGCGGGAATTCGACACGGCCCTGCTGGCCAATACGTTGGGTTATATCGATCCGACGCCTGCCCATGAGTTTTACATGGGTGGTTCGATCCGTTCCATGACGCCCAGGTTGGGCCCCACGGTGGGGGTGGCGGTGACCTGCTGCATCGACAGCAGTTCCCCGGGACAGGAGGCCGCGTTTGATGATTACTGGGAACAGTTGGATCAAATTCGACTCATGCAGGTGCCGGTGATCTGGGTGGTAAAATGTATCGGATCGCGTCCGGATCATGAATGCGTCATTGGTGATGGCATGGGCAAGATGCTTGCCTCGGTGGGATGCGTGGGTGTGGTCACGGATGGCGGGGTGCGTGATATTGACGGACTGCTGACCCTGCCGATGGCCACCTACGCCAAGGGAGTTACCATCCATCATACGGCACTGCGTTTCAGTCGGATCAACCAGCCCGTGGAGGTGGGGGGAATTACGGTGAACACGGGTGATGTGCTCCATGCCAACGCGGAGGGCGTGATCAAACTCCCCAAAGAAAAACTGGATACTCTCAGTCCCAAGGCCGTGCAAATGCGGGCCTTTGAATATGAAGCCCATCAGATTTTGCGCGCCCCCGATGTCACTCCGGCGATGAAAAAGCAGCAGGTTCAGAAAGTATTACTTAAATACGGATTTTAGGACGGGTGTATGAAAACTAGAGACCCGTAACGGATGTCGGGACCGTAAAGCCCGACCCATGGCTGACGCACTGAAGATGTGGGACGGCCCTTTACGCCCGACATCGTTTTAGGGAATTACCGGCATTGAGGGGGAACGTTCTCGGGGCAAGCCAATGAACCGACAATTATCTAGCGTCTTTCCCAAACACTCCCTCGGGAAATCGGTTGATTGGGCAAACCTATTTCAACCTAAGGACGCTTCATCGTTGTCCCAGAAAAGGAAATACATGAAGGCCGTGCTGACGAGAAAGTTTACGGTAGCGAATTGAACTATCTGCCGGATATCAATCTGGGCATCACGAATGAGTCCTCCCGTAAAATTTCCTCATCCACCAACGATGGAAGAACAAAAGGACATTAAGGATGGGGGAGTGGCGGTCGGGTCGACGACAGTCACGTGTGGCTTGCAAGTCAGTGGCGTGTTAGATGGCGATCAAGTGATTGAAATGTGTCGAAGGTTTGGTGGGGGCGGACACTCCGCTGGCGGTGAACTTTACGGAACTTTCTACAGAGGTGAAACAAGGCATGGAGCGAGCCGATTCGTTTGTGGGATTGGGCGGCTGAGATCTCGGGGTTGGAGCGAGCGGGGGGGGCGGGCTTGGGTAACACTTATTACCAGACGCGGCTCTTTGACACACGGGTTCAGGTTACGTCTCATTCTCGGCAAGACGACTACTACCCCGGTTCGACGCGGTCTGTCGTTGATTCTCACCAATCAAAACCAAGTTACGAAAATGAATAAAAAAACACTATGCGGCGCGCTGCTGTTTACCCTTTTGGGGCTGCAGGCGACCCTTGCTCAATCCACGGTATCGAGCAAGTCGCAGTCGAAAGAACAGGTCGGAGAAAAAGCGATAGAGCTCTCCCCCTTTGTCGTCTCCAGTGACGACGATGATGGCTATCAAGTTCGGCAAACAATGGTCGGTAGTCGGGTCTCCAAAGACCTGATCGATCTGCCCGTCAGCGTGAGTGTCATCAACCTGCAGCAGCTCACCGACCTCGGGGCTACTTCAGTTCACGACGCCCTGCGTTACACGACCAGCGGTGTGACGCAAAATCAGTCTTTCAATGATGATGTGAATATCCGTGGTTTTCGGGCGGGTACTCCCCTCTACAACGGGGCTCTGAGAGGTGCGACGACCCAGACCGCTCCGCTCTACGATATTGAGCGGGTTGAGGTATTGAAGGGACCGGCGGCGATGTTGAACGGTTCCAATGGCGGCATTGGTGGTGCGATCAACTACATCTCCCGTAAGCCCACTTCCGTGAAGAAGGGAGAAGCAAAATTGTCGATCGGCGACACCGGTGCACTGCGCTTCGATCTCAACACCTCCGGCCCCCTTTATAACGAGGATGATCTGCAAATAAACTATCGGGTCACACTGGGTGCGACCAATTCAGAAGCACCACGGGGTAAAGATATCGAGCAGCAGGACAACAAGTTCTACGGCGGCGCTTTGGCGTTATACTTCGGGAACGGCAGTAGCCTCACGGTGAACGGGTATTACTACGAAAATAATGACTATTTCTACCTGTTGGACTTTTTGGACATCTCCATTCCGAAAGATCCTACCACCAATCTAACCAAGGCGGTTTTAAACCAATACTCGTCCCCAAGTTATGGGATGGGTCGACCGGAGGATGCGTTTTGGAATGTTGAAAGTGCGGTGCTCGATGTGACTTATCTGACTCAGCTCACGGAAAACACCAATGTTCGGGCGGCCTACTACTACGCGTGGCATGATGATCGTCGCGAGAACAACCGTGGGATTACGGTGCAGGCCGATAACTACACCATCAACCGCCAGGATATTCGAAACAACAATGGCACGACCTCCCACAGCGTGCAGGTGGATGTGACTAACAACCTCGACTTCGGTTGGATGAAAGTCGACAGCATCGCCGGCCTCGATGTCGGCGTATCTGATTCCTACCAAGATCAATCGGTCGCCACCAATATGCCGCCGGTCGATTCTCGCACCGGGCTGTTCCCCGATGATGCGGCGTGGTTTGCTCAATTCCCGAACGACGATGCGTATTTTGTGAACCGTCCGGCATCCGTCACGGGTCCACTCTCGCGAGGCACCACCCACGCGACGTCGCTATCCTACTATCTCCAAGAGAATTTTTCGTTCTTGAATGATCGCCTCATTTTGGTGGGTGGCCTTCGTTGGTTTGAACCCGGTGGCACCTCGAAAAACGTGCTGACCGACGTCATTTCCGACCGCGATGACACGAGCTTCCGCGTGCACAAGTATGGTTTGGTTTACAAAATCTTGCCGACGGTTTCGGTTTATTACACCGACGCTCAGAATGTATTCCCTGCTCCAGCGGGTCGCACGGATCTCGAGATTCAAGCCGATATGTTGGGTGATCCCTACAAGGATTCATTGGGGAAGCTCAAGGAACTGGGGGTGAAGTATGACTACGCACTCAGTGATAAGGTTAAAGTGTATGGCTCGCTGGCGCTTTTCAAGATGGAGCAAACCAACATCCGCACCTTCGGGGTGCTGCCCTCCGGCAACATGGGTCTGGTCCAGTCGGCCAAGGATTCCGCCGAAGGATGGGAGACGGATATCGGCATTCAGTTTAAGCAGGACGACGGTCGCGCTGATATCATCCTGACTTACTTTGACGGCGACTCCGCGATCGCGGATGATGAAGGCAAACCCTACGTTCGTCAGACCAATGCATTTGTCCCGCAGAAGTTCAGTGCCTTTGCCAAGTATTCTTGGACCGCCGGCTCTTTAAAAGGCTTCCGTATGGGAGCCGGGGTCGAGACTGAGTCGGATAAACGTTACGGTGCGTATATGCTCGAACATCCTCTGCTGGCGGATGCCTTTTTCGGTTATTCACCGAACGAAAAATGGGATTTTCAAGTGAATCTCAACAATCTGACCGACGAGCGTTACATTGTGCAAACTGCGGCCAGTGCTTTGGTGCAAGGTTCGGATACGTTCAGAGCCAAATTGACCGTCCGATATAGGTGGTAGATTTTGTGGGTTAGTTAGGTTAGTGGGTCCGGCTGGAGTGTCGGTTAGGCACTCCAGTCGCTACCATTTTTTTGCATCTCTTCCAGCAGTTCGGTCAGGCGATATTTCCAATAGAAATGGGCCTGCTCTCTTTTTGCCCCCATTCTCGTTAGCTCCAAAATACCTTTAGCAATGCCCAAGAAATCGAACTTCACCTCGCCGACAGTGCCCCGGATCCTCAAAGTCATCGGCTTCACCGGGTTCGGTCTTTTTTTGACCGCTGGATCCGCATTATTTGGGAAAGACAGTGCCGTCACTGATATCGGTTCTCGTCGAGAACTGTTCGTGGAAAACGCTTTGGTCGATCGGGTAACCGGCGCGGCCGAACTGAAGCTGCATCATCCGACTCCCCGTGAGACGGTGATCGTGCACGATGCGCCGTGGGAAGGCGCGGGCAGCGGTTATCACAGTTTGTTCAAGGACGGTGATCTTTACCGGATGTATTACAAAGCGTGGCAACGCACGGTGGGACCGGGCACGCCCAACACGGATGACAATCCGCTGCTCACCGCGTATGCGGAAAGCAATGACGGTATTCATTGGCGCAAACCCGCGCTGGGTCTCCATGAGATTGCCGGCACCAAGGCCAACAACATTGTGATGGTCAGCGGGAAAGTGAGCGGGGTGGACGCGGATGCGGGGCATCCGGCGGTGTTCAAAGACGAGAATCCCAATGCGCCCCCCGACGCTCGATACAAGGCAATTTTGCGTTCCCGCGAGCCGAAGGGATTACTCGCATTCAAGTCGCCGGATGGCATTCATTGGACGCCACTGACAGACAAGCCGATCATTACAGATGGCGCTTTTGATTCGCAGAATCTCGCGTTCTGGGATGGGGCTCGACAAGAGTATCGGGCCTACTGGCGTTACTTTGCCAAGGGCGGAAAATATGTGCACGACGACCAGAATCCGATGGGTCTGCGCTCGATTCGCACCGCGACTTCCAAGGACTTCCTCCACTGGAAGAATCAAGCGGATTTAACCTATGGAGTTTCGCCCGATGAGCAGCTCTACACCAATGCGATCAAGCCCTACGCTCGCGCTCCGCATTTGCTGATCGGATTCCCCATGCGTTACATCGATCGGGGATGGTCGGACAATATGAAAGAGCTCCCGAATGCGGAGCATCGCCAGTGGCGGGCTGACCGAGGTTTGCGCTTGGGCACTGCGTTGAGCGACGGCCTGTTCATGGCGAGTCGCGATGGGGTAAATTTCAAGCGTTGGAACGAGGCGTTTTTGCGTCCGGGCATTGAACGCGATGGCGCATGGAGTTATGGCCAGCAAGGCGTGGCGTGGCACATCGTGGAGACGATATCCTCGATTCCAGGCGCACCCAATGAACTTTCGATTTATACGGATGAACATTACTGGAGTGGTGACATTGGCAGCACCGTGCGCCGCCACACGCTGCGGCTTGACGGATTCGTTTCGTTGCAAGGCAAGGCTAAGGGCGGCGAACTGCTGACGAAGCCGATCAAGTTTTCCGGCGACAAACTGGTGCTGAATTATTCAACGTCGGCGGCAGGGAGTGTCTGGGTTGAAATTCAGGATGCGGCGGGTAAACCGCTGCCCGGCTTCACCTTGAAAGAGTGCGCGCCGTTGTTTGGTGACACGATTGAGCGACAGGTGCGCTGGGAGCACGGCGACGACGTGAGCTCGCTGGAAGGGAAAACGGTTCGACTGCGTTTTGTGGTCAAGGATGCCGACGTCTACGCCTACCAATTCAAGGAATGAGATTCCTCTCGTCCCTTTTGTTGAAACTTTTTTAAAATAATCTTCACCACTGATGATCGGATCACTCGCTTTACGTTCCAATTTCAGGGCCGCCCCCATCGAGCGCGGTCTGTTTTTGGGGATTAGATCCACCCGATCGAGCGGTGGGCGCGAAGTGACTGACCTCAGTTCCAAACCGGATCGAGCCACCTAAAGATTTATCATGAATCTAATCCCCATGAGTTCTCTAAGAAAGTTGAGAAGATGCCTGATTCCTTCGGTGATTTTGGGGCTCGCATTCGCCCTAAACAGCATGGTGGCCGCTCCACCGAATATCATCCTCATCATGTCAGATGACCAAGGGTGGGGCGATGTTGGGTATAATGAAAATCCCATCGTAAAAACACCCCAACTTGATGCCATGGCGAGAGCAGGGGTGCGGCTTGACCGGTTTTATTCCTCGGCTCCGGTTTGCTCGCCAACCCGTGCGAGTGCCTTGACTGGACGTCATTCCTCTCGGTTTGGTATCCAATGGGCGAATGACGGCCGACTAAAACCGGAGGAAGCCACGCTGGCCGAGGCGTTGCATGAAGTCGGATACCGCAGCGGGCATTTTGGCAAGTGGCACGTGGGCACCATGACCGAAACGGGGGAAGACGGATATCGGGGTGGCGAAGGGAATCAGTATTATTCTCCTCCGTGGGAAAATGGTTTCGATGTCTGCTTTAGTAACGAAATCGGTGGGCCAACCTACAACCCAATGGTGTGGGGAAATGGTGAATACGGAGGACCGGACTACGGCTATTTTATGCAACGTCCCGTGGCGAAAGGGGAGACGACCTTGACTCCCGGAGTCACGGCCTGGCCCGCTCATTTTTGGACCGGCCCCGGCGAGACGGTGGGTGCGGATGAGCTCGCGGGTGACACCTCTAGGATTATCATGGATCACGCGTTGGACTTTATCGATACCGAGGCGAAGGAAAAGACGCCGTTCTTGGCGGTCGTTTGGTTTTTTGCTCCGCATACTCCCATTGCAGCGGGGGATGAGGATCGTGAACCTTACTTGGACCTCAGCATGGAGGAACAGCATTGGTATGGCTGTCTCACCGCCATGGACCAGCAAGTGGGACGACTTCGGGCTCGACTGAGGGAATTGGAGATTGCCGATGACACCCTTGTTTGGTTTTGCAGCGACAACGGACCGTCGTGGGTTCATGACTACAACTCAGCGGGTCCTTTTCGTGGCAAGAAAGGAACCTTGTATGAGGGGGGACTTAGGGTGCCAGCGGTGGTGGAGTGGCCGGCGGGTTTGCCTACGGCCAGTGAGGTAGATGTCCCGATCTCGACGAGTGATTTTTACCCCACTCTCCTGAAGATTGCGGGTGCGAAACCGGCAAAACAGCCCATGCCCATTGATGGCATTGACGTTCTACCCATCCTGCGGGGCGAGGTAGCCGGCCGACCCTCTCCCATTGCTTTTCAATCTCCTCGAAGAACCGGGGCCGGTTGGGAAATGGACACGGAGACACGTCAGCAGGCTTTGATCGGGAATCAGTATAAGTTAATCAGTGTAGACGAAGGTAAAACCTACTCACTTTATGACCTGTTGGCCGATCCGGCTGAAATGATTGATGTGGCAAACCGTCAACCGGTGATTACCGGACAAATGAAAGCGTATCTTGAGCAGTGGATTGACTCGTGCGCCCTGAGTTTGACCGGTCACGACTATAGATGAATCAGACTACTTCCGGTTCAATGATGACAAATAAATATCGGCCGATGCACGGTTAGGCAGCGTGGGACATTACCTTCATGAACTGGCATAGCGTTTTTCGACTTAAACAAGTGATCACAACGGGAGGCTTCAGTCTACTTTGGGCCCTAGCCTCGGCCCCGCCCGCTGGCGGGGCCGAGGTAATTCACATCGGTTCGCAGCGGGAATTGTTTGTCGATGAGTTCCTGATCGAGCGGAAGGTCGATCTTGAACTGCAGTTGCATTCACCGGTGCCGCAGGAAGTGGTGATGACCCGGGATGCTCCGTGGGAAGGGTCGGGGAGCACGTTCGAGACGATCTTTCGTGATGGTGAGATCATCCGGCTGTATTACATGGGCATGGAACTCACGAATGTTAATGGTTCCAAGCTACGGGATAATCCCGGGCATACCGAACTGCGAAATGCGGTGGTGTGTTATGCGGAAAGCAAGGATGGCGTGCATTGGACGCGCCCCGAGCTGGGCCTGTTTGACTTCAATGGTTCCAAAGCGAACAACATTATCTGGGATGCGGCTTTTTTGGATAACTTCGTCCCCTTCAAAGACGCGAATCCGGACTGTCCGCCGGACGAGCGTTACAAGGCAGTATCATCAGGAAAAGGCGGGCTTTATGCGCTCAAGTCGAGTGACGGAATTCATTGGAGTTACCTGCAGCAAGACCCCATCATCACCCGCGGGAAATTCGATACCCAAAACAACGCTTTTTGGGATCCGATGAGAGAACAGTATTGGTGTTATGTCCGGGATTTTCATGGACCGGACGGCAAGCCGACGGATGATACCAAGATTGGGGTTCGTGATATCTTGGTCGCGACTTCGAAGGATTTTCGCCATTGGACCGAACCGCGGCGGTTGGACTACGGCGACTCGCCCGACGAGGCTCTCTACGTGAATGGGGTTCGGCCTTATTATCGGGCTCCGCACCTATTTGTCGGATTCCCCCTGCGTTACATTGATCGGCCCTATTCGCCGGCGGCCCTGCGCGACCTGCCTGACCCGGAGCACCGTCGGGCGCGGATGGCGTTCAGTCCCCGCTATGGCACGGTCCTGACGGATGGAATGTTCATGAGCAGCCGGGATGGCAAAAAATTTCATCGCTGGGATGAGGCGTTTATCCGTCCGGGACCTCAGCGTAAGGACAATTGGGTTTATGGGGATGGTGTCATGTCCATCGGTCTCTTGGAAACCCCGGCGCAAGATCCCACCGCCGAACCGGAGCTGACGCTCTACACCCACGAAGACCACTGGAAAAAACCAACCCGACTGCGGAGAAATACCCTGCGGATCGACGGGTTTGTCTCGCTGCATGCGAGGCGCCCACCGGGAGAGTTTGTGAGCAAGCTGCTGACGTTTACCGGGTCCGAACTAAGTTTGAATTTCGCGACGTCCGCGGCCGGATCGATTCGGGTGGAGATTCAGGACGAAGCCGGCCAGCCGCTCCCGGGATTCTCTCTCGCCGACGGTGACGAGTTGTTCGGCGATACGATTAATCGCACGGTGAGTTGGCACGATCGCACGGACCTGAGTGCCTTGGCCGGTCGTCCCATTCGACTGCGCATGGTCCTGAGTGATGCGGACCTGTATTCCCTAAAATTTGAAAAGTAAATCTAACCTCAAAACCCCACCCCATGAAATCGTCACTTATTATTTACCGCAGTAGTTTTGTTTTGCTGATTATCGTGCTCCTACAGGCATGCGCTGCCCCGGAGTCGGTCACAGATATTGGCAATCGCAGGGAACTCTTCGTCGAAGATAGTTTGATTGAGAAATTTGAAGGTGGGGCGCACTTGCGACTGCATCACCCGGTAATTCGGGAGTTATCGCTCAAACATGATGCGCCGTGGGAAGGCACGGGCTCGGGCTATCATTCCATTTTCAAGGATGGTGACCTTTACCGGATGTATTACAAAGCGTGGAACATTAATCCCATTTATGAAGCGGATCGTTCCCGGACGGAGTATGCACCTCATCCGCTTTTTTGTGCTTACGCCGAAAGTGACGATGGCATCCATTGGCGAAAACCAAATTTGGGGCTGTATGCGTTTAACGGCTCCAAGGACAACAACATCGTGATGGTCAGCGGTCTCGTGGGAGAATTGGATGTGGATGCGGGACACCCCGCGGTGTTCAAGGACGACAATCCCAACGTGGCGGCGGATGCGCGTTACAAGGCGATCTTCCGTTCGAGAGGCGAGCGAGGATTGTTGGCGTTTAAGTCGGCGGATGGGTTCAACTGGTTGCCGATGCATGATCGCCCGATCATTACGGATGGGGCGTTTGATTCCCAGAATCTCGCGTTTTGGGACGTTGATCGCGGGGAGTATCGGGCTTACTGGCGGTTCTTCGATGAAGGCACGAAGGATGAGCCCTACGCGGGGGTTCGGGAAATCCGCACGGCGACCTCGCCAGATTTTATCCACTGGGAAAATTTTGAAGACCTGACTTATCAGAATTCGCCGCGGGAGCACCTCTACACGAATCAAGTGCGACCCTACTATCGGGCGCCGCACCTCTATATTGGCTTTCCGACGCGGTATCGCGAGCGAGGTTATCTCGATAAAGGAGATGCGGTGCATGGGGCAAAACTTCCCGGAACGCATGAGGAGTTAATCAGTCGCTGGTCGGAGACGTTGCGGGAGCTCCCTGAGCTCGATGCTCGAATCCAGCGGGCGAAATCCAATGAACGTTATGGCGCGGCCATCACCGAAGGGTTGCTGATGGCGAGTCGGGACGGGGTGAACTTCAAACGTTGGAATGAAGCGTTTTTGCCTCCGGGGATTGAGCGCACGGGCAGTTGGAACTATGGCCACCAGTATATCGGTTGGCACGTCGTCGAAACCAAATCCGACCTCGAAGGCGCACCGAATGAACTCTCGCTCTACGCGGGTGAAAGTTACTGGACGGGGAAGGGCAGTGCATTGCGTCGCTACACCTTGCGGATCGATGGTTTCGTCTCCGTGCAAGCGCCCGCTTCAGGGGGCGAATTGCTGACTCAACCAATCAAGTTTTCCGGACAAAAATTGTCATTAAATTTTGCCACCTCGGCCGCGGGCCGCGTGCGGATTGAAATTCAGGATCTGGCGGGGAAACCATTTCCGGGATTTGGTTTGGACGAGAGCGAATCTCTCTTTGGCGATACGCTTGATCGGGTCGCTCGATGGAAGCAGGGCTCCGACGTGAGTTCGCTGGCTGGTCGGCCGGTGCGACTGCGCGTGGTCCTCGAAGATGCGGAGATCTACTCCTACCAGTTTCAGCAATGAATCACGGGGCTTGCCCTGCGGGGATGCGCCCGTCCGCTGATTTGTCCCGATAGTCGATTTAAAGTAGGCTCTTTTTAGCAAAATCTACCCCTCGAAAATCACCCTTCAACCCCTCGTTCAAAATGAAAGTTGCCCGTTTCTTTTACCTCAGTCTCTTCTGGTTGCTGCCTCTCTCCATAATGTCAGCCGCGTCGTCCACGGTGACGGCGATCGGAGATCGGCGAGAGCTGTTTGTCGACGAGTTCTTGATTCAGCAGAAGACCCACTTGGAACTGAAACTACATTCGCCGGTGCCGAAAGAGGTGGTGCTGACCCGGGATGCTCCGTGGGAAGGCACGGGAAGTGATTTTGAGACAATCTTTCGGGATGACGACATCATCCGGATGTATTACATGGGTATGGAACTCACGAGTGTCGATGGTTCCACGCTTCGGCATAACCCCGGGGATCCATCTAAGCGGAGGAATGCGGTGGTGTGCTACGCGGAGAGCAAGGATGGTATTCATTGGACTCGTCCCGACCTTGGACTGTTTGCGTTTAATGGATCCAAACAGAACAACATCATCTGGGATGCGCCCCACTTGGATAATTTCGTCCCCTTCAAAGATGCGAACCCGGACTGCCCGCTGAGCGAGCGTTACAAGGCGGTGTCATCGGGCGAGGGAGGGCTTTATGCGCTCAAATCGAGCGATGGGATTCATTGGAGTTATCTGCAGAAAGACCCCATCATCACGCGGGGGAAGTTCGACACCCAAAACAATGCGTTTTGGGATCCGGTGAGGAAGCAGTATTGGTGTTATGTGCGTGACTTCCACGGGACTGACGGGAACCCGACCAGCGACACGAAGACCGGAGTTCGCGATATTTTGGTGGCGACTTCAAAGGACTTTCTAAATTGGAGCGAACCCCACCGATTGGACTACGGTGACTCGCCGGATGAGGCCCTCTACATTAATGGGATCAGGCCGTATGCCCGGGCCCCGCATTTGTTTTTGGGATTTCCCGCCCGTTACATTGACCGTCCCTATTCACCGGCGGCCATGCGGGATCTTCCCGACCCGGAGCACCGTCGCGCGCGGATGGCGTTCAGTCCCCGCTATGGCACGGTTTTGACGGATGGGATGTTTATGAGTAGCCGGGATGGCAAAAAGTTTCACCGTTGGGATGAAGCGTTTATCCGGCCGGGACCCGAGCGCCGCGACAACTGGGTCTACGGCGATGCCTTCGTGGGGATCGGGTTTTTGGAGACCGCGGCGGAACACCCCACTGCGGAACCGGAGTTGTCCCTCTATACGCACGACGATCATTGGAAAAGACCGACGCGATTGCGCAGAAATACCCTGCGGATCGACGGGTTTGTCTCGCTGCATGCGAAGCGCCAACCGGGAGAGTTTGTGAGCAAATCGATTACGTTTACGGGGCATGAACTGTCTTTGAATTTTGCGACGTCCGCGGCTGGCTCGATTCGGGTCGAAATTCAGGATGAAGCCGGCCAACCGTTCTCGGGTTTTGCCCTGGCCGACTGTGACGAGCTGTTTGGCGATACGATTGATCGCACGGTGAGCTGGCAGGATCGCACGAACGTGAGCGCCTTGGCGGGCAAACCCATCCGCCTGCGCATGGTCCTCAGTGACGCGGATCTCTATTCGCTTAAATTTGAAGATTAATCGTAGCCCGTCCTTCCCAGTTCATGAAAGCCCCCCGGATTTTCTGTCGCAGTATTTTGGTTTCGTTCGCCGTCACGGCGATAGCCGCAAGCGCCACCCCCGAACCGGTTACGGACATCGGAAACCGGAGGGAACTGTTTGTCGATGAGACGTTGGTTGCAGGCCTCCAAGGTGAGGCGTCACTGCGATTGCACCATCCCGTCCCACAAGAAATCGCGATCGTGCACGACGAGCCGTGGGAAGGCGCGGGCTCGAGTTATCATAGAATCTTTAAGGACGGTGATGTTTACCGGATGTATTATAAGTCATGGCAAATTAAGCCCCGACATAAAGAAGACCCGGTTAACCCTCACCGCTGTGCCTATGCGGAAAGTGATGATGGCATTCATTGGCGGAAACCGAATTTGGGGCTGCATGAATTTAATGGATCGACGGATAACAATATCGTGATGCCCAGTGGGCCGCGGGATGGGTTTGTGATTAACGCGGCTCACCCAGCGGTGTTTAAGGACACTAATCCGGATGCGGCTCCGGAGGCTCGTTATAAGGCACTGTTTCGCTCCGATGAGCCGAAGGGGTTGGTGGCCTATCAGTCAGCCGACGCGATTCATTGGGAACTTTTGACCGATAAGCTGATTTTGAGGGATGGGGCGTTTGATTCGGTGAACCTCGCCTTCTGGGATGACGTTAAACAGGAATACCGGGCCTACTGGCGCTATTTTGCGGGAGGGGAATTGGAGGATCTTCATCGGGGCGCCCGCTCCATTCGCACGGCGACTTCGAAGGATTTTATCCATTGGGGAAATCAGGCGGACTTAGCGTATGTGGATTCGCCGGAAGAACAGCTCTACACCAATGCGATCAAACCGTATTTTCGCGCGCCGCATATTCTGATGGGGTTTCCGCTGCGCTATGTTGAGCGCGGCTATAAACCCGCACCGGGCCAAGAGAACGACGAGCTAAGTCATGCCGAAAAAACGAAGGATTGGTCGGCGTCACTACTCGCCCTGCCGGATGTGGCGCACCGGAAAATGCGCGGTTCTTATCACGAACGTTTTGGGTCGGCGATTACCGAGGGACTGTTTATGGCGAGTCGCGACGGGGTGAATTTCAAACGCTGGAATTCGGCCTTCCTGCGCCCGGGGATTGAGCGCTCGGGCACGTGGAACTATGGTCACCAATACATCGGATGGCAGATGGTGGAGACGAAGTCGGCCCTAGCCGGAGCGCCGGATGAATTATCGTTTTACGCGGTGGAAGGTTACTGGGTCGGGAAGTCGAGTTCACTGCGGCGCTATACCTTGCGGATGGATGGGTTTGTGTCGGCCCACGCGCCGATGGCGGGCGGCGAGTTAGTGACGAAGCCGATTAAGTTTTCCGGTGATAAGCTGAAGTTAAATTTCTCCACCTCGGCAGCGGGTAGTGTGTGGGTTGAGATTCAAGACCTAGACGGTCAACCCATCTCGGGATTTGCCTTGGCAGAGTGTGAACCGCTGTTTGGTGATACCTTGGTTCGGGAGATAACTTGGAAGCAGGGCTCCGATGTGAGTAGTCTAAAAAATCGTCCCGTGCGTCTGCGATTCGTGCTTAAAGATGCCGATGTCTATGCCTACCGCTTTGGCGAATAAATCATGTCGACCCGTCCCAACATCCTCTTAATTCAAACGGATCAACATCCGGCCTGCTTGGCGGGATTTGCGGGAGACAAGATCGTACGAACGCAGCATCTCGATGCCCTGGCTGCGCGCAGTGTCCATTGCACGACGGCGATCTGCCCCTCGCCGGTGTGTTCGCCCTCGCGCATGAGTATGTTGACGGGGAAGGAACCGCATAATTGTGCGGCCTGGAGTAATCATTGGGTGATTTTTCCGGAACACACCACGTGGCCGGAGCATTTGGCCAACCATGGTTACTCCACGGCTCTGATCGGGAAAATGCACTTTGGCGGTCGTGATCAAAATCAGGGCTTTCAACATCGGCCTTATGGAGATCTTCGCCACGGACTCGGCCACCAACCCGACCCGATCGACCTCTTTCCCGGTTATGCGCATGTTAAAAGTGCGGGGATTAGCGACGTGCCGGAAAGTATGATGCAGGATGTGGTGGTGACGCGGGAGACTTTGGCTTTTTTGCAGGAGCATCAGGATGAGCAACCGGATAAACCCTGGTTTGCGTGTGCGTCCTACTCGCGCCCGCACAGTCCCTTCACTGCACCCGGCCGCTACATCCGACGTTATAAGGGCAAGGTGGCCTTGCCGCCATTGGCCGAGGGGGAACCGCAGAGTCTCGAGCCTTTCGCCCAAATCGCGATTGAGCCGGGGAATCCGACGCGGGAAGACGAACTCGCCGCGCTGGAAGCCTTCTACGCTTGCACGGATTTTGTGGATGATTGCATCGGCGATTTGCTCGACGGTTTGTCTAAGGCAAGGCTGCTGGAAAACACGATTGTCATCTACACCTCCGACCACGGGGACATGATTGGTCGTCACGGGCTGTGGGGGAAGAAGGTCTATTTCGAAGAGTCAGTGGCGGTGCCATTGCTTATCTCCGGGCCGGGGATCAAGCTCGGGGCGCATAAATGGGAGGAACCCATCTCGTTGATGGATCTTTTTCCGACGACCTGTGCGCTGGCGGGCATTCCGATTCCGGCGGGTCTTGATGGCGTGGATCAAAGTGAAGCGTTGGCCTCCTTGGATCCGAAAGCGGTGGCGCAAGACTATGTCACCTCGTCGTTCTACTACTACGGTGTGCGCATCAATTTTAACCAAAGTTCAGATCAGGCGCCGATGCGGGCCATGCGATTGGTGCGGACGCGGGATTGGAAATTTGTGCAAGTAGAGCAGGGGACCGAACTGCTCTTCAACTTGAAGGACGACCCCACGGAGAACACCAATCTGGGGGATGACCCGGCTCAGGCTGACCGTGTGCAGATCATGCGGAGTAAGCTGGAGAAAGGTTTTTCCTGGGAGGAGGCGCATCGCCGATTGGAAGCTGATCGGCGACGCATTCCGGAATACCTCTCGGGAAAAAGACCGAGCATGCCCAATCAATACACGCTGCGTGACGGCCGGGTCTGCGATGCAGAAACTGGACTTTATGACGCGCGATGGCTGAGCATTCCGCCCGAGGCTACGGGCGGAATTATCCCGCAAATGGAGGGATGATTTTCCGACCATCGACAGAATGAATGTCCCGTAACGAGAGACTTTTAGTCCCCAACCCATTCGAATCTATTCCTGCTATGCGCCCGATCTATCCCTCATTATTACTCTTGTTCGTAGCGGTCAACTTCACCCAAGGGGCGCTGACGGAGACCCGGGCCGAAAGGCCTAATATTTTATTGATCATTGCGGACGATCTCGGCTTCTCGGACATCGGCTCCTATGGCGGTGAAATCGAAACGCCGAACCTTGATCGATTGGCGCAGCAAGGGACGCGGTTCACTCAATTTTATAACAACGCGGTCTGTGTGACGACACGGGCATCGGTTTATTCGGGGGCGTATCCGCAGCAGGGGCAGGGTTTCGAGGGCATGCTGCGTCCGAATATGGTCACCCTGGGGGAAGCCATGCAGGGGGCAGGGTATGAGACCAGTTTGATTGGGAAATGGCATCTGGGCAGCACGGCGCCACAGCGGCCGATTGATCGTGGATTTGAAGATTACTATGGGGTGCTCAGCGGAGCCTGTAACTTTTTTGATCCGAGTATTCCGGATCCACTGTTCTACGGAAACAATGGTGCGAACCGTCCTTTTGCGCATAACGACACGTTGGTGACGGAGTTTCCCGACGACTTTTACACGACCGATGCCTTTTCGGCGCATGCGGTGGAGCGAATTCAGCACGCGCAGAGGTCTGGGACCCCGTTTTTCATTAATCTGTGCTACACCGCACCTCACTTCCCGCTGCAGGCTCCGGCCGAGGATATTGCCCGCTACCGGGGCAAGTATCACGAAGGTTATCGCGCACTCCGAGAACGTCGTTACGCGCGACAAATTGAATTGGGCATCGTGAATCCGGCGGTGACTCCGCTGGAGGACGCCGATGACAAAACCAGCGATTTCCGCTACGATTATGCCGTTCCTCGGTGGGAGGATTTGGACGACGCCACTCGGGCGCGCGAGGAGCGGCGAATGGAAGTTTATGCGGCCATGGTGGACCGGATGGATCAGGGAATTGGCCGGGTGCTGACGGCGCTCGAAGAGAGCGGACAAATGGACAATACGCTGGTGATATTCATCTCTGATAACGGAGGCTGTGCCAGCCTGCCCACGGTAGACAAAATGGCCGAGTATGACGCCTTTAATCGGGACGTCCCAATCGGAGAAAAAGACGGTTATGAGTTCGTGGGACCGTCTTGGGGGTGGGCGCAAAACACGCCTTTCCGGCGCTACAAAGGTTGGAACTATGAAGGTGGATTCTGCACCCCGATGATTGTGCGGTGGCCGGGGCGAGTGGCTCCGGGTGAGCTCACCCATGAAGTCGGCCATGTCGTGGACTTTATGCCGACGTTTTTGGAACTGGCGGGAATCAGTTATGCCGAGGCGGCGGGTTCGCGCGAGGTGCTGCCTCTGGTGGGTCGCAGTCTGCTTCCGGTCTTCGAGGGCGGTCCGGTTCGGCCGCGAGGCGAGATGCTTTGTTGGGCGTTGATGGGCAATCGCGCGGTGCGCGATGGCGATTGGAAAATGGTCTGGGGCGCGAGCGATCAGCGGTGGGAACTTTACGATCTTGTTGCTGATCGCTCTGAATCGACTGACCTAGCCTCCACCCAACCTGCGCGCGTGAAGCGAATGGCCACCGCGTGGAATCTGTGGGCAATTCAAACGGAAGTTCAGGATCTTTAGGACGCTGTTTGAATTCCGCAGTGAGGATTCTAGAAAGGATCGGAAATGTAGGAGCGGTTTTATACTGCGATGGTTTCGAGGTCCATCAGCCTGAAATCGGGGTGTGAAACCCCTCCTACATTCAACCTCAATTTGGCCTTCACGCCTTGATTTAATTCGTCAAGTCCACGGTCACGAAACGTGGTTTATCGGATCAGTTTGTTTCGGCATCAGGGTCTTCCGGGGCCGACATCCGTGGGGAAGGGGAGGGAGGCGTGTAGTCATAGCTGAGGGTCCGAAAAAATTCCTGCGCGAAGGCGCGGTGTCCCGCTCCGTTGGGGTGAATGGATTCGCCTAACCATTCGCGGAGCAGCGGTAAAGTCGGCCGCTCCTGATGCCATCGACTCCAGTGGTCGATGAGGATGGTGGCGGTCGATTGGGCGACTTGCGTAATGATTTGGTTGTAGGCTGCCAAATCATACCGGGAAACGCTGCCGGGATTCTCTTTATCGACCGAGTTGGTGGAATGGAGCATGGGGATCGCGCCAGTGGCGCGGACGCGTCGCACCATCTCGCGCAGGTTGATTTCAAACGGTTTGCGTCCGTCGGGCCCGGCAACGGCGTCGTTCATGCCAATCATGATCGAAACGACGTTTGGATTTAAGCGGCTCACGCGCCAGTCGAAGTCGGCGAGCAGTCCGCCGGTGCGTTCTCCAGAAATGCCGGTGTTGATCACAAAATCTCGCCGCCGCCCCAGGGGCCAGCGGATGTGCTCTTGAATTAATTCCGGGTAGGATCGCTCCAGGCCCAGCCACTTGGCCCCATGGGTGATGGAGTCGCCCGTGATGACCCAAATCATGGGCGTCTCAACGTCGGCAATTTTTGCCCGAAGGAGTTCGAGATCGCCAGACCAAGGAGTGGGAGCGTCCACGGCGGATGTGGAGTTGACCGTAGTCGTCATCAAAAGAACCGCCGCGACGAGGATGTGAATTCGTTGAAATAACCCAAGGTTTAGCGATCTTGGTGCATCGGAGCGGGCGCGACTCACTTGGAATTGAGCACTTGGTCGAGATTGGCGCGCCAGGTGGGCAGTGCGCCCATGACGGCACCGAAATCACTGCCGTGCGCGATGAGTTGGCCGCCTTTGCTCACGATGCGTTGGATCTGTTCGACGTTTCCGGCGGGGCGGCCCCAAGCGATGCGGTGCTTTGCGGCGGCGGCCGAGACGGCGTCTTCGGCGGCGGTCATCTTCGGGTCATCCCAATCCATCGGGCATCCCAAGCGGAGGGAAATATCGCCGGGCCCGAGAAAGAGGCCATCGACGCCGGGCGTGCCGGCTATGGCATCGACATTGGAGAGGGCGAGGGGAGATTCGATCTGCAGAATGAGGAGCGTTTCGGCGTTGGCATCTTTCGGGTAATTCGCCGTGCCGTTGAGATAGAAATTATTGTCGAGGCTCGCTCCATCTAGACCGCGTTGGCCGAGGGGAGGGAATTTGACCGCAGCCGCGAGGGCGGCGGCATCTTCCGCTGTATCGACAAGGGGGATCATGAGGGCAGTCGCGCCGTCCTCCAGGAGGTGGTAGAGGTCGTTGGGATTGCGGGACCCGGTGCGAATCAGACAATCGATATTCGCCAAGTGGTGCAGGGAGATCATGCGCTGGAGTTCGCGGCGATCCCAAGTGTTGTGCTCGGCGTCGAGCCAGATGGCATCGAAGCCCGCTTGGGCGGCATGGGCCGGTAACATCGCGGTCGGATAATACATGCAAAGGATGCGGGCGGCCTCTTGTTGGCGGAGGCGGGATCGAAGGAGTGAGGTGCGCATGGTAGCTCTAGTTGAGGGTAGGATTAAGAGGATAAATCACAGAGTGATTCATGGCGTAATATGGGGAGGATTGAGGTGACCTCTAGAATGGGCTTCCGGTCAAACAATGTGACCAATCGAGGAGGGTTGAGCGCGGTGATGGTCTCGTGCTCGATGGAGACGATTTCCTGAGTATCCAGATTTACCTCCGGCCCTCGGATATACACCTAACCCTTTGCGTTTGTTTTATGTCGTCCATTGATGTCCCCGCATCCTCGTTCTGTGAGGCTGTTGCCCTGAATCGATTCTGCCGGGACTTGTTGACGGCACTTGGCACCCCGGAGGGCCACGCTGAGATCGTGGCCAATTCATTAGTGGAGGCCAATCTTCGGGGCGTGGATTCGCACGGCGTGCAAATGCTGGTGACCTACATTCAACAAATTCGAGCGGGAGGGGTCGCAGTGGAGGCAAATGGACATGTGGAAAGCGAGGACGGGGTTTGCCTGCGCTATAATGGCGATAACGGATTGGGGCAAGTGGTGGCGGATCGCTGCACGGACCATTCGATTCGGATTGCGAAAGCGTTGGGGGTATCGGTCGTGGTGGCGAATCACTCGAATCACTTTGGGACTGGGGCCGGGTGGGGGCAGAAACTTGCTCGGGCGGGACTGATCGGGATTGTGATGAGTAATGCCTGTCCGGCGGTGGCACCCTGGCAGGGAAAGACTGCCATATTTGGCACCAATCCCTTTTGCGTGGCGGTGCCGGGAAACGGGAGAAAATCGCACTGGGTGCTCGACATGGCGACCACGACGGTGGCGTTGGGGAAACTGATCAATGCCGTGCATCGGGGAGAGAAAACAATTCCATTGGCCTGGGGATTCTTGGATTCCTCGGGAAATCCCACCACTGATCCGCTCGAAGCACAGAAGGGGAATCCCACGCCGATCGGCGGCCACAAAGGCACCGGACTGGCGATGATGGTTGAAATTCTCTGTGCCGGATTGAGCGGCGGCGAGATGACCACGCAGTTGCCGACCTTTCGCACGGGGAGGGATCCGATAGGCGTCAGTCACACCTTTATCGCGCTTGATCCGACGCGGTTTCTGCCGGCGGGGGAGTTTGAGACGCGGATGGATACCCTGGGCGCACTGGTCAGAGCGTCGGAACCGGCCACGGGCTATGATGAAGTATTGCTGGCAGGAGAACCGGAATGGCGGAACAAGCAGAGCCGTCAGCGCGACGGCATTCCGTTGCCGGCCCAACTTTGGACTCAACTCACCACGATCGCTGACGAACTTGCGATCATTCCGCCTTCTCTCGAAACACGATCAACCCCGTTATCCGCATGAGCAAACTACGATTTGGAATTCTAGGATCAGGATTTATGGGGCGCACCCATTCCGAAGCCATTCACCGTTTACCCAATGCTGAATTGGTGGCCGTTTCCGGCGGCACGCGCGCGGAAGGATTAGCCCAAAGTTATGGCATGGCCTACGAGCCGGACGAACAGATTTTGCTCGGGCGGTCGGATATCGATGCGATTGTGGTGACCACGCCGCACCATCGTCATGTGGATCAAACGCTGACGGCGTGCGCTCAAGGCAAACATGTTTTGATCGAAAAACCGTTGGCGACGACGGTAGAGGATTGTGATCGCATGATCGCCGCGGCTCAGCAGCACCAACGAAAATTGGGGGTGGGGTATCAACAGCGGTTCCGCACCAACAACATGAAGGCGTGCGAGCTGATTCGAGCCGGGGTGATTGGCCAAGTGCAGACCGTGCAGGTCTCGATGCCGATGTTTTCGAACGTCATTAAATCGGGCGGATTTGGCGGAAACTGGGCGTGGTGGAATGATCCGGCCAGTGTCGGGCATCTGCTCAACAGCGCGCCCCATGCGGTCGATTTGTTGCGATGGTTTACCGGCGCTGAATTGGTGACGGTCTCGGCGTTTAGCCGCACTTTTTTGCCAGGTATCACCATAGAGGATACGACGATGGCGTTGATGGAATTTTCCAATGGCACACTCTGCTCATTATTTTCCAGTCGGGCTCTGCCGGCCGAGTCATTTCCCGGCGAAGGTTTTCGTTTCCGGATCATGGGGGACAAGGGACTGCTTGATCTGGATCCGACGGATGTGTTGAAGCTGTCGAATGAGGATGGCTGGAATGTGGTTTCGACTCAGCCGCCCATCAACTTTGAGGATTCCAATATGGCTTTCGGTGATGTGCGGATGAAATCCTATTGTGACCAAATGGCGGCGTTCATTGATCTCATTGAAGGTCGACCAAGCAACGTCGGCCAAAGTCTCGACGGACGAGCGGGCGTGGAGGCATGTGTCTCGATGCTGCAATCTTCTGCGGAAAAACGCTGGGTCTTTCCTGACCAAGGGAAGTAAAAGATTCTTGGAGCCAAACCAACGCCTGCGAGCAGGCTCCTACCGGCAGATCCAATCCGAATGAAAAAACGAATTATTGTCATCGGCGGCGGTATCGTCGGGTTGGCAGTGGCGCGGGAACTATTGGAGAAGAATCCGGGTGCCTCGGTCACCCTCACCGAAAAAGAGGCGAGTTTGGGGCGTCATCAAAGTTCGCATAACAGCGGCGTGTTGCACTCCGGTCTGCACTATCAGCCGGGTTCGTTGAAGGCGCGTTTGGCAGTGGCGGGAATTCGGATGATGACAGAGTTTTGCGAAGAGCAGGGGATTGCGCACGAGATCTGCGGCAAAGTGGTCGTCGCCACGGCGGAATCGGAAATACCAGCGCTGGACGTGCTGGAGGATCGCGGTCGCCGGAATGGGCTGCGCGATTTGCGGCGATTGAATCCCGCGGAACTGCGGGAAATTGAACCGGCCGCGACCGGGGTTGCCGCGTTGCAAGTCCCGGAGGAAGGTATCGTCGACTATCCGGCGGTGTGTGCCGCCCTAGGACGAGTAATCGAGGCGCGCGGGGGCGTGGTGCGTTTGAACAGTCGGGTCATCGGACTGAAACAGCACGGGGAGGAGTGGCGATGCGAGACCAGTGATGGGACCGTGACGGCCGACTATTTGATCAACTGTGCGGGATTGTTTTCAGACCGGGTGGCGCAATTGGCGGGCGTGGATAGGACGGTCAGAATCGTGCCGTTTCGAGGCGAATATTTCCTGCTTAAGGAGTCGGCTCAATCGCTGGTACGTAATCTTATATATCCGGTGCCGGATGCGCGGTTTCCGTTTCTTGGGCGGCACTTCACGCGGATGATTGAGGGCGGAGTGGAGGCGGGACCCAATGCGGTGTTGGCGTTGAGTCGCGAAGGGTATTCGTGGCGGAATATTTCGTGGCGGGACACGGCAGATGCCATGGGTTTCCCGGGGCTGTGGCGTTTCTTTAAAAACTATCCGGCGCTATGCGGAGAAGAGATTGCGCAATCTCTGAGTCGTCGACTGGCCTGTCGGGCGCTGCAGAAAATGGTGCCGGATTTGCGGCCGGAGGATTTGTTGCCCGGTGGTTCGGGGGTGCGTGCACAAGCCATGCATCGGGATGGCACCTTGATTCAGGACTTTTGGATCGAAGAACGACCGCAGGCGCTGCACATCTTGAACGCACCGAGTCCGGCCGCGACGGCTTCGTTGGCGATTGCTCGGCATGTGGTCAGTCTTGGGCCATTTGCGGGGGTGAAGTCGTAGTGCTCGATCGCGCCATCGACCGAGGGTAGTGCGGGCAGCGGCTGTCGGTCGTAAAGGGCGACCCACGTTTTCAGTGATTCAACAGTGGGTCGGGCTTTACGCCCGACAGCGTCTGAAAAGGAGGAAGGCCCGACAGCGAAGGCAGGGACGACTCAGCCAATTTTGACGAATACTTTGGAGAGGGCTGATTCCGCGGCGGCCTCGATCACACGGGCGGTGCGGAAGGCGTCTGCCAAGGTGGTGGGAGGATCAGAGGCTCCTTGGGTGGCAGCGATGAATTGGCGAAAGAACCCTTCGCCGTAGGATCCGCCGTAGGAGTTGGACGCGGGGAGGTCGAACACGGTTTCGCGATGGGGTGAACCGTCGCTTTCAGACGGGCTTTCAATCTGGAGACGGGGATCCAGATCAGGCCAGACCACGCGACCGTTCCGGGCGTTGAACCCCAGGTAGGAATCGTAGCCTTTTTGATTCACGTAGCCCGTGCCGTGATGGGCGAGAGTGTAGCCGGCGTGAAAGGAACCGAGGGCACCGGAACGAAATTTGAGCGACAACACCGCAGTGTCTTCGACGTCGATCATTTCACCGGAACGGATGGCCGTCATCGCGGCGACTTCAACGATGGGATCGTCGGTCACGTATTGCATGAGATCGAGGCAGTGACAACCGAGCCAGAGGAGAATGCCCCCACCGGCTTGATCTTCGCGGAAGAGCCACGACTCGGGCTGCCGGAATTTCACCTGGGTCGTAAGAAAACGCCCCTCGATGGAGAACAAGGGGCCCAGAGCGTTGGGGTGCAGGAGTTGGCGGGCGGCGACCATGCAAGGGTGGGCGCGTCGAGGGTAGAGGACACTGGCGACGACGCCGGCCTCGCGGGCGGCGTCCTGCAAGGCGTTGATTTGCGTGCTGTCGAAGCCGACGGGTTTTTCCGCGAGCAAGTGTTTTCCGGCTTGGATCACTTTCAGACAAATTTCGGCAGAGAGATCGTGCCGCGCGCAGACGATGGCAAACGTGAGTTCGGAATCGTCGAGAATATCGTCAAGATCGTGCGTGAGGGCGGTGGTCTTGGGTCGGCGAGAGAAGGGGGTCTCAGCGACCACCGCGGGATCGGCGTCCCACAAACTGATGGCGGTGATCTCGGGAAGGTTGGCCAACGTGGTGAACAGAATGTCCGAATGCGGATGAGTGAGGCCAAGTAGAGCGGCTTTCATGTTTGAGCGGGAAGGAGAGGCGGGGACGCGAGACACGCTGGCCTGAGGAAAGGCGGCTGGAATTCAGCGGACTAGAAGAGGTCCGTTAGGGCGAGCGAATTGAGGGTTGTTGGCTAGGGTGTTGTCGCGGTCAAACAATGTGACCAATTGCCGAGGATTGAAGCCTCACTTCAGAAATGCGCTGATGCGCTGTCGGTATTTTGGTCAGTCATGAACTTTAGCCCCTGAACCTGTTTGTATCACTCCTCGGACAAAAATCGTATGCGAAATCAAAGTAAGGAGTTGTGCCTTTCATGAAGGAATCGAGTTTAAGTGACGGCTGGCGTCAACTTCCGGACTATCCGGGCAAACTGGGGGTCGCCGGCGTGCTGGCGGGGACTCACGACGATGTTTTGATCGCGGCGGGAGGGGCCAATTTCCCCGATGCTCCGCCGTGGGAGGCGGGGGTAAAAAAATTCTACGATGAGATTCACGGGTGGAAACTGATGGAGGAATCA